>Ga0079224_100008476_pt1 | contig 13932 bp, 10 predicted proteins | sample Stecom2015_FD_80414 | JGI IMG/M metagenome (GOLD analysis project Ga0079224, IMG submission 80414) | Agricultural soil microbial communities from Utah to study Nitrogen management - Steer compost 2015 | ecosystem: Environmental > Terrestrial > Soil > Agricultural land | place: USA: Utah... | reverse complement strand
GGATCAACGCGGTGTCGATTTGCTGGTGTTCCCCGAACTGTCGCTGACGGGCTATTTTGTGCAGGACCTCGTGCCGGAAATCGCCATCCGCGCCAACCGGGACGACGAGACCTTTCGTGCCCTGCTGGATGCCAGTATGCAGATGGACATATCGTTCGGCTTTGTCCATGCCGACAAGCGCCAGCGGTTTTATATCGCGCAGGCGTATCTGTCACAGGGGGAATGCCTGCACATTCATCACAAGATATACCTGCCAACCTATGGCATGTTCGATGACGGGCGCTACTTCGATCAGGGCACAGGCATCCGGGCGTTCGATACGCGCTTCGGGCGCATGGGCATGTTGATCTGCGAGGATTTCTGGCATATGTCCGCGCCTTATGTGCTGTGGATGGATGGAGCCGATGTGATGATCTTCGGCAACAGCAGTCCGGGGCGCGGCGTCAGTGCCAGCGAAGGGGGCCGCCTGACCGTTGCCCGCTGGGTCGAGATGATGACGCAGGCTTACGGCGGCACGCTGACCAACTACATTATCATGTGCAACCGTGTCGGCTATGAAGATGGCAAAAACTTCTGGGGCGGCTCGCTGATCGTTAACCCGGAAGGCGAATTTCTGACTCGCGGCCTGTACTTCGACGAGACTCTCATCACGCAGGAAATCGACCTGAATCAACTGCACCGCACCCGCAGCCGGCTGCCGCTGCTGCGCGACGAACGCCCGCAGCTTGTCCAGCAGGAACTGGCCCGCATTCTACGTGAGGATGGTGATTATCGTGAGTGACAAAGGCGCACTCGTTACCAGCAACGCCGGGATGCGGCTGATCGCCCAGCAGACGCTGCTCAACCGGGGCGATTTTGAGCGGCTGCGCGGCTTCGTCACCGAAAGTTACGCTGCCGCCGCGCTGGAAGCTCGCTCTGCCGAGGCGCGTCTGGCTGATCTGCAAGCGGCGCTGGCGCAGAGCGGCCGGCTGCGCATCTATCAGGTGCTGGCGGTAGATAAGCATCGGGTTATCGCGCTCATGCAGGGCCAGCGCGATCAGGCGTTTTACCTGACCGAACTGGCGGTTGAAGAAGATTACCCGCACCGTATCACCGAATTCAGCCACAACCCATTGGAAGCGTAGAGACGCGCAGTCATGCGCTGATAGGAATGCCCCATGACCACACCCACCAGACCCAATCTGCTGTACCGGCTTGAGATCGACACCGACCTGACGACGCGCATCATCACCGGCTTCATCAAGGACCAGATCGAAAAGGTCGGCATGAAACGCGCTGTGCTGGCGTTATCCGGCGGCATCGATTCGGCGCTGGCGGCTTATCTGTCGGCGCAGGCGCTGGGGCCGGAAAATGTGCTGGCGCTGCGGATGCCGTACCGCACCTCTGCCGAAGCCAGCCTGGTTGACGCTGACGCTGTGATCGAAGCCCTCGGATTGCCAAGCCTGACGGTCGAAATTACGCCGATGGTGGATCCGCTGATCGAACGCTTCCCGGATATGAGCAACGTGCGCAAAGGCAACATTATGGCACGCCAGCGCATGATTGTCGCCTATGACCAGTCAGCCGCTTGGGGCGGTCTGGTGATGGGCACGAGCAACAAGACCGAATTTCTGCTCGGCTATTCGACCATCTACGGCGACAGCGGCGTCGCGCTCCAGCCAATCGCGGATTTGTATAAGACCCAGGTGCGCCAGTTAGCGCGAGCAGTTGGCGTGCCGCAGGCGATCATCGACAAAGCGCCGTCCGCCGATCTGTGGGCCGGCCAGACCGACGAGGACGAGCTTGGCTTTACTTACGATGAGGTCGATCAGGTGCTGTTCCTGCTGGTCGATGAGCGTTATACAGTGGAAGAAGTCGCCGACGAAGGCTTTGATCTGTCGTTTGTCGAAAATGTCTGGCGGCGGGTGAAGGCCAACCACTACAAGCGCACCATGCCCAACATCGCCAAAGTCAGCAACCGCACTATCGGTCACGATTTCCTCTACCTGCGCGACTGGGTGGGCCGCTAACCGGGAGGCGCGATGAACGCTGACATCGGACAGTTGATCGTGTGGGTGGTGATCGGCGCGCTGGCGGGTACGCTGGCGAGTGCGCTGCTCTACCGGGGGCAGGCGCGGGTCAGCCAACTGAGCAATATCGTCCTCGGTCTGCTGGGGGCGCTGGTGGGCGGGGCGCTGTTCAATCTTTTGGGCATTCGCTTCGGCCTGCCCACACTGACCTTCAGCATTGATGATCTGGTGGCAGCGTTTGTTGGCGCAGTGATTCTGCTGCTGGTGATGCGTGTGCTGCGCCGGTGAGCAGCGCACCTCCATTCCCGCCATCATCCTCGTGAGTACCTGAAGGAGGAACTCCATGATCGACCCGACCACCTGGACGCCGGAGGAACTGGCCCGGCACAGTGTCAACCCGCGCCAGTTTATCGACTTTCGCCAATCGACCCTGCCCAATGGGATGCGCATCATCGACGCTTACAACGCCAGCGGCCTGACGTTCACGGTGCTGCCTGGCCGGGGCATGGACATCTGGCTGGCGCACTACAACGGCCTGCCGCTGACATGGATCAGCCAGGGGTCGCCGCATCCGCCGGATTTTGGGCAGACATGGTTGCAGCAGATGAGCGGCGGCCTGCTGACCCTGTGCGGGCTGACGCATACCGGCGCGCCGGAAGTGGACGACGTGACCGGGGTGCAGCGCGATTTTCACGGACGCATCAACCGGATGCGCGCGGAGCGAGTCGCTGTGGGCGAAGTCGAGACTTCGGGTGATGAGATGACGCTGAGTCTGTACGGTCGGGTGGCGCAGTCTGGCCTGTATGCCGAACAGCTTGTGCTGGAGCGCACCCTGACGATGGTGCTGGGCAAGCCGGGCCTGTATATCGAAGACCGCGTAACCAACATCGGCGACGAATCAACCCCGTTCATGATTTTGTATCACTTCAACTTCGGCTTTCCACTCATCGCCGAAGGGACGGTGCTGTCCACGCCCCACACCGCCATTTACCCGATGGATGCCGCCGCCCGCGCCCAGATGGACTCGCAGCCGGTTTACGCCGGGGCGACGCCGCAGTACGAAGCGGTGGTCTACTTCCATCATCTGAAGGCGATCCATGACAAGACCGAGGTGCTGCTGCACCGCGACGATTTTGGGCTGGCGTTACGCTGGCCTACCGATCAGTTACCCTACCTGACTCAGTGGAAAAATACCCGGCAGGGCATCTACGTCAGCGGCGTGGAGCCGGGTAACTGTATCCCCGAAGGTCAGAACAAAGCGCGCAAAAGCGGCCGGCTGGTTATGCTGGAACCGGGCGAAAGCCGCACCTTCCAGCTTCAACTGGATGTGCTGCACAATGCCGAAGCGGTGCAGGCCAGCCGCGAGCAGATTGCGCGTATCCAGCAGCAGGGCGCACCCGTCGCCGGATGTCAGTTGGACGATTACGCCTAGAAGGTGAAAAGTTCGGTAGTCTGAACACTCACGGCACGAGCCGGGACTCTCGCGTATACTGGTATAATAAACCCGGTTCCTGTTTGTCCTATCACGTCGAGGCACATGCATGTTTTTTGATCGGGACGCCTTCCGCCAGAACGCGCTGCTCATCACCTTTCTGGCGGGGATCATCGTCTTTGTTTTGTGGAACATCCCCCAGCTTGACTTTTTGCTCTATCCCTTCCGGCTGTTCGTGACCTTTGTGCATGAGGCCGGGCACAGCCTGATGGCGGCGTTTACCGGCGGGCGCGTGATCGAATTCACCGTACACAGCAACGGCACAGGCATCGCCACCACACAGGGCGGCAACCGCTTTCTCATCCTGCCGGCGGGTTATCTGGGCGCGGCCTTCTTCGGTGCGGCGCTGTTCTATCTGGTGAACACGATTCCATTCCCGCGCAAACTTTCGCTGGCGGTGGGCACGCTGATGATCGTCGTGGCGCTGTTCCTGCGGGCCAGCGGAATCGCGCTGCTGATCGGGACGCTGTCGGGGCTGGCGCTGGTGCTGCTGGGGCTGAACGGCAGCATCCGGCTCAACATGCTGGTGCTCAACATGCTGGCGACCCTGACCGGCCTCAACGCGGTGCTTGATCTGATCTATCTGGTGCAGAACAGCCACGCCACGCTTGGCCCCCTGCGCAACGATGCCGCCGCCTTTGCCCAACTGACCCCCGGCATCCCGCCGTTTATCTGGGCGCTGATCTGGGCGATTCTGGCGGCATTCATGCTGGGGAGCGCCGTGTGGTACAGCGTCATCCGCCCACTGCGGCAGGGCGAAAGCGAACCCGTCTGAGCCGGCGCACGGAATCCGGCGCTGCTGTCAGGGTAAGGCCCGCAGCCAGTCAGCCATTATCTGCCGTGTCGCATCGGGCGCGGCGAGGGGAAACAGATGGCCGTAACCGGGCAGGGTGACATGCGCGGCATCCGGCAGGATTTCCCGCACGCGCCGGGCTGAATCGTTGACGTAGGTATCGGTCTTTTCGCCCTGAATAATGAGCGTTGGCAGCAGATCGCGCAGCCGGGGCAGTTCGTCCCAGATGTCGGCATCAACCGACAGGTAATAGTAGGCTTCCCACTCGCGCGGCCATGCCAGTTCCAGCCCGGCACCATCCCCAGCCGGGCGCGTCAGGCTTTCGGCATAGAGCCGCAGGGCATCATCGGGCCAGTCGCTGAACAGGGGTTTGCCGCGCCAGTAGGTATAGGCTTCGTCCACATCAGCGAAACGATGGCGCCGCCGGAGTGCGGTGTCGACAAGCGGCAGCCGCGCCGCCTGATCCTGCGCCCGCGCCGCTTTAATCGCTTCGGTGATTCGCTGGGGCAGAATGGTCGGGTCGAGCAGGATCAGGGCGCGGAAACGATCCGGCTCAGTCAGGGCTGCCCGCAGCGACGCTATCGCGCCAAACGAATGTCCAACCGCGATTACATCGGTCATGGCATACTGGCGCAGCCCGTCCAGCATGTCGTCGGCCAGTTCCTGCCACGAGCCGGGGGTCTGCGGCGGCGGATCAATCTGCGGCCATAACGCACGCGGCAGCAGGCTGACCACCCGATAGCTGTTTGTGAACGGATTGAGCAGCGGGGTGTATGTCTGCGGCGGGAATCCGTTGGCAACCGCCAGATGCAGCACCGGTCCCGCGCCGCCAAAGTCATAGAGTGGTGGTTGAGTCATGCCGGGATTATAATGCACGGGGTTCATCGTTTGTAGGGGATCGTTCGATCATGATTCTGAAACCTTTTGCCCTGCCGCTGCCCGCCGATCTGATCACGTGGGAAGCGCGCCGGGTTCATCTGCGCAGCACGCTCTATCATCTGCTGGGCGATCTGCCGCCGCTGTTTACCCCCGACCCGGACATCATCGAGACTGAAATCGGCAGCCGCTACCGGCTGGAAAAGTTCACTTTTCGCAACGGCCTGGGGGATACGGTTTATGGCTATACCCTCGTTCCCGATCAGCCGAGCGGCGCGGCGGTGCTGTACTGCCATTATCACGGCGGGCGGTATGACCTCGGCAAGGACGAACTGCTGCGCGAACCGCTGTTTGATGACTGGACCGACGCGACGCCACGCGGGATTGCCCTGGCGCAGGCGGGTTATGTGGTCGTCGCCATTGATGCCTACGCCTTTGGTGAACGGCAGCATCAGGGGCCGGCCGGTGAACGTGAAGCCGGCCGCGAAACCGAACACGCGCTGTTCAAGCAGTTTCTGTGGGAAGGGCGCACGCTGTGGGGCATGATCGTCCATGATGACTGGCTGGCGCTCAATTATCTGCTGTCGCGCCCGGAAGTAGACCCGGATCGCGTGGCTGTCACCGGGGCCAGTATGGGAGGCAGCCGCGCCACCTGGCTGGCCGCGCTGGATGAACGGATCAGGGTGGTTGCGCCGGTTGTCCAGTTCACCCGCTACCAGAACCTGATCGCCAGCGGCGGACTCAACGGCCACAGCTTCTATTATTATGTGCCCGGCGTGCTGAAGGCCGGCCTGGATATGGAAGGAATCGTCGCGCTGGCCGCGCCGCGCCCGCAGCTTGTGATGGTCGGCGATCAGGATCGCCTGTCGCCACCCGATGGGATTCGCGCAATCAGCGACTATGCCCGCGAGGTGTATCGCCTGTACGGCGCGGAATCCCATTTTGATGCGCTGGTCTACGCCGGGTTGGGGCACGTCTATACCCCGGCGATGTTCGCCACGCTGCTGGACTTCTTCGGCCAGCACCTATAATTCGCCGCGCAGGAACATCTCGCAGTCTTCGAGGATTTCCTCAAGCGCCCGCATCGAGTGCCGCCAGTCGTTTTCGTCAATCAGGCTGTGCGTGAGATTCTCGAAGACGCGCCACGTCACCTTGCCATCGGTAACCCGGACCACGTCTGCTGAGTACAGCGCGTCGGCGGTGCCGATGATCGACAGGGTGCGCGTGCCCGTGTTGGCCTGCATGGCCGCGCCAACCGGCGTCAGCAGAATGAGCGACAGCGCATCAACATCGAGCGTCTGGGCCAGATCGAGGGCCAGCGGCGACCCCAGCGATTTGCCGGCAATACAGATTTCCCGGTAGCCGCGTTTGAGTACGGGTTCCGTCGCCAGCCGGACATCCTCTTGCAGCAGCGGAATCTGCTGTGGTTCCAGACTGCCGCTGATCTGAAAACCGTACTGCACTGGCAGCACATCAAAGCCGTTTTGCAGCGCCACATAGGTCAGGTGAAACAGCACGGGATGGTTGACGGTATAGCCGCGCCCCGGCAGAATAATCAGCAGCTTATCCGAGGCCGGGTCATGATAATGGAAACGATGCTGCACCCGCACCCTGAACGGCGATTCCACCTCAATTGTCTGGATGTTCATTAGTTTGCTCCTCCTCAGGTTTATTCCATCTTAGGGCCGGCTGCACCCGGCCCATAGCACCGCGCCTGACCGTTTCCCGGCGTTTGTCGGCCTGTGTGTAGACAAAAGGGTGTTTCTCCTTGACAATTGGCGGCAGCTTAACCTTCAACAATGCTGCTAAGCGGTGCAAAACCATGACTCCTGATGTCGCAGTAATTTACCTCATTCTGTTTGGCGGACACCTGCTGCTGCTGCGCCGTTTCGTCGTGCCGGACCTGAATCTATTTGGCAAACGTCTTTTGATCGTATTGTATGCGCTTCATTTCGGCTTTATCGCCCTGCATTACGCCGCGCGAGGCTGGGGCAGTTTCTGGTCGTGGTATTTTGACTTTCGTTTTGGGGAATACAATCCCACCGCTACGTATGCCGCCACACTGTATGCGCTGATTACACTGGGCAGCGTTGTCATCGCTTTGTGGGGTGCGCCGCGCCGCTGGTGGCATCGGCTGTACTGGCTGGGGGTCGGGACGTTTTTTGGTTATCTGGGGCTGGACGAGTACTTTCAACTGCACGAGGAAGCCGATAACTGGACCCTGATTTATGGACTGGCTGCCGCCGGGCTGGTGCTGGTCAGCGCAGCCGTGTATGGGTATGGCCTGAAGCGGCGCGACATGCGCGTCTTCGCGATGATGATCGGCGGTTTAGGGGTGGCAGCAGCGGGAGGTGTCGGCCTCGAAACTTTGGCTCATCGGGATTGTTTCGGTTATGTATACAACCTGTGCAACCGCCTGCCGCTGATCGAGGAAACCCTCGAAAATGTGGGCATTCTGACTGCGCTGCTGGGCGTGCTGCTGTATGCCACAAAACACGTATCCCCGGCGCACTGGTCAGGCTCGCGCAGGCTGATTCTGTCTGACGGTCTGATAAGCGCGCTGGTGCTTATCATCGCGCCCTGGATTGTGCCCAACCTTGAAGCGCGGCTGCTGGCACAGCCAGTCGAAATAGAATATCTGGACGGCAGCCTGTCGGTAATCGGTTATCAGGTTTCCGGGACGGTGCTGCGACCGGGCGACAGCCTTGATCTGAATTTATACTGGCGTACCAATGGCGAACTCTACAGCCGGTACGGCCTGTCCACCCATCTGGTCAGCCGTGCTGATGGCAAGTCGTTCGCCCGTGTGGATCGTATTGTCGAGGACCCGCGTTTCGATCAGACTGCGCCCGGCACGGTGTATCGCACCCGCATGAACCTGACTCTACCCCCCGACATCCCCGCGCCGGCCAGCTACTGGCTGACATTAACCGTCTGGCAGGATCGCCGCCCGCAGTTCATCATGCAGCCCGTGAGCCAGACAGACCGGCAGCTTCTCACCGAGGATATGGCCGCGCTGCTAAGCCTGCCGGTGATCGCGGATCAGGATGCAACGTCACCTCTCGACCACCCGCTGCGCTATGACTTCGCCGGCGATTTTGCGCTGGTCGGTCACAGCATTGCGCTGGAAAACCGGCAGCTCAATCTGGCATTTGGCTGGGAGACGCAGGCTTCCATCACGCAGGATTTCATCCAGTTCCTGCATATTTTCGATGAGGACGGCAACTGGGTCTTTGGTCACGATCAGCCGCCGCTGACGGATCAGTTCCCGACCAGCGATTGGCCGGCGGGCCTGTCCACCCGCGCCGATTGGCAGCTTGATCTGCCGCGCGACCTGCCCCCCGGCGACTATCACCTGCGCACCGGCCTCTACGACGCGCTCACCCGCGACCGGCTGCCGGTAACGGGCAGCGATGGGCAGCCGCTGCAGGATTACATCATCGACCTGGGGACGATCACGCTCGCCGGATAATTTCGGAATCCGGCGCGGCATGGTTCCCTGCCCGACCAAAACGCATCACTGCACGCTGAAGGGCACTTCGTAAGGCGCTTGCAGGAAGCCGCCGCCATGATCGACCAGTACCAGCCGCATCCGGTAATGGCCCGGCGCCAGGCCCGGCACGTATAGATTTTCAAGCTGGCCGTTGACCACGCTCTGGTTGTGGGTCGTGCCAATTGTCACCCAGTCAGGGAACGGCCCGCCAATCACCTCGACCTTGTAAAACATGGCTTGATCGGGCGAGAACTGCACCGTGCCGAAGATGGGCGTTTCGTCGGACAGCACCGCGCCGGGCGGCGGTGATGTGATAATGGCGGTCACCACCGGGGGGCCGTACTGCGGGCTGCCTTGCAGCAGCGATGGATCGCACTGGATGGTCGGAAGGAAGGCCAGATTGGCGTTGCGGGCGAATCGCTCGGCCTCCACCGCTTCTTCCGGCCTTTCGGGCGGGCCGATAAACAGCAGTTCCTGCGCGCCGACACTGAGCGCCGTTGGGGCCAGTTCCACCGGAACCTGACAATAGATCGGCGGGGGCGGCGCGGCCTGTCCTACACCGACCTGAAATTGAATCAGGGTGGAAATTTCCGGCGGGATGCGGTGGGCCAGCACGCGGTAAATACCCGGTTCTACCTCGACCAGATCAGGGCCGCTGGTCACCTGCGCCGGCTGCTGTGGTGGGGGCGCAGGCGGGTATTCCATGCCGCCATCGGCCAGCGGCCGGCCGGCCGGGCTGGCGAGGTCCCATTCTTCGATGGTGGCGGGGCAGCTTGTCACCGGGTCGAACATGCGGCTGACATCGCACAGGCGCAGCCGGTTGAGGCCCGCCGGAGGCTGAATCTGGTCGTTGAGCAGTTGGCCGTCGCTGGCGAAGCTGGCGAGAAACTGCGGATTGCTGTAGATGCCGTTGATGACGCTGTTCCAGATGGGCGCGGCTCCGGTCAGGCCGGACGAGTTGACCATCGGGTCGCCGTTGCTGTTGCCCACCCATACGCCAACAGCCACGTTGCGCGTGTAGCCTATCGTCCAGTTATCTTTCACGTCGTCGGTGGTGCCGGTCTTGACCGAGGAACGGATATTGGGCGTATACAGCGGGCTGTTGCCACCCATTGCCGGGGTACGGGCGGGGTTATCGCCCAGAATATCGCTAATGAGGAAGGCGATGCGCGGGTCGAGAATCTGCGTGCCAAAGCCGCGTTGATTGACCGTTTTGGCCGTGCTGATGCCGCGCGGGCAGCTATTCTCGTACTGGTAGATAATCTCATCCTTGCTGTTGAGCACGCACAGAATGGCTGTTGTCGGCACGTACGCACCCTGATTGGCGAACACTGAATAAGCCCGCGTCAGTTCCAGCAGGGTGACTTCGCCGCCGCCCAGTGTCAGCGACAGGCCAAAGCGAGAGGCGTCATTGCCGAGGCTGCGCACGCCGAACCGCTGCATGATCGACAGCAGGCTTTCGACGCCAATGCGCCGCAGCGTGGCTACCGCCGGGATATTGTAGCTGTTTGCCAGCGCCTGACGCATCCGCAGCGGGCCATGAAAACGATTGTCGTAGTTGCGCGGCCAGCCGGGGGGCACACCGGGTCCATCGACCTTCAGCGGTGTATCCCAGATGACTTCGGCAGTCGACATACCCTGTTCGAGGGCGGCGGCGTAGGTGAACGGTTTCATGGTGCTGCCGGGCTGACGCGGCGCAATAGTCACGTTCACGCGCCCGTCGATGGCGTTGTTGTTGTAATCGGCGCTGCCGACCATCGCCAGAATCTCGCCGGTCAGCGGTTTGAGGACGATCACCGCGCCGTTGGAGACATTGTTGGCGCGCAGGCGATCAATCTGATTGACGACGGCGATCTGCGCCATTTCGTTGATGCGCAGGTCGAGTGTGGTATAGACTTTCAGGCCGCCCCGGGTGATCGTTTCCGGGCCATAGCCCAGCGAACGCAGAAGCTGTTCCAGTTCCGACTGGGCAAAGACGGTGAAATGGGGTGCGCGGAAGGGTACATCCGGACGTTTGAAATTCAGGCCCTGGCGCAGCGCCTCGTTGCGCTGGGCATCGGTGATGAAGCCTTCCGCCACCATACGATCCAGCACGGTGCGCCAGCGGCGATCAACCGCGGCCTGCACCGATGGGTCAGGGTTGAGCGGGTCGAGATTGGCGGGGGCCTGCGGCAGGCCGGCCAGCAGGGCGGCTTCGCCAAGCGTGAGCTGGCTCACGTCCTTATCGAAGAAGGTGCGGGCGGCGGCCTGTGCGCCATAGGCCAGATTGCCGTAGTAAATCTCGTTCAGATACAGTTCGAGAATCTGATCTTTGCTCTTGCGCTGGGTCAGCACCAGAGCGAGGCCGATTTCCTCCAGCTTGCGCTGGATGCTGCGTTCGGCGCGGTATTCTGGCTCGAACAGCAGATTGCGCACCAACTGCTGAGTGATAGTGCTGCCACCGGTAGAACCTTCTGCCAGCCCGACAAATTGCAGAAAGGCGCGCATGGTCGCCTGAACATCAATGCCGGGGTTGCTGTAGAAATCGTCGTCTTCAATCGCCAGCGTCGCGTCGATCAGATGCTGCGGGATATTCTGAATACTGATATTGGTGCGGCGGCCTTCGTTGAACGCTTCGTACAGTTCGACGCCGTTGCGGTCATAATAAAAGGTGCTTTCAAAGTTCTGGTAGTCATCCACGGCAGCAACGCGCTGGGAAAGCTGGTTCTCGATACGCGCGCCGAAGATGGCGCTGGTTGCCAGCGTGAGAATGGTCAGGCCCCCGCAGAAAGTTGCCATCAGGCCGATGACCAGCATCAGGCAGCCGGCGGGAACACCCAGCACAGCCCGGCGGCGGCGCGGGCGGAGCGGCAGGGCAGGCTGCTGTGCCCGACCGGGCGGCGGCGGAGCCTGCATAGCAGGTCGCTGATACTGGCGCGGCGGGGGCGGCGCTGCCGGGCGCATGTTCACCATAGTGGACTGGCTGGCCTGATGCGGCACTGTGTTCTGGCTGTGAGGGCCAAAATCGGGGTTCGGGTCCATGCCGCCTGTGCCCACCAGTGTCTGTTTGGGGTCCGGCGTTCCCGGTTCGCGTGGGATGGGCATGGTCGGCATGTGATGGCGATCACGCTGTTTATCCCAGATTTCGTCGGTCCGGGGCTGCGGTTTGACCGACACCGCTGGCATATCATCGGTTTCATCGTCATCATCGGTTTCTTCACCGACCATTGGCAGATGAAACGGCACATCATCATCGCGCCGGCGGGCGCGTTCGTCCTCGTAATCGGTATACTCTTCCCGGTCGTTTCGATCAGGCATCCGATAAAACTCCACTTTTCTCCGTCTGATCTTATTGTATGTGCAGTTGAGAATCGCGTCCATGCCGGTTGCCTGACGCTTAGGAGTCGTTCGAGCGTAGGGTAGCTGTCAGGCAGCGCCCGGCGCATTTCTCAGCCATGAACCTTTCCTTAAGGCGTCATACGCTGCATATTCCGTATTCAGGATTACAATATTGATAGACTTTTGCTGCGCACAATCATGAGAACGCTGTAATGAACCAACCGGCCAAACGATACACAGTGCTTGTCTGGGAGCGCGACGGGCTGGCGGCTTCTGAAGCCAACCGCGCTCGCCTGCTGGATTTGCTGGAGGATTTTGCGCGCCGGGTCTATAACGGTACGGCGGCGCGGCTGGTCGCCGGGGGCGAAACGGCGCTGCTGACCGAAGTGGGCGATCTGCGCCCGGATTTGCAGGCGCTGCTGGCAGTCTATAACCACGGCGGGCGGCTCAGCCTCGGCCCCTGGTACAGACAGCCGGCGGCGCGGCTGGTCAGTGGCGAGGCGCTGGTGCGCAATCTGCTGGCTGCACGGGACGACGCCGGACGTTATGGCGTCGAACTGGCCTCTGTCGCCTTCATGCCGGCGGTTTTCGGCTATCCGGCGCAGTTCCCGCAGGTGCTGTGCAGCTTTGGCATCGACACGGTGGTGGGCACGCATGACGATCCGCGTCCCGCGTTTCGCTGGCAGGGGCCAGATGGCAGCAGCCTGCTGGTCGTCAACCTGAATAACCACAAAACGGGCGAGAGTGGTCTCGAACTGCGAGTGCAGACCCTCAGCGACGATCATCAGGACGGTGAGTACGCGGGGCTGGAAGCCTATGTCGAGGCGCTGCGGCAGGCCATGCCCGATTCGGCCCGGCCGGCAGTCGAGGGCGAACCGGGGTGCGACCGGGCTGCGGGCATCCTTTCGGCCCGTCTGTATATCAAGCAGACCAATGCCCGGCTGCAAGCCATGCTTACCCACTCTGCCGAGCCGCTGCTGGCGCTGGCGCTGTCACACGGCCAGCTGCAGAACCCGGATAATCTGCGGGCGCTGCTGCGGCATGGCTGGCGGCTGCTGCTCCAGAATCAGACCCCGGAGGCGCTCGGCGGCACGGCTGGCGATCCGGCGCACGCGGAACAGGACATTCGGGCGCGGCAGGTTGAAGAGGTGGGTGAATACATCATCGGACAGGCGCTGGCAGCGCTGCCGGGCCGGCCGGCGAGAAATGCAGCCCGAACCAGCGAAACCTATGTGGTGGTCTGGAATCCGCACAACTGGCAGACGCAGCAGGCGGTGACTGTGCCGGTTGAGCTGGCAGAGGGGCATTATCCCATGCGGCTGCTGGATGCCGAAGACCGCGAAGTGCCCTACACCTGGGCCGATGGCAGCCTGCATTTTGTGGCCGATGTGCCGCCGGTGGGTTACACCACCTATATCTTGCAACTGACGCTCGATTCGGGCGATCTCGACCAGCCGGCGCGCACGCCGGGCACGAGCATCACCAGCGCGGTAGGCGATGACAAGCTGCTGATCGCCAATGAGCAGTTGATCTGGCGCCATCTGGAGCCGAGCGTGGTGGATCGGGGCGGGCAAGTGCTTCATGAAAGCCGGGTGACGGATCGCATCGTCGATCTGCTGCGGTTTTTCGATGGCGGCGACGCCGGCGACACGTTCAGTTATCAGACGCCGGACCCGGATGTGATGGTGCAGGCCCATCTGCTGCCGACGGTGGAGGTTGAGACCACCCGCATCTACCAGCGGTTGATCCTGCAACATCGCCTGCGCCTGACCCCGGCGCTCAACGAACAGCGGGGCCGTGTGCGCGGGGTGAAGCCGCTGGACCTGACGACTCACATCACCATGTATCATCATTTGCCGGGCATGTATTTCCAGACCCGGTTCGAGAACACGGTCAGGGATCACCGGCTGCGCGCCCATATCCGCACCGGCCTCAACAGTTCGCAGGTGCT
>Ga0079224_100008475_pt1 | contig 13932 bp, 12 predicted proteins | sample Stecom2015_FD_80414 | JGI IMG/M metagenome (GOLD analysis project Ga0079224, IMG submission 80414) | Agricultural soil microbial communities from Utah to study Nitrogen management - Steer compost 2015 | ecosystem: Environmental > Terrestrial > Soil > Agricultural land | place: USA: Utah... | reverse complement strand
GGATCTAATGTAACCGTCGTCGGAGGAGTGACCATTGGTACGGGTGCTGTCATCGGAGCAAACAGCGTCGTAACAAAAGACATACCACCGTACGCCGTGGCCGTCGGCGTCCCCGCAAGGGTTATCAGATATCGTTTTGAACAAGACGTAATTAATAGTCTTTTAAGATCAAAATGGTGGGAATATACCAAAGAAGAGTTAAGAAATAAGATAGAAGAATTAGACGGTTTGGTAAGTAAAGTATGATTAGTATAGTCTGCCCGATATATAACAAAGAAAAATACCTTGAAGAGACGATCAAGAGCGTTCTCAACCAGACATCGAGTTTATGGGAGCTTTTACTCGTGGATGATGGCTCTTCGGATAGGTCATTGGAAATAGCGCGTCGTTATGCTACAGAAGTGGATGCTATCAGTTTTTATGAAAGAAAGACTATACGGCCGGACCTGAAAGGCGCGAACGCGTGCCGAAATATAGGAGCACAATGTGCGAAAGGGCGTTGGCTTATGTTTTTAGATGCAGATGATCTCCTGTTGCCCCACTGTATTATGCAACGACTCCAAGAGGCAGAATCAGATGCAGGCCATTTTAATATGATGATTTTTCGCGTCGCCTACGCCAAAGGGACACCTCCGGAGATATACGACAAAAAACATCCCGCTCCCGAGATATTTAAGTCGTTAAGCGAGGACAAAGCTAATCTAAAAGAAGTTTGTTTATCTAAATTTTTAAAATTCGACTTGCCATGGCATACGACTGGTGTACTTTGGGAAAAAGCCTTTTTTACAAAGTTGAACGGCTTTAATGAGAACTATCAGAGGTTACAAGATCCCGAGATCCATACACGAGCGTTATTAGAACAAGATGTATCCTTATCGTACAAAGCACATCTTCTTCCTGAAGACACCTTGCATCGCATGGATGAGGATAGGCTTGTTTGGAATGCTCAAACCTTCTTTAACAAGCAGCTTATGTCTATCGTTCAATTTGCTAACGACATGGTTGTTCTTATGAAAAAACGGAAATATTCAAGTAAAATCTATTTATTACAGGGATATCTTTTGTTTGGGGAGATGCTTGTATATAATTTCAGGAGGACGGGTGAGATTAATGCAAAGCAAGGCGAGGAGATTCTGAACCAATTTTATAGCAAAGTGCCCACAGAACTTTTAAACTGGAAATATAGATTAATAAGAAACCAATTGCGTGTCATCTCAAGAAATGCTTTTTTTGTAAAAAAAAGGTTTCCTGGGTTGTTTGTGTTTATATATAAAAAATTATTGCGATGAGGGGGATAACAAGAATTGAAACGCTATTTGACGCGGGGCTACTGTTTGTGTTTATATACGCTCCAGCGTTGACCTTCGTTCCATTCGCCCTTTCGAAATTGGTTTTGGCTTTCTTGATTGGATTTACCTTATTGGATGGGAATATTTTTAAAAATAGTTTTCGGGATTTTTCTTCTTATAGATTTTTAAAAGCTCTTTTAGCAGTAATTTTATTTATTCTTTCTTATTTTATAATACTTACAATAGGAACTAAAAACAATAATTTTGCATTTGTACAACAGTCCATTTGGCTAATCCTAGAGGGTTTAATAGGTTCAGTCTTGATGTTTAACTATTTAAAGTCAAAATATGAACTAAATAAAATTTTGATGATGTTATTGGAAGTTGTTACTTTTCAAAGTATCGTCGTTATCTTGACTTTTTTTTCAATAGGACTTCGGGATTTTATTAACGCGGTCTTGACAGTCTCTGATGAAAGGCATATATCTTCATATAGAATGCGGGGCTTATCGAATGGTGGGGGAGCTGGGCTGTCGTACGTTCAGGCTCTTGGAAGCTTGGTCGCAGGTGTACTAATGATTTCTGATAGATCCTCCCGTTTGAAATACTTGTTTTGTGCGATTATTATTTTAATCTCGCAGATATTTATTGCGAGAACGGGATTGGTTTTTTCTTTTTTGTTATTGCTGGCAACATTCGTGCAAGAAGCTTATAATAGAAAATCGCTCTTTCGGCTGTTGTGGCAGTTCATCTTTGGAGGAACATTAATAGTTGTGGTGTTTCGATTGGCCGTGCTTTTAATGAGTGATCAGACTAGAGTTGTTTTTGACGAATTAGTATTGGGTCGCGCTTTCGAATTTTACTACAACTATGAGGAATCCGGAAGCCTAGAAACGCGCTCGACAAATGCGTTAGAAAGCATGTATTTTTTGCCGAAGGATGATTTGGGCCTGTTGTTCGGCGAAGGGTTATGGGACGTTGCAGGCCAAAACGCAGCGACGCTGGTCTACGGCCGAAAAGTTAATTCAGATGTGGGGTTTGTTCGTATGATCTTCGCATTCGGAATTATCTTGACAGTTATCTACTATAGCGTTTTTCTCCTGTTCTTACGGGACATTTATAATTCTTTTAATGGATCATACGTTCTGATATTGCTACTCGTACTCTTTTTGATATTTGTGCTAGGGGAGACTAAAGAACCTTTTCTAATCAGGATGTCGGGAGCCAGTAAAATCTTAGTACTTTTTTATTTACTAATGTTACATAATAATTGGAAAATTCGAAATAATTAGAAACTATGCGAAACAAACGGGATACATTGGTGTGCTTTACGGCATCCTTCCCTTTCGGATTAAAAGAAACTTTCTTTGAGAATGAGTTGCCTTTTTTAGCGGGCCAGTTTGAGAAAATCATATTAATTCCCGTAATCAACTACTCTAAAGATGCTGTCGCTAGAAGCATGCCATCTAATGTAGAGTACCTTCTACCCACTGTGCCTCGCTCCAAAGCGAAAAGGATACTGCTAGGATTGTTAAATACGTCTCCCATCAGTCTTTATTTAAAGGATTTCCGTCGGGGAGAGGTTTATAAATCGAAAACTAGGCTCAGAAATTGGTTTAATTCACTCTTGCTGTTTCGTTTATTGTACAAAAGGTTCCGTAGTTTGATTAAAAGACTTAAATTAACCCCGGAGAACACCGTTTTATATTCGTATTGGGGGGAGGCACCATTATTTGCAACTGGCTTGGTCGAATCATATCGAAAGGTTGTAAGGATGCATCGGGTCGATTTCTACGAGGAGGTGAACGACGGCTATCTGCCGCTTCGAAAAACGATTTATGCAACTGCGGATCTATTGCTTCCTATCTCAGACGATATTAAAGAACGTCTCGTGAACTTTTATGGAGTGAATCGCAAGAATATTTTCGTCGCTCGCCTGGGAGTTGATAACAAAGAAAATCCGAAGAATACAGAGGAGGACAATAACCCAATGCTAATAAGAATAGTGTCATGCAGTAGGGTAGATCCCGTGAAGAGAGTGAAGTTAATTCTAAATGCGCTTTCGAAGCATAACGGTAAAGCCTTGATAGAATGGCATCATTTTGGAGATGGACAATTATACGATGACCTCAAAATTTCCATCGGGCAAGTGACTGCAGTTAATAAACACATATCAGTCCACCTACATGGGTGGACAAAACAGGAAGACCTTTTTCTTTTTTATAAGAACCATTACGTAGACTGTTTTGTGAACGTGAGCGAAAGTGAAGGAATCCCAGTTAGCATAATGGAGGCTATGTCCTTCGGAATTCCAGTGATTGCAACAGACGTTGGAGCAAGTCGTGAAATTGTTAACAGCCTAAATGGCTTTCTTTTGGATGTGGATTTTGATTCGAACGAGTTGCTTGAGAAGATTTTACAATTAAAAGAGGATGGAGATAAAAGGGGGGAGGCGTACCAAACTTGGAAAGACCAGTATCAGGCTTCAAAAAATTATAATCTATTAGTTGAACAATTACGGAGGATTGCAAATGAGCAGGTTTAATAATAAGATATTTCGTGTAGTAGCCACATTGTTGTTGATTGCATTGGAAGTAAATAATACGTTTGCACAAAAGACAATTGTATTTGATTTCGAAGTCCTACAGAACAATAAGAGTAAAGTCAAAACTAATGCTGAGGTTAAGAAGGCTGTGTCTGCGTTGATTAATGAAGCGAACAAGAAACTAAAAATTTCCAAACTGAACGTTGTTGGAAAACCGGAATTGCCACCAAGCGGAGACAAACATGATTTTTATAGCCTTTCTATCTATTGGTGGCCCAATCCGAATACTAAATCTGGACTACCCTATGTACCTAGGGATGGAAAACCCAATCCAGGAAGGCTAAGAATAAAAGATTTAAGCAATCTAACACAGATCTCGGACGCGATAAAAACGCTTGGTCTCGCTTATTTCTATACGGGGGATAAGCGCTATGCAATTAAAGGGGAAGAACTGCTTAAGGGCTGGTTCATTAATTCGAGTACAAAAATGAATCCGAATCTGAATTTTTCCGGGTGTATACCGGGAGTATCTGATGGTAGACCAGAAGGGATTATCGACGGTCGATATTTTGTTGAGCTAATCGACGGAGTGATCTTGATGAGAAACGGAATTAGTTCTGAGACGTATAATGGAATTGTTAGATGGTTTGGAGAGTTTAATCGGTGGATGGACCAAAGTGATATTGGAAGAGAAGGAAAAAAACTAACGAACAATATAGGAACTTCGTACTACTTGCAAAGAATAACATATTCACGATTCGTCGGCGATGACGCGAAGGCCCGAAATTTGATTCATAACGAAATTTCAAGATTGATGAGGCAACAGTTTGGGGCCGATGGAGGACAAAAGTTAGAAAACAAGAGAACCAGAAGCTGGAATTATAGTATCGCTAATCTCAAATATTGGTTTAACATTGCAAAAATATCGGAAGACATAGGAGTAGATCTCTGGAACGGCGGTGATAGATTGTTGGCGAAGGGGTATGATTATCTGGAACCTTACGGAAGGTTTGGAAAAAAATGGCAAAGCGCCCAAATACTTAAAGTAGACTATGAAAAGACTTTTAGTAGTTTGCTGCCAATGGCAGAAAGGAAACTTCGGGGAAAATCGAGAAATCAGTTGCCTAGAAATACGGCGCCAACATTCGTATTGACCGAAGTAAAATTTTAATTTCCTAATATGAGTGTAGTACTACTGTTAGAAGATCAGATCTCGACCTATAGAAATTTACTTTTGACGTTCCTGAACGATCGTCCTACAATTTCTGGTTTGTTGGTTACTTACACTGGAAAGATTTATAACGGAAAAACGGTCCGTATAAAGATGGGAAGTAAAGCTGAACGCTACTAGCAAAATAAATTACATGGATGTTCTACAAAGACTACTAAAATGATGAATAATACTGGTTTCGGGTTTTGTATATTCGTGCATTACGCGCTATAAACCTTACTTAAGGAAGTTATAAAAATGGATAAAACATTAAAAGATACAGCGATTCTTTTTTTTACAACGGCGATTGAACATACTACCTTTAGGAAAACAGCAAAGATGCTACATGTTGAGGGAGCAAACATACATATCATCGGGTTTACAAGAAATAATTTTCCGGAAAATCAGATGGATGGTTTGTCTATCGAATGTCTTGGGACACTTTCACATGGCAACTATTTCTCAAGGATGATTAAACTTTTTAAATTCTTGTTCTTATTGAGGAAGCGTGCGCATCGTTATGACGTTATTTATAATTTTACGCTAGATACTCTAATTATCAGTAAATTGGCTCTTTTATTTAAGCGGAAAAAATGGATCTATCAGGTTCAAGACATAAGAACTATTTATTTTGAGAATTCTATAAAAAGTAAATTTACGCGATTTTTAGAATCTGTTTTTATAAAACGGATAAATTTACTAGTGTTGTCTTCAGAAGATTACTATACTGGCTATTATAAGATTAACTATGATATCTCAAAGGATAAAGTTCAGGTTATTGAGAATAAACTTGTCAGAGAATCTGTGCTTCCGACTCCTATCCTGCGTACCGATAACAAGCTTATCAGGATCGGTTATTTTGGGGTAATGCGTTGTCGAAGGTCGTGGGAGATTCTTAAGAGTTTTACCGAGAAGAATACGGATAAGTTTGCGTTGCTTCTTAGAGGGAAGCCAGTCGTGATACCTAATATTGAAGAGGAAATATCAGGTTCAAATAATATAGTTTTCGAAGGGCTTTATCGGTCACCGGACGATTTGAATGAGTTGTATAATAGAGTAGACATCGTATGGGCCTGCTATCCATACAGTGAAAACAGGTCGTGCGGCAACTGGAAATTAGCTAGAACTATAAGGTTTTATGAAGCTTGTGCGTTTGGAAGGCCTGTTATAGTACAAAAAGGGACTCCTCAAGCAAAGGATGTCGTTAAATATAACATTGGCCTCGTTGTTGATATGGAAGATGTTGATCAATGTTATAGTGCTTTAGCGGCAATCACGCGACAGCAATTGTCGTTATGGGAGGAAAATATTATTAAACTGCCGTCTTCCTTTTATTACCACGATCAAGAGTATCGTGAACTACTGAACAGAATTGAAAGTTTTTAGATTTTTGATAAGTGAATAAGATTGAACGGGCTGTATATGATATTGTGAAATCAAACCCCAAAATAAAGCTATTTATTAGAAATGTTTATCAAGCTGTCTTTGACATCTTGCCAAGAAGGAAGGAGTTTTCAATTAATCCAATAGATTTTAAAGAGGGCTACTTTTTTGGTTTTCATGATATCCAACCATTCTATGACGATAATCGAAAAGTATTGGCGAACAAACTTAGTTTCGATTTAAAGATGCCAGCAAAAGATGACTTTATAGAAGTAGGATATTTTGATTTTGTGGATGGACGACTCAAAGACTTTAACAAAGTTGGTGAATCTAATTCATGGAATTATCATAAGGGCTGTAGGCTTCAATGGTTAGGTAAAAATCGGCTAATTTTTAATTGCACTTATGCCGGTGAGATGGTTTCTAAGATTGTGGATATACACTCTAAAGAAGAGACTATTTTACCGGTGCCGATTGATAGCGTATCAAGAAATGGTCGGTTCGCCACCTCTTTTAGTTACGAACGGTTAGAAAAATATATGCCGGGCTATGGGTATAATCACGAGGATAAGATATCTTTTGTTTCGGACCAATCTCCTGCTAATACTGGCCTTTTTTTGATTGATCTTGAAACGAAAGAGAAGCGATTACTTGTTGATCTTCAATCGTTAGCTCTACAATCATCGGAAGAGGAAAATTCCAAGGTTTCTTTCCATTATGTATCGCATTCTCTTTTCTCTCACGATGGTCGATATCTCTCTTTCTTTCACAGGTGGGTAGGAGAGGAGACCCTCAAGCGCTATACTAGATTGATGATCTATGATCTTGAGTTGGATGAACTTTTTCAAGTCCCTACCGGATATATGGTCTCGCATTACGTTTGGAACGACAACCATGAAATTATTGCATATTGTCATTATCACAACACGGATGCTCACACCTTATTAAAAATCTACGATTTAAAATCTAGTCATCACGTAGCGTATCCGCAGTTGAACTCGGATGGGCATCAATCGTTTATAGATTCTAAGACCTTCATAACAGATACATATGGAGATAAATGGAGAATGTCAAAACTATATAAGGTTGATATTCCAACAGACAAGGCAAAACTGATTGCATCAGTCTACTCGCCCAATACGTTTCAAACTAAGCATGCACATAAACATATTGCGTGCGACTTGCACCCTCGAGTGTCGAATGATGGGCAATTTGTGTGCTTTGATACCGCTAAGTCTGGGAAACGGTCTTTGGCTGTTATGTCGTTGCAAGGTTTATAAAGGTATTATGAAAATAGTATATTTACACCAGTATTTCAAAAAGCCGACGGAGAACGGAGGAACCCGATCTTACGACTTAGCAGCTGCTTTTGTAAAAGAAGGGTACCAGGTTGAAGTCGTTACCACCACTTCAGATGCGAAAGGGTTTGACACCGGCAAATGGCGGGTAGAAATAGTAAACAATGTAAAAGTCAATTATTTGTACTTACCTTATGATAATTCTTATTCGATTTTAAAGCGTAGTACCGTTTTTTTTCTGTTTTTGTGGCATTCTTTCTGGAGACTTCGAAAAATGGAAGCGGATGTCATCTTAGCCACTTCGACTCCTCTGACAATTGGTATCCCCGCATTATTGAAAAAGTGGATAGATGGTACGCCGTACATTTTTGAGGTTCGAGATGTATGGCCAGAGGCTGTTATTGCAATTGGCGCTGTCCGTAATACGGTAATAAAAACAATACTTTATAAATTGGAGTCTGTCCTGTATTCCAATGCTGAGTTTATAGTTCCGCTATCTGTTGATATGCAGCGATCTATACAAAGTCGCTTTCCCAGAGCAAGTAAAAAATCGGAAGTTATAATTGAAAATATATCAGAAATTGATAGGTTCAGTGGAGTAAGCAAAAATGCCGACTATTTAGAGGAAGTTATAGGGTTTACGCCTAAGACATCTATTTTGTACGCCGGCACTTTCGGCAAGGTGAATCGGATAGACTATGTAATTGAGCTAGCAGCGGAACTCTATAAAGTAGATTCATCTATTGTCTTTCTATTAATGGGAACCGGGGCGGAAAAAATGCGTCTAATAGAGTTGGCGATCAAATTGAGAGTATTTAAGAAAAACGTTTTTTTTCTTGATCCAGTTGGAAAAAATGACCTGCCTAAAGTATACAGCTGCGTGTCCATGGGAAGTTCTTTCGTTGCTCCAGTCCGTGAGCTTTGGGCAAATTCGGCGAATAAGTTCTTTGATACGCTAGCTGCGGGAAAACCTATTTTGATAAACCATGGAGGCTGGCAGTCTGATGTAATTACTAGAAACAACATTGGATATGTTCTCAAACCACAGCTTAAGGACAACAACCTTGTTGATTTCGCTTCGTATGTCAACAGCCATACAAACTTGGCCGTTGCGGGAGTACGTGCACGGGAGTTTGCTAAAGTAAACTACAGTTTATCGGTTGCCGTTCAAAAATATCTGAAGTTGTTTGAATTAGTGCGTTTAACAAAAAAGAACAAGAGTAATGTATCGTAATATCTTAAAAAGGCTAGTGGACTTTTTTGTTGCACTTTGCGGTGTCTTGTTGCTAAGTCCCGTGTTTTTAGCTGTAATGGTATTATTATATGTGGCCAATAATGGAAGACCATTCTTTCTCCAACCTCGTCCTGGGAAAGGAGGCGAAGTGTTCAAAATCATTAAGTTTAAAACGATGAACGACAAAAAGGATGCTGACGGAAATCTTCTTTCTGATGCTGAACGCCTTACTCCAATCGGAGCGTTTATACGTAAAACCTCTCTCGACGAAATACCACAATTGATCAACGTACTCAAGGGAGATATGTCTCTAATAGGTCCTCGACCATTATTGGTGCAATATTTGCCCCTGTACAATGAATTTCAAAAGAGACGACACGAGGTTAGACCCGGGATGACAGGTTGGGCACAGGTAAATGGCAGAAATACAATTTCTTGGGATAAAAAGTTTGAATACGATGTATGGTATGTCGATCACTTGTCTTTTTTATTGGATATGAAAATTTTGTTATTAACAATAAAAAAGGTGTTTGTTCGGGACGGAATTTCAGCAGAAGGGCAGGCTACTATAGAAGTTTTTAAGGGAAATCAAAATGAGTAAGCTGGTACTTTATGGCGCTGGAGGCCATGCAAAGGTTGTGGCTGAGATCGCCGAACAAAATGGCTATTCTGAGTTAGTGTTTTGTGAGGACGAAGTTACAAAGAGTAAGATTTGGGAATACTCCGTTCTATCGAAAGTAGACAAAAATTGCCCTTGTGTTTTGGCCATTGGCAATAATGCAGTACGGAAGAAGCTAGCCGAAACGCGAGGCAATCAATTTCCTTCGTTAATACACCCTCGGACCCAAATTTCAAATCGTGCGCAAATTGGCGAGGGTTCGGTAATTATGGCTGGCGTGAGTATAAATGCGGATGTAGTAATAGGTAAACACTGTATTATTAATACGAACGCATCAGTAGATCACGACTGTGTTATTGAAAATTATGTACACCTATCTCCGAATGTCGCATTGGCTGGCACAGTACACATTGGAGAAGGTACTCATGTCGGTATTGGAGCATGTGTCATACAAGGAGTTCACATTGGCAAATGGTGTACGATTGGTGCAGGGGCAGTAGTAATTCGAGATGTTCCCGATGGAGCAACCATTGTCGGTAATCCTGGCCGAGTAATTAAAGCAAAAGAGTAATTTTATAGCATATTTACAATTATGAACGAAAAAATCTGGCTGTCGTCACCTCATATGGGAGGAAATGAGTTGAAATATATTCACGAGGCATTTGAAGAAAACTGGGTAGCACCGCTGGGGCCAAATGTAAATGGCTTTGAAAGTGATATCGAGTCGTTCCTCGGAGAAGATGTTAAAGTAGCTGCACTTTCTTCCGGTACTGCGGCGTTGCATTTAGCATTGATCGAGTGTGGCGTCGGATATGGCGATGAAGTGATCTGTCAGTCTATGACGTTCTCGGCTTCGGCAAATCCGATCGCCTATCAGGGGGCCGTTCCGATATTTGTAGACTCTGAGCGCGATACGTGGAATATGTGTCCGACCCAATTGCGGGAGGCAATACGGGATCGCCTTTCAAAAGGTAGGAAGCCCAAAGCTATTGTCGTCGTTCATCTGTACGGTATGCCCGCGAAGATAGACGAAATTCTTGCCGTCGCCGAAGAGTACGATATTCCTATCATAGAAGACGCCGCAGAGGCGTTGGGGTCTAAATACAAAGGCAGAGCTTGTGGTACATTCGGACGTTTCGGAGTGTTGAGTTTTAACGGAAATAAAATCATTACTACCTCAGGCGGAGGAGCGTTAGTATGCCATTCACAAGAAGATAAAGATAAGGCGGTGTTTCTTTCTACTCAGGCGCGCGACAATGCGCCGCACTATCAACATTCACATATAGGATATAATTATCGTATGTCTAATATCTGTGCAGGCATCGGACGTGGTCAGATGGAAGTCTTGGAGAAGCACATAGAAGCAAGACGTAAAATGCATGACTTTTATGTCGATCTTTTTGAGAATTTCACCGAGGTAGAGGTTTTTTCGGAACCGTCTTCCAATTATTCTTCTAACCATTGGTTGTCTGCTATCGTAATAGATCCACGTCATAATGGCAAAACGAGGGAAGGTCTGCGTTTAGCGCTTCTAAAAGACAATATTGAATCTAGACCCCTATGGAAGCCCATGCATTTGCAGCCAGTTTTCGAGACCGCACCTTATTATGGTGCGCACGTCGCAGAAGAACTTTTTACACATGGTTTATGCCTTCCGTCCGGTTCAAATTTGACTATCGAGGAACGCGGTCGAATTGTGGACACGATAACTCAGTTTTTTAGAAATTAATATCGTTGATTAGTTTTTAACTGACATGGCGCTGATGCAGTCAATAAAAATACTATTTTTGTATTCGGATAAAGGCCGAGCTGCTTTTTTATTTAGTCAAACTTGAAAATAAAATCTATGTATAAACGTTTTTTTTACGGAGTACTGGCGATACTGCTAACCGGTATTCTTCTATGTAGTTCATGTGCCAGCCGGAAAGACCTGGTTTATTTTCAGCCCGATTCAACGATGCTTAATACAAGTTATGAACTAAATGCCCCTAAATTACAACCCGGTGACCTCTTGGTAATAACTGTGTCGGCTGACGATATAAGGACTACCGAACCTTTCAACCAAGCTAGTATATACCAAACTAGAGCCATGACGGATGTTTCATTTAGACCGACTTATGCAATCGATGTTGAAGGCAATATTGAGTTTCCGAAACTAGGAAAAGTGAAATTGGGTGGGCTTACGAGAACTCAAGCGATAAACAAACTTAGAGAAGAGCTGAAGAAATATATAGTCGATCCCACGGTCAACATAAACCTTACGAATTTTCGCGTCACGGTTTTGGGGGAAGTCCGGAACCCTGGAACTTATACCATAAATAATGATAGAATTACATTATTGGAGGCGCTTGGGATGGCCGGAGATCTTACTATAAATGGTGTTCGAGACAATATTATGGTAGTGAGGGAGCAAAATGGACTAAAGAGCGAATATCGAGTCGATTTAACTAAGCGCGATGCGCTGAATTCGCCGGTTTATTATCTCTCGCAAAATGATGTTATTTATGTGGAGCCGAACGGCGCCAAGGTGCAACAATCTCGATATACTCAGAGCTACTCACTATTTATTTCGGTAGCCAGTTTGGTTATTACAGTTATATCTGTTGTCACACGTTAGTATTTTAATATGAGGAATACCCTTAAATCATCTGATGCTCAACAGATGCATAACGAAGAGTTTAATATTAAACAACTCGTTGAACAATATGCTTATTATTGGCGTTGGTTTATTTTTTCAATTGTCTTGGCTTTTGGCGCTGCAATTTTATATTTGCGTTACGCCGAAAAAGTATACAGTGTTAATGCCAAAATTTTGTTACAAGACGAAAAATCGTCTACCGGCGAACTTTCAGGTCTTAGCGAATTAGCGTCGTTTAACCGATTTTCATCTACTTCCGCGTTTGTCCAAGATCAAATGGACGTACTGCGATCTCGAAGAATATTGAGAAAAGTTGTGGAAGAAAAATCTTTGAACGTATGGTACTTTTCGGTAGGGAACGTGAAGGCTAAAGAAATTCTCGCTAAAGATGCTCCTGTGAGATTAATTACTACATCTGCAGATACCTCGGTATTAGATTCTCTTTCGTACAAGTTTAATATTATTATAAGGTCCTCCTCGAGCTTCGACTTAAAGGATGAACATCGAACTCTGAAGAACCTCTCATTTGGTCAGAAATTTGCTTCCCCTTTAGGAGACATAATTATTGTCCCCGGGAAGATGATTAAAAGATTTGTTGATAGCGAATATCAGATTATTTATTCGCCAATCAACAGAACCATTGATTTCCTCATAGGTAGCTTGCAAATGGCTCCTAATAAGGATGAACAGTCGTACGTTGTAAACCTGTCAATGGAATATCCGTTGAAGGAGAAAGCGATGTTAATTATAAATACTTTGATTGATAAATACAATGACGATGTCTCTTATGATAAAAATCAGGTAGTCAAAGCTACGGCTAATTTTATTAACAGTAGGTTAGAGCTTATTAGCAAAGATTTAGCGGATGCTGACAGAACTGTAGCGGACTATAAAGATAATAATCGGCTTGTTGATATGGCTAATGAAGCACAGCTGTATCTCCAAACCGCCACTGATAATGAAAGGAAATTAGTAGACGCACAGACGCAATTGCAGCTTGCCGAGATGATGCGGGATGCGATTCAACCAGACAATTTTAGCTTGTTGCCGTCAAATATAGGGTTGCAAGACGCCTCGATTGAGGCGACGATCGTCAATTATAATAAGATGATTTTGGAGAGGGACGACTTATTGAAATCGGCAACTCCTGATAATCCGGTGGTGAAAAATCTTAATGACAATTTAAAGGAGATCAACAAGACATTAAGGATCTCTCTCGAAAACTACACAAGCGGACTACAATTAAAAGTTTCATCGCTGGTTAATCAGCAATCCAAATTTTTAGGAAAATTGGGAGACATTCCCAATCAGGAAAGAGGGTTCAAAAATATATCTAGACAACAACAAATTGTCGAGTCTATATATCTGTTCCTGTTACAAAAAAGAGAAGAGGCAGAGATTAAAGCCTCCGCGAGACCCGCCAACCTAAAGGTCATAGACTATGCTTATGGTGGCGATAGACCTGTTGCGCCTCGGCCTATGTTTGTTTTTGTAGCAGCCGTTTTTCTTGGTTTGATGATTCCGTTCGGAGTGCTATACCTCAAGTTTCTTCTAGATAATAAAATCCATTCGCGAAAAGACATTGAGGAGAAGTTCAACGCTCCGATCTTGGGCGAGGTGCCATCTTCGGACCATCCGATTATCGAGGACAACGACCGCTCATCGTTGGCCGAGGCGATCCGTATCTTGCGTACGAATATTTCCTTTATGCTCGGG
>Ga0079224_100008474_pt1 | contig 13933 bp, 12 predicted proteins | sample Stecom2015_FD_80414 | JGI IMG/M metagenome (GOLD analysis project Ga0079224, IMG submission 80414) | Agricultural soil microbial communities from Utah to study Nitrogen management - Steer compost 2015 | ecosystem: Environmental > Terrestrial > Soil > Agricultural land | place: USA: Utah... | reverse complement strand
CGCGCGTGAGGGCGATGCCCTCCAAGTGGGGGCGCAGGCCGGCGGGCTCTCGTGGGGCACGGGGGATGTCCGCCGCGGGTGCTCCGGTCGGGCCATTGGTCTTCCGCGGGCCGGTGGGGCCGCGGAGCGGGAAAGACCACACGGAGATGCATAAGGGAAGGCTTGCCTAATACCGAATGATGCGGGAAAGTGGCTCGGGGGCGCGACGGGCGCCCCGGGCCGGCCCATGCCGGTACCCGCCCCTAGGCGGACACCCGGACGGAACGGAAGCGAGGAGCGCGACCGATGACCAACCCCTTCGACGACCCCGAGGGCACCTTCCTGGTGCTGGTCAACGATGAGGACCAGTACTCGCTGTGGCCGGAGTTCGCGGAGGTCCCGCAGGGCTGGACCACCGTCTACGGGCCCGCCGACCGGACCTCGGCCCTGGAGCACATCGAGGCCAACTGGACCGACCTGCGGCCGCGGAGCCTGCGCGAGGCCATGGAGGGCGCCGGCGCCTCCACCGGGGCATGAGCGGGCGCGGCCCCCGGCTGCGCAGCGCCCTGGGCCGCACGGCGATCGACGTCTCCCCGCTCCGGCTGAGCAGGCCGTTCCGGATCGTGTTCACCGCGCGGACCCTGTCGGTGTTCGGGCTGGGCTTCGCGCTGGTGGCGCTCCCCCTGCAGGTCTACTCGCTGACCGGCTCCTCCGCCCTGGTGGCGCTGGTCAGCGCGGTCGGCGGGATGTCGGTGCTGGGCGGCACCCTGGTCGCCGGCGTGCTGGCCGACCGCCACCCGCGGCGCACCCTCATCGTCACCGGGCGGTTCGCCGCCACCGTCGCGTTCACCGGGCTCGCCCTCAACGCACTGTGGCCGGACACCCCCGCCACCCTGTGGATCATCGCCGCGTGCGCGGCCCTCAACGGCTTCCTCGGCACCTTCAGCCAGGTCGCCCTGCAGGCGGCGGTGCCCGGCCTGATCCCGCGGGACCGGCTGCCCGCCGCCGGCGCGCTGCTCGCGCTGACCGGAAAGCTCGGCGGCATCGCCGCACCGGCCGCGGGCGGCGCGCTGATCGCCGCCTGGGGCTACCCGGCGGTCTACGCGATCACCGCGGTGGCGTCGGCGGCGACCACGGCCCTGGTGGCCCGGCTGCCCGAGATGCGCCCCGAGAACGGCGCGGACGGCCTCCGCTCGCCGCTCGCCGCGATCGGCGACGGCCTGCGCTTCGCGGTCCGGGACCGCACCGTCGGCCCGGTGCTGCTGCTCGGCTTCGTCCAGCTGCTGTTCGCCGCGCCGCACGTGCTCATCCCGGAGATCGCCGACCGGGTGCTCGGCGGCGGCGAGCAGACCGCCGGACTGCTCTACTCGGCCTCCGCGGTCGGCGCCGTCACCGCCTCGCTGACCAGCGGGTGGACCGGGAGCCTGCAGCGCCGCGGGGCGGTGCTGCTCGGCGCGGTGGCGCTCTGCGGGGCGGCCACCGCCGGCCTGGGCGCCGGCACCGCGCTGGCCGCGGCCGCCCTCGCGCTCGCCGCCCTCGGATTCGCCGAGATCATCGAGGAGATCCTGCGCTTCGCGCTGCTGCAGACCAGCACCCCCGACGCGATGCGCGGCCGGGTGAACAGCCTCTGGACCGCGCAGAACAGCGTCGGCGGCTCCCTGGGCGGCCTGGTGCTGGGCGGCCTGGCGGCCGCCGCCGGACCCGGGATCGCGCTGCTCGCCGGCGGCGCCGCGGCCGCCGCGCTGACCGCCGCCGTGGCCGCGGCCTTCCCCGGCCTGAGGCGCTCCCGGGAGCCGGCCGTGCCGCCGCCCCGCGCCCCCGCCCCGGAAGAGCAGGCCGCCGCATCCCCCGAGCAGAAGAAGGAGAACGCCTGATGGCCGCCGTCACCGAGCCGCACCTGGAGTGGTACCCGCTCAAACCGCGCACCCTGCGGGTCCGCGACGTCGGCAGGGTCACCCCGCGGATGATCCGGGTGGTGCTGACCGGCCCGGACCTGGAGGACTTCCGGACCGACAACTTCGACGACCACGTCAAGGTGTTCCTGCCCGAGGAGGGCAGCCGGATCCCGACGCTCCCGCGGGTCTCCCCGGAGGGCCGGTGGAACCTGCGCGACCCCGCGCTCACCTACCGGGACTACACGGTGCGCCGCTACGACCCGGACGCAGAGGAGCTCGTCCTCGACTTCGTCGCGCACGACCACGGCCCGGCAGGCCGCTGGGCCCTGGACGCCCGCCCCGGCGACGAGCTCGGCGTGCTCGGCCCGCGCGGCACCGTGCACATCGACCACGGCTACGACTACCACCTGCTCGGGGCGGACGAGACCGCGCTGCCCGCCGTGGCCCGCAGACTGGAGGACCTGCCCGCCGGCTCCCGGGTCTTCGCGTTCTGCGAGGTGGCCGACGCCGGCGAGGAGCGCTACATCGACGCGCCCGCCGGGACGTCCGTCACCTGGCTGCACCGCGGCGACCGCCCCGTCGGCGAGCTGCTGCTGGCCGCCCTGCGGGAGTTCGAGCTCCCCGAGGGCGACGGCTTCGCCTGGTGCGCGGGGGAGGCGACGATGCTCAAGCCGATCCGCCGCCACCTCAAGGAGCGCGGGTTCGTGCGCAACTCCACCTGCGCGGTCGACGGGTACTGGCGGAAGGGCACCGCCAACCACGACCACCACGAAGAGGACGGCGAGGAGTGACGGTGCGCGGGGGCGCCGGGCCGTCCCGCGCCGCCCCCGCGTGCACCGCGCCGCGGTGCGCGCGCCATCATGGTGGACGCACGGGACCTCACCCGAGGCCTGTAGACATCGAGCACCGCGAAACGAGGACCGAGCTATCGTGCAGCGCACCCTCATCAACGGAAAGATCCACCGCGCCACGGTGACCCAGGCCGACCTGCACTACGTCGGGTCGATCACCATCGACGCCGACCTGATGGAGGCGGCCGACATCGTCGACGGCGAGCAGGTGCACGTGGTCGACATCGACAACGGCAACCGGCTGACCACCTACGCCATCACCGGCGAGCGGGGCAGCGGGGTGATCGGGATCAACGGCGCCGCGGCCCACCTGGTCCAGCCGGGGCACCTGGTCATCATCATGTCCTACGCGGTGCTGGACGAGGCCGAGCGCCGCACGCACACGCCCAGCATCGTGCACGTCGACGGCGACAACCGGATCGTCGAGCTGGGCGACGACCCGGCCGAGCCGGTGCCCGGCTCCGGCCTGCTCTCCGGCGCGGGCGGCGCCCGCCCGCGCGAGCGCGTCTGACCCGCCCCGCCCCTCGCGCCGGGGCGCGAGGGGCGGATCTGTCCAGGGGTTCCGGGTGTCCACAACCGGACCGCGCGGCGCCGCCCCGCCATGGCCGCTCCGGGTATGGCCGTCCCTGCGATGGAAGCCGACGAGGACCGGCGCCGCGTGGCGGCGCACATCGAATGGCAGAAGCAGGGGGCGTGGACCGTCCTCTGGGGCGCCTACACCCGCCGCTACTGGGCGTTCGCCCGCTGGCCGCTGCCGCCCGGCGGCGCGGTGGTCTCCGCCCCCGACCCCGACGCCCTGTACGCGGAGATGCGCCACACCGAGCGCGAACACGGCTACCTCCAATGGCGCCACGGCAACCGCCGGTGAGCCCGCCGCCGCCCTCCCCAACGAAGCCTCTCCCGGTGGTCACGGCGGCGTCGAGCCCCGGGCCGCTGCTCTTCCCGGCCCGCGGTCGGACACTCCGGGCGACCGTCCGCATACCCAACGGTCTCTGAGGTGCGACCGCCGGCGCCGGGAAGGCCCTCGCGCACCGCGGTGTTCCCTGGAGAGCGTCGGCGGAGTCCGAGGCACCCCCTCGGGGGCGAAGCCGGAGCGCTCACTACCCTTGCAGGGTCATCGGACCTCTGGCGGGGTTCGTGGAGTGCGGGAGCAGAGGAGGCGGCGGTGCGCTCGGTGAGGCGAAGATGACCGCGGCGGAGGAGTCGGCGCCGGCCCGGGGGGCGGCCCCCGATCCCGCCCGGGTGCAGCGCAAGGCCGTCATCGCACTGGTGGCCGCGCAGGTCATCGGCGGTCTCGGGGTGGGGGCGGCGCTGTCGGTCGGCGGGCTCATCGCCGAGGACCTGACCGGCTCGCAGAGCTGGGCCGGGACGGCCACCACCACCATCACGCTCGGCGCCGCGCTGTTCTCGCTGCCGCTGGCCGGGCTGGCCGCGCGCCGCGGCCGCCGCCCGGGCCTCGGCCTGGGCTGGCTGATCGCCGCGCTGGGCGGGGCGGTCGCCATCGCCGGAGCGCAGGCCGGATACTTCCCGGTCTTCCTGGCCGGCATGGCGCTCTACGGCTCGGGCACCGCCACCAACCTCCAGGCCCGGCACGCCGCGGCCGACCTGGCCGCGGAGCGCACCCGGGGCCGGGACCTGTCCCTGGTGGTGTGGGCGACGACGGTCGGCTCGGTGATCGGCCCGAACCTGACCGGTCCCGGCGCGGCGGTCGCCTCCCGCCTCGGCCTGCTCGACCTGCTGGGCCCGCTGCTCTTCTCCACCGCGGCGTTCGCCGCGGCCGGCCTGGTCACCTTCCTGATGCTCCGCCCGGACCCGCTGCTGCTCGCCCGCGAGCTGGAGGAGGCGGACAGCGGCGGAACCGCACCGAAGGCGCCGGCCAAGGCGTCGCCGCGCGCCTCGATCGCGGTGATCGTGCGCAACCCGCGCGCCCTGCTCGCCCTGGTCGGCACGGTCGCCTCGCACACCGTGATGGTCGCGGTGATGACCATGACCCCGGTGCACATGGCGCACGGCGGCGCGACGCTCACCGTCATCGGGCTGACCATCAGCCTGCACATCGCGGGCATGTACGCCTTCTCTCCGCTGGTGGGCTGGCTCTCCGACCGCCTCGGCCGGGTCCCCGTGCTGCTCACCGGGCAGGGCGTGCTGCTCGCCGCGGCCGCGGTCGCGGGCACCGCAGGGCACAGCACCGCCCTGGTCACCACGGGGCTGGTCCTGCTCGGCCTGGGCTGGTCCTTCGGCCTGGTGGCCTCCTCCGCGCTGCTCGCCGACTCCCTGGCCCCGCACGAGCGGCCGGGCGCCCAGGGCGTCACCGACCTGCTGATGAACCTCGGCGGCGCGGCCGCGGGCGCCGCCTCCGGCGCGGTCCTGGCCGGACTCGGCTTCGGCGGCCTCAACGCCTTCGCGGCGCTGTTCGTCCTCCCCGTCGCCCTGCTCGCCCTCCGCGTCCGCCGCCCCCGCTGAACGCCTGAAAGGGCGATGATCTTGACGCTGCGGCCCTATCAGAACGCGTTGATAGGGCCGCAGCGTCAAGATCATCGGTCAGGGGGCCAGGGCGGGGTTGCGGATCCATTCCTGGAGTTCGGCCTTGCGGGCGGTGTCGCACTTGAGCGGGCAGGTGGTGCAGAAGCCGTGCTCCGGATCGCCCTTGTAGTCGAAGCAGCAGGTGCCCCGGACCGCCCAGGTGCCGCGCGGGTGGCCGTCGCGGAACGGGAAGAGGCGGGGCCGGGCGCGGGTGACGGCGCCGGCCTCGATGAGCGCGTCGCCCAGCTCCCGGGCCAGGGTCCAGGCGGCCTCGGCGTCGTGGCCGAGGAAGCGGGCCGGGTTCAGCATGTAGAAGTGGGCGGTGTCCAGTACCCAGCCCCACAGCGTGCGCAGCCCCACCCGGGTGTGCGCGTGCACCGCGTCGATGATCGGGGTGAAGGCGGCGACCATGTGCCGGGCGGCGACGGCCAGCAGCTCGGCGCGGTCGGCCACCGGCAGCGCGTCCGGGTGGGCCGAGGCGGGGTCGCCGGCCAGGACGGCGGTCCGCGCGGAGGTGACGGTGGGCGTGCCGAACTTCCGCGCCGAGGAGATCCAGGGGAACCAGAGGTGCTCGGCGTCGACCAGCGGCGCGCGGTCGGTCAGGTAGATGCCGGCCGAGACCAGGAAGATCGGCTCGCGCAGCACAGCGCGGAGGAACGCGGTGGCGGCGGGCAGCCGGTGGCCGGGCCCGTGGGCGGCGGTGAGCCGGTCGAAGAGCACGGGGACGTCGCCGTCGGCCACCATGAAGTCGGTGCGGTACCACTGCTCTCCGGCAGGGTGCTCCATACCGGTGCGGACGTCGGCGGTGCAGATGTCCGGCAGCGGCGAGAACTTCAGCGGTGTGCAGGCGTCGACCACCGCCTGGAGCGGGTGCGGGGCCATGGCCATGCGCCGGAGCCCTTCCTGGACGACTGGGGTGCGTTGGCTGCTGAGGCGGTGCGGTGCCCGGCAGGGCCCGCCGGTGAGCACCGGCTTTCACAGCAACCTCTTAGCTGAGGCTACCCTAATGGTGAATCGAGTGGCAATGACCTGCGCGCTTTTCCGCGTGTCGGTGTGATGTCCCCGACACTATGCCCCTGATCCGGACAGCCGGAATCTCAAGCGGCGGTAACCTCGTTGCAATCGGTGGCCCCGCCACGAGCGGGGCGCCGCGCGGAGCGCTGCCTCGCCCGCCGACCGGTGCGGACCCCCCGGACGGTCGCGACTCCGCCTCCGGCCCCCGACCCAGGGGCCGAAACCCCAGCGCAGCCTCGTGCCGCGCTGCCCGCGTGCCCTGCGATCCAGGGCGAGGAGAGGCGAGACCGAATGCGGAACCACCCCAAAGGGCTGATCACCCTTGCCGGGACCGAGATGAACGAGCGCCTGTCGTTCTACGGAATGCGCGCGATCCTGGTGCTCTTCCTGGCGGCAGCGGTCACCGACGGCGGAATGGGGCTGGATCCGGGCACGGCGACCGCGGTGGTCGGCCTCTACCTGGCGATGAGCTACTTCACCGCGCTGCCCGGCGGGTGGGTGGCCGACCGGCTGCTCGGCTTCCGGCGCACCGTGCTGGTCGGCGGCGTGGTCATCATGCTGGGCCACATCTCGCTGGCGATCTCGCTCGGCCCGGCCTTCGTCTGGCTGGGCCTGGCCCTGGTCTGCATCGGGACCGGGCTGCTCAAGCCGAACATCTCCGCGATGGTCGGCGAGCTCTACCAGGGCGACACCGACGCCCGCCGGGACGCCGGGTACTCGCTGTTCTACATGGGCATCAACCTCGGCTCCGCGATCGGCCTGTTCCTCGTCGGCTACCTCGGCGAGCGGGTCGACTGGCACGTTGGCTTCGCGGTGGCCGCCGTCGGCATGGGGCTGGGCCTGGTGCAGTACGTGCTCGGCCAGCGGCACCTCAAGGGCGCCGGCGACCTGCCGCCGCGCCCGCTGGTCGAGGGCGAGCGCGGCCGCCTGCTGCGCATCGCGGCCCTGGCCGCCGCGGCGGTCCTGATGGCCGGCGTCGTCGCCGCGTTCACCGGCACCCTCAGCATCGACAACGTCACCTACGTGCTCACCGCGTTCTCGGTGGTCGTGCCGATCGCCTACTTCTTCTACATGTTCGTGGTCCGCCGCGAGGACGTCACCGCCGAGGAGCGCCCCAAGCTCAAGGCGTTCGCCTGGCTCTTCATCGCCTCGGCCGTGTTCTGGATGATCTTCGACCAGGCGGCCGGGCCGCTCACCCTGTTCGCGCAGAACCACACCGACCTGCACGTGGCCGGCTTCGCGATCCCGGCGAGCTGGACCCAGGCGGTCAACCCGGTCATGGTCATCGTGCTCGCCGGGGTGTTCGCGCTGGTCTGGACGGAGCTGGGCGACCGGGTCGGCACCGGCCTGAAGTTCGCGATCGCCCTGCTGCTCTGCGGTTTCTCCTTCGTCGTGATGAGCTGGGCCACCGCGGCCACCGACGGCGGCACGGTGAAGGTCAGCCTGCTCTGGCTGGTCGGTGTCTACCTGCTGCAGACCATCGCCGAGCTGTGCCTGTCCCCGGTCGGCCTGTCGATGACCTCCAAGCTCGCCCCGCAGGCCTTCAAGGCCCAGATGATGGGCATGTTCTTCCTGTCCATCACCGCCGGCGACGCGATCGGCGCCCAGGTCAGCCGGCTACAGCCGGTGCTGGGCGGCGGCTACTTCCTGCTGCTGGGCGTGCTGGCCATGGTGTGCGGCGCCGCCCTGCTCCTCTTCGTCGGCAAGCTGCGCACCCTGATGGGGGAGGAGCGGACCGCGGCCCCCGCTGCGGCCTGACCCGCCCGCCCCGCCCCGGGGTCCGCGTCCACCAGGGGCGCCCGCCGGCCGGCGGGCGCCCCTCGCACGTCCGGCCCGGGTCAGCCGTCGGAGAGCATCCAGTGCCCGCCGTCGGACCAGCCGAGGAAGCGGCGGGCGTCGTGGGGCCGGTCCCGGTCCAGGTCGCCGCCGTCCAGCACCGCGTCCAGCCCCTTCAGCACCGGGGAGAGCCGCTTCCAGGCGTGCCCGGGCAGGCCGGCGGCGTGCTCGTACATCCAGGACAGCACCTCGCGCCGCTCGTCGGCGGAGCAGCGGTCCAGGAAGAACACCGCCTGCCGCCAGGCGAACGCGGCGTTCTTCACGTGCCCGAGCGGCCCGGAGAGCCGGGGCAGCCGCTCCACGATGCCCGCGGCCACCGCGAAGGCGCGCCGGGCCGACCCGGCCCACCCGCCGTCCCCCGGCCCGACCCCGGCGTGCACCAGCACCGCCAGGTTGTGCGTGGTGAGGATCTGCTGCTGCTCGATCACCATGCCGGCGGCGGCCACGCCCGACCCCGCCGCCCCCGCGCGCCTCCGGCACAGCAGGGAGAACGGCGACACATCGGCGGAGCCCCGGGCGGGAGCGTCCCCTCCGTGGTCGAACAGCTGCTCGTAGTCGATCCCGTAGTAACGCGCGTACAGCCCGCCGTCCAGCAGCAGGGCGGCGATCTCGGCGGCGCGCAGGAACTTCGGCGAGAACTCGCCCATGAAGATGTCGGCGGCCAGCTCCTCGGTGAACGGCAGCCCCAGCCCGGCGGCCCTGGACAGCGCGGAGAACTCGGCCACCAGCGGGTTGGGTGCGATGGTGCCGGGGAAGTGCGCCAGCGCGGCCCCGCCCACCTCCAGCAGCACCGAGCGCGCGGCGGCGCCGCGCGCCTTCCGGGCGGCCCGGTGCGGCAGCAGCTCCTGTGTCCAGGGCAGCTCGTCCACCCGCACCTGCCGCTCCAGGTTGAGCAGGAGCAGCGAGCGGCGGTTGCGGAAGGCCCGGTAGTTCGCGGCCACCAGCCGGCCCAGCGCGGGGTCGGGGGCGGACGCCGCCTCGGCCTCCGCGGACAGCGCCGGCACCAGCTCGGCCAGTACCTCGGCGGAGGGCACCAGCCCCGCCGCGACCAGGTCGTCCAGCGGCGCGGCCAGGCAGCGCAGGGTGATCGCGCGCAGCTTCGGCGGGATCGGCCGGTCCGCGGGCACCCCGAAGGCGCCGGCCTCCGCTGCGGAGGTCGGGCCGAGCAGCTCCGCGGCGAGCGGGGCACCGGTGGCCTGCGGCAGCGGCGCCAGCCGCGCGGACAGCAGCCGGCCGAGCACCCGGTGGGAGGGGGCGGCGGCGTGCGCAGCCTGCTCGGCGCGGAGCGCGGTGTGCCGGTCGGAGCCGGGCAGGCCGCGCTTGCGCACCATGGACCGCACGGCGTGCCGGAGCAGCCCGCGGCGGCGCGCGCCCACCCGGCCCTCCTCGACCGCCTCGCGCAGCGCGGCGAGCAGGATCGCCAGGTTCTCCTTGGGCCTGCGGTGCTTGGTGCACCGGGTGTGCTCGGCGGCGAGCCGCTCGTACTCGGCGAGCAGCCCGGCGCCCTGCGCAACCCAGCCGTCCGGGCGGACGGCGTCCACATCCCCGCCGCCGTCGGCGGTGCGCAGCCAGTGCTCCAGGACCCGGTCGGCGAACGGGTTCCACACCGCCAGCGCCTCCTGCTGGGCGCTGACCCGCGGGTTCTCCTCGCGGTCCTCCAGCTCGCCCCGGACGTCCTCGACGGTGTGCCGGTAGACGAACCCGCCGAGCGGGCGGCGGCCGGGGGCCGGGCGCGGGGTGAAGCACAGCTCCGCCGCGAACGGCTCGATCACCGAGAGCAGGCGCAGCGCGGCGGCGGTGTCCCCGGCGCGCACCAGCCAGGCCACCGCGAGCAGGGCGGCCTGCTCGGGCAGCTCCAGTTCGTAGCCGCCGCCGTCGAGCAGCGCGGTGAGCTCGGCGAGCCCTTCCTCGGTGAGGTGGTGGGCGTAGAGGGCGCGGCGGTCGGCGGGCAGCCCGAACCGGGCGGCCAGCTCCTGCTCCTGCGGGCGGAGCGGCCCGCCCGCGGCGGGGCGCCCGGTGGCGAAGCCGCCGTGCAGCACCTCGGGGGTGACCCAGGCGGGCATCCCCGCCACGGGGGTCCGGGAGCCGATGGCCAGCGTCCTGTCTGCCATGCCGGCGACGACGCGCCGCCACGCCTCGGTCCGCTCGGCCGCGGCCGAGCGGACCCGGGGGTCGTGGTGGGTGAGGGCGGTGGAGAACGCCTTCGCCAGCCGGCCGACCGGGTAGCCGGAACCGACCTCGGGGGCGCGGTTCATCTCGTTCATGCCGGCGTGGCGGGTCCTGCCCCCGCACCTTCCCGGTCCCAAGCCGGGCGCTCTGGCTGTTGAGCTACACGCCGTGACGCGTCGACGATAGCGGCGGCCTCCCGGGAGGGAAAGGGTTTTTCCCGGGCGGCCCGCCGCACCCGGCGGCCCCGCACCGCGGGGCGGAGTCCGGCGCGCTCCGCCGCCGCGGGTCCGGGTCAGTCCCGCAGTGAGCGGAACCTGCGCACCGACGCGGGCACGGCCAGCAGCAGGATCGCCGCCGACCACAGCACGGCGGCCGGCACGGGGTTCTCCGCGACCCAGGAGTCGCCGCCGGACAGGCCCGGGTTGCCGAACAGCTCGCGGGATGCGTCGACCGCGGCCGAGATCGGGCTCCACTCGGCGACGGCGCCGAGAGGGCCGGGCATCAGGGCCGGGTCGATGAACGTGGTGGAGAGCACGCTCAGCGGGAACGCCAGCGGATAGACGATGACCCCGGCCAACTGCGGGTCGCGGGTGAGCAGGCCGAGGTAGATGCCGACCCAGACCATGGCGAAGCGGAAGAGCAGCAGCAGCGCCAGGGCCAGCGCCCCGGAGACGGGGCCCTCCTCCCAGCGCCATCCGATGAGCAGGCCGCAGCCGAGCAGGATCGCCAGCTCGGCCAGTGCCTTGAGCATGTCGGCCGCGGCCCGGCCGGTGAGCAGCGCGGAGGAGGCCATCGGCATCGAGCGGAACCGCCCCATCACCGCGGTCCTCGTGTCGTCGGCGACGCCGGACGCGGTGGCCGCGACGCTGTTGATCATCACCATCACGAAGATGCCGGGCATGACGAAGGCGCGGAACGCCTCGGCGTCGCCGTCCGGCGCCATCGCCTCGCCGAACACGTAGCCGAACAGCAGCGCGATCACCATGGGCATGACCAGCCCGATGATCGACTCCGCGGGTTCGCGCACGGCGTGGACCAGGTTGCGCCGGGTCAGCACCAGGCCGTCGGAGAGGGGCCGCCCGGGGCGGAGTGGCGGTGGGGCCGCGGTGCGCTCGAGGGGCAGGGTGTTCGCGGACCGGTCGTTCATACCGGGAGCTCCTGTTCCGTTGCACCGGTGCCGCCGGGAGGGGCGCCGGCGGGGCGGCCGCTCCCGGTCAGGGAGAGGAAGACCTCGTCCAGGGTGGGGCGGCGGACGGAGACGTCGGCGGGGACGATCCCGGCGTCGTCCAGGGTGCGCACCACCCGGGTGAGGGTGCGCATCCGGTCGGCTGCCGGGACGCCGATCCGGACCCCCTCCGCGGTGCCGGCGCGGGCGCCGCCCAGCGGGGCGAGCAGGCGCTCGGCCGCGGCGGCGCCGGCGTCGTCGGCCATGGCGACCTCGACCCGGTCGCCGCCGAACCGGGACTTGAGCCCGTCCACGCCGTCCTCGACGATGACCCGGCCGCCGTCGATGACGGTCACCCGGTCGGCGAGCCGGTCCGCCTCGTCCAGGTACTGGGTGGTGAGCAGCACGGTGGTGCCGCCCTCGACCAGGCCCCGGACCGCGTCCCACACTTCGCCGCGGCTGCGCGGGTCGAGCCCGGTGGTCGGCTCGTCGAGGAAGAGCACCGGAGGGTGCTGGATCAGGCCGGCGGCGAGGTCCAGCCGGCGCCGCATGCCGCCGGAGTAGCCGGACGCCCTCCGGTCCGCTGCGTCCTCCAGGCGGAACGCGGCCAGCAGCTCGTCGGCGCGCTCCCGGGCCGCGCGCGGGGCCAGCCCGAACAGCCGGCCGAACATCACCAGGTTCTCCCGTCCGGTCAGTACCTCGTCGACGGCGGCGTACTGGCCGGTGAGGCCGATGGTACGGCGCATTCGGGGCGCCTCGGCGACGACGTCGAACCCGTTCACCAGGGCGTGTCCCGAGTCGAACCGGGCCAGGGTGCTCAGCACTCGGACGGCCGTGGTCTTCCCTGCGCCGTTCGGCCCGAGCAGGGCGTGCACGGTGCCGGGGCGGACTTCCAGGTCGAAGCCGTCCAGGGCGAGGTGCGCGCCGTAGCGCTTGCGCACCCCGACCGCCCGCACGGCGAATTCGGCGGCTGCCATGGTCGCTCCCAACTTCCCGGCGATCTAATTGTGTATGTGACACACTGTTTCGTTTAATTAATACACGGTTTTAGACTGGGGGCAAGCCGCGACCACCGGACGGGACATGACGAGCCAGCACAGCGACGCCAGCGACGACGGCCCGAGCACCCTCGACCTGCTCTGGGGTGTCCGCGGGCGCCCCCGCCGGGGTCCCCGCCCCAAGCTCGACCTGGACGCGGTCCTGGACGCGGCGATCGGCGTCGCCGACGCCGAGGGGCTGGAAGCGGTGACCATGCAGCGCGTCGCCCGCGAACTGGGCTTCACCACCATGTCGCTCTACCGCTACGTGCAGGGCAAGGAGCAGCTGGTCGAGCTGATGACCGACGCCGCCCTGGACGCCGCGCCCGAGCCGCCCGGCGGGGCCGGATGGCGGGACGAGCTGCGGGGGTGGGTGCGGGCCATGTACGCGGCGCTGCTGAGGCGGCCGTGGCTGCTGTACGCCCAGATGTACGGCCCGCCGCGCGGCCCCCGCCAGCTGAGCTGGCTGGAGGCCGCGGCGGGGCCGCTGCGCCGGGCCGGCCTGGGCGCCGAGCACACCATGGCCGTCGCCTCGTACCTGAGCATCTCGGTGATGGGCATGGCGCGGGTCGCGGCCGAGCTGCGGCAGGTCCACGAGGAGAGCGGGGCCACCCACGTCCAGCTCGACGCCGGCTACACCGGGGTGCTCCGGCGCGCGGCGTCCACCGGGCGCTACCCCGCCATCGGCGCGCTCCTCGCCGAGGAGGGCCCCGATGGATTCGGCCCGCCCTCTGAGGAGGGCGAAGCCGGGGCGTTCGGCGACCTCGGCCCGGACCTGGACTTCGCCGTCGAGCGTCTGCTGGACGGCGTCGAGGCGTTCACGTCCGCCCCCGCCGGCCGGAAGGCCCCGGACGGAGGCGACGGAGCCGACGGCGCCGACGACCCCGGGCACGGCTGAACCTGCTTCTGGCGGTGCCGAGCCGCGGCGCAGGTGGGGGCGGGGCGAGGGAAGCGGTCGGGCGCGGCGCCCCACGGGGTGAAGGTTCAAGCGGGTGGCGACGGCGGGAAGGGGTACCGGCCGGGCGGTCCGGCGCGGCACCCCACGGGGTCAAGGTTCGAGCAGGCGGCGACGGCGCAGGTAGGGCCGGGGCGAGGGAAGCGGCCGGGCGCGGCATCCCGCGGAGCGGGCGTTCAGACCGGCAGCGACGGCGGGAAGGGGTACCGGCCAGGCGGTCCGGCGCGGCGCCCCACGGGGTGAAGGTTCAAGCGGGCGGCGACGGCGCAGGTAGGGCCGGGGCGAGGGAAGCGGCCGGGCGCGGCGCCCCGCGGAGCGGGCGTTCAGACCGGCAGCGACGGCGGGAAGGGGTACCGGCCGGGCGGTCCGGCGCGGCAGGGCGGGGTGGGGCGGCTGGATCGCCGCGTCCACGTCACCCCGGCGCCGGGGCCACCCGCCCGGAAACCCGCCCCCTCCCTGACCTGGGCGAATACGCACAGTGATGGTGGGAGGGGGTGCCCTGCGCACCT
>Ga0079224_100008473_pt1 | contig 13934 bp, 14 predicted proteins | sample Stecom2015_FD_80414 | JGI IMG/M metagenome (GOLD analysis project Ga0079224, IMG submission 80414) | Agricultural soil microbial communities from Utah to study Nitrogen management - Steer compost 2015 | ecosystem: Environmental > Terrestrial > Soil > Agricultural land | place: USA: Utah... | reverse complement strand
ATTTTATTATTTATAGTTGTTTTATAGCTATTAAAGTAGATAAGGTAAATCTATAGAGTACTTGTATTATTATTATAATTTTAATATATAACTTTGAGCTAAATTATGGAATTGATGACAACTGGATTATTGCTTTTTTTGAATATTGGGACATCAGAAATGATGTTAATTTTATTTGTGGCTTTGTTCCTTTTCGGAGGGAAGAAACTACCTGAGTTGGCGAGAGGCTTAGGGCGGGGGATTCGTGAGTTTAAAGATGCTTCTGAAACTATTAAAAGAGATATCAACGAGCAAATCAACAGTTTTGAGGACGAAATTAAAGACGTTAAAACGGATATAAAATCAATCGCCGAAACTTCTGTTGATCAAGAACCTACGTTTAATCCGCCTAGCAGCGACAAATCGTCCGTTTCTGAGCCTGTAAATACAGATCACCAAAATGACATTAGTCATTCAGATCAGTACTATAATAATTACGATTATCCCCAAGAAACAACGGTGGCTGGTACGGCTTCAGATTCGTCAAGTTTAGACTAACCTGCTAATGAGGATAAACGCGATGATAATCCAAATAAATAAAAATAACATTTATATTTCATTCGAATATCTATCTGAAAATGCCGTTAACACATATTAGGGTTTTTATGCGTGATTAAGATTATTCTGTTTTCATTATGAATTACGACCATCAAATCGCAAAGGAGCTTTCCTTGCTTGAGAAACAAGTAGCAACTACAATTGGTTTACTGGAGGAAGGGAGTACCATTCCATTTATTGCACGTTATCGAAAAGAGCTCACCGGTGGTTTGGATGAAGTTGAAATTGCTAATATCCGTGACGAGCTGAAGCGACTTCAGGATTTGGACAAAAGGAGGGAAGCCATTTTAAAATCTCTTCAAGAACAAAATGTTCTTAATCCAGAGCTTGAAAATTTACTTTTAGAAGCAAGCACATTAAGTCGCCTTGAAGACATCTATCTTCCTTATAAGCCTAAAAGAAGAACCCGTGCAAGTATAGCCAAGGAGAAGGGGCTCGAAAACTTGGCGACTTTCATTCTAGAGCAGGGAAGCGGAGACCTGCAAGAATTTGCAAAAGGATTTATTAATAGCGAAAAAGGTGTTGAAGGTATCGATGATGCCCTATTAGGCGCTAGAGATATTGTAGCGGAGATTATCGCTGAAAACCTTGAATTACGGACAAAAATAAGGAATCTATTTTTAGAAAAAGGAAGCTTTTATTCTAAAGTAATTGAAGGGAAAGAAGAAGCTGCCCAAAAATATAAAGACTATTTCGAATGGCGTGAGCCTGTTAAAGGAATTGCTTCTCACCGGCTATTAGCGATGAGGAGAGGCGAGAAAGAACAGTTTTTATCGTTAGAACTTGAAGTGACTACTGACGAAGCAATTGCTAGTATTGATAACCTCTTCATTAAATCGGGAAATGAGCAAGCGGGACAAGTTCGTCTTGCTATTCAAGACAGCTTTAAGCGGCTGATTAGACCGTCCATTGAAACGGAAGTCAGGTTATTGACCCGGCAAGAAGCAGATGAGGAAGCCATAAAAGTATTTGCTGGAAATGTGCGTCAGCTGTTATTAGAAGCTCCTCTAGGTCAGAAGCGAACCTTGGCCTTAGACCCTGGCTATCGGACTGGCTGTAAGTTAGTTTGTCTAGATGAACAGGGGAAGTTGTTATTTAACAGTACAATATTTCCTCATCAGAGTGAAGCACGAAAAGCGGAAGCTGCTGATACTATCAAAAGTTTAGTCAAAAAATATAATATAGAGGCTATTGCAATTGGAAACGGAACCGCAGGGAGAGAAACTGAGGCTTTTACTAAAAGCTTGGGACTAGAGGGCTGTTTGATCTTAATGGTAAATGAAAGTGGTGCCTCTGTTTATTCAGCCTCTAAGGTGGCGAGGGAAGAATTTCCTGACCAGGATATTACAGTAAGAGGGGCGGTGTCTATAGGTCGCCGCTTGATGGATCCTTTAGCAGAATTGGTGAAGATTGACCCTAAATCTATAGGAGTGGGTCAATACCAGCATGATGTAGATCAAAATAAATTGCAGAGCTCACTTGATGATACTGTTATTTCTTGCGTAAACTCAGTCGGTGTTTCGTTAAATACTGCTTCCAAAGAGATTTTATCATATGTTTCCGGTTTAGGTCCAAGTTTGGCTCAAAACATTATTGCCTATCGTAATGAAAATGGTGCTTTTAAAGAACGAAGTCAACTAAAAAAAGTCCCTAGATTGGGAGATAAGGCTTTTGAGCAATCGGCGGGGTTTTTAAGAATTTCGGAATCTAAAAATCCTTTAGATGCAAGTGCTGTGCATCCGGAGCGTTATGGCTTGGTAAAAAAAATGGCCGAAGATGTAGGTTGTTCTATTGAAGCTCTATTGAAAGACGAGAATCTAAGAAAGCAGGTAGTTTTAAAAAAATACATTGATGACACTATTGGTTTGCCAACACTAACCGATATTATGGCTGAACTTTCTAGGCCAGGTAGAGACCCTAGAGAGAAGTTTGAATATTTCTCCTTTGCTGAAGGAATTAATGAAATTTCTGATTTAAAGATTGGAATGAAACTTCCAGGAAAAGTAACCAACATTACTAAATTTGGAGCTTTTGTGGATATTGGTGTTCATCAAGATGGCTTAATTCATTTAAGTCAGCTGGCTAATCGATATATTAAGGATCCTAATGATGTAGTAAGTGTAAATCAGACTGTTGAAGTTACCGTCATTGAAATTGACGTTCCCCGTAAGAGGATTGCTTTATCAATGAAAAAAGATGATCTAGAATCACCCAAAAAAGCGAGTGTTCCAGCAGGAAAGAAAGCTTATAAAAAGGAGACGGCTCGGGGCGCGAAACTTGCAAATACACAAAAAAAGAAAACAGGGGTGGCTCCGGTAAAGAAGGAGAGCATGGATTCAAAACTTGCAGCCTTATTAAAGAAATTTAGTTAAACAATGATTTCTTTTACTGCCCATGCTAATGCCTGAAAAGTAAAATACTTTTATATGTAAAAAGGTTGCTTTAATTTAAAGTCGATTAATTTTTCTACTTTTACGATCAAGTAGAATTAGTCATTTTAATTAATCTATTTACAAAATTCTGATAATGCTATTACACATACATAGCATTAATATATATCTTTGTTGCAAATCAATTATAATAAAACATGTCTGAGAAAGCTTCTTTAAAAATAGGTGATAATACATTTGAGTTACCCCTTGTAATGGGTACGGAAAACGAAACGGCTGTTGATATTTCTAAACTTAGGAGTCAGTCGGGAGTGATTACGCTTGACCAAGGTTATAAAAATACCGGTGCAACTACAAGCGCAATTACATTTCTTGATGGTGAAAAAGGTATTCTTCGCTATCGTGGTTATCCTATTGAGCAATTAGCTGAGGAATCGACATTTATTGAGGTAGCTTATTTATTAATTTTCGGTGAGCTTCCTACACATGACGAGCATGAGACTTTCCGTATGACGATTAGACGCCATACGTTGATTCATGAAGACATGAAAAAGTTTTTTGATGGATTTCCTTCTAAGTCACACCCAATGGGACAGTTGTCTGCATTAGTGGGCGCATTATCTGCATTTTACCCTGAGTCGTTAAATGTAAATGCTACTGAGGATGAAGAAAATCTTACTATAATTAAATTATTAGCCAAGATGCCAACTATTGTATCTTGGATTCATAAAAAATCTCTTGGTCATCCTGTAATATACCCAAGTAATGATTTGGATTATGTTAGCAATTTTATCAATATGACTTTTGGGCAGGTGACTGAAAATGTAGGAACGGATCCTATAAAAGTTGCTGCTTTAAACAAATTATTGATCTTGCATGCTGATCATGAGCAAAACTGCTCTACATCAACTGTACGAATTGTCGGATCGTCCAATGCTAATTTATTTGCTTCTATATCTGCTGGAATTTCCGCTCTTTGGGGACCATTGCATGGGGGAGCGAATCAAGCAGTGATTGAGATGTTAGAAAGCATTCAAAAAGATGGAGGCGATAGTGATAAATGGATTGCTAAAGCGAAAGATAAAAACGATCCTTTCCGTTTAATGGGCTTTGGACACCGTGTTTATAAAAACTTTGATCCACGTGCTAAAATAATTAAAAAAGCGTCTGATGATCTATTAGATCACTTAGGAATTGAAGATCCGATTTTAGATATCGCTAAAAAACTAGAAGCTACTGCTTTAAGTGATCCTTATTTTATTGAGCGTAAGTTATATCCAAATGTGGATTTCTATTCCGGTATTATTTATCGTGCTTTAGGTTTCCCTACCGATATGTTTACCGTATTGTTTGCTTTGGGAAGATTGCCGGGATGGATTGGACAATGGAAAGAGATGCGTGCTAATAAAGAGCCTATCGGAAGACCACGTCAGATCTATACTGGTCAAACTGAAAGACAATATATTGATATGGATAAGCGTTAATTAATTTAAGATTAACAGCCAATAGAAACGGGAATTCTTTTTAAAGAATTCCCGTTTCTATTTAAAGCTCTAAAATGTTATCTCCTCTTGTCAACAAGTAGCAAGATAATACCACCCACCAACAAAATGCCTCCCGCATAGGAAGGCCAATTTACACTCTCTTGTTTATCGGCACTTATTTCAACAGGACCGATGTCGACGACTTTTTCTTTCTTTGTATAACTGAAGCCTGTCCAAATCAGCATAATGATGCCTAAAATAATAATTCCAATACCAATGCCTCTCATGTAATTAGTTTAAAGGTTTAACAAATTTATTAATTCAACATAAATTTTTTGAATTTGTTTTAATTTAAAGCGTAATATTGGCATCAAAGCCTAAAAAAAACTATCTTTAGCCCATGTTTCCAACCTTATCTCATTTAATAGAATATCTAACGGGAGTATTTATTCCATTACCTATCCAAACCTTTGGTTTTTTTGTGGCCTTGGCTTTTTTTGCTGGATATACTGTCTTTACTAAAGAAACCCAGCGAAAAGAAAAAGAAGGTTTAATCAAACCATATAAACGAACGGTTACGTTAGGCAAGCCGGCTAGTACTTTTGAATTAGTTTCAAATGGTATAATAGGTTTCTTAGTGGGCTATAAGGTTGTTTACGCGTTTTTTAATTATAGTGAGTTAGTTAATGACCCCCAGACTTTTTTATTGTCAAGCAAAGGGAACTTCTTTGGAGGTTTAGTATTGGGAGGTTTATTCATGTACTGGATTTATTCTGAAAAGAAAAAGCAGCAATTACCCAAACCAAAGACCATTCAAGAAGTATTATTGCCTCATGAACTTATGGGAAATATTTTAGTTTGGGCGGCTGTTTGCGGGTTGTTAGGGGCTAAGATCTTCCATAATTTAGAATATTGGGATGAATTTATGCGCAACCCAATAGAGGGTATCTTCTCCTTTTCTGGACTGACTTTTTACGGAGGTTTAATTTGTGGAGGTGCAGCTGTATTGTATGTTGCCAATAAGTATGGTATTAAGCCGGTCCATATGCTAGATATTGGAGGTGTCGGAATGATGCTTGCTTATGGTATTGGTAGAATTGGTTGTCAACTATCTGGAGACGGGGATTGGGGAATAGAGAATATTGCCCCTAAACCGAACTGGTTAAGCTGGGCACCCGATTGGGCATGGTCTTTTGATTTTCGACATAACGTTTTGGATTATGGAGTACCTATTGAAGGGTGTGTAGGCAAGTTTTGTCATGTACTACCTGTACCGGTTTACCCTACTTCCTTATACGAGTTTTTAGCCTGTTTAATTCTTTTTGTAGTGTTATGGTTTTTAAGAAAGAGAATTAGAGTTGCTGGTATGTTGTTCTCAATTTATTTAATAATGAGTGGCGTTGAGCGTTTCACTATTGAACTTATCCGTGTGAATTCAAAATACAACGCATTTGGTATAAGCTTTACACAAGCTGAAATGATTTCAGTATTTATGGTTGTAGCCGGTATCGTTGGTATCTTTTGGAGTTTGGATTATGCCAAGAAACACCCAGAAACTGTTGCTCCTAAAAAAGCTAGCGCTTAAATAAATAAGAAACGAATGTACAGTGTAATTAATTTAGAAAATCTTTGTGGAGAAGTTGCTGTTATAGCAAAATCCATAGGTCGGTATATTAAAGAAGAAAGTGAGCGTTTTTCAGCGAACGATATAGAGGAAAAGGGTTTTCACGATTTAGTGTCTTATGTCGATAAGGAGGCAGAAAAACAGATAGTCTCCTCTTTATCTCCTTTAATTTCCGAAGCAGGTTTTATAACAGAAGAGAAAACCTATTTAAAGGAAAGTAAAGAGTACAGTTGGATTATCGATCCTTTAGATGGTACGACAAACTTCATTCATGGTATTCCGACTTATAGCGTTAGTATTGGATTAACCTTCCAAGGGGAATTAGTATTAGGTGTGGTTTATGAAATTAATCGTGAGGAATGCTTCACAGCTTGGAAGGATGGTGGTGCTTTTTTAAATGGTAAATCTATTTCAGTTTCAAATACGACATCACTTTCCAGTTCCTTGCTCGCGACAGGCTTTCCGTTTCGTTCTAACGAGAATTTAGATGAGTATTTAGTTCTTCTTAAGAAAATGATGCAGAGTGCGAGAGGGATTCGTCGGATTGGCTCAGCAGCAGTGGATTTAGCTTATGTAGCTTGCGGAAGATTTGATTGCTTTTTTGAGTTTAATCTTCGAAACTACGATATGGCAGCTGGGATTTTATTAGTAAAAGAGGCCGGAGGTAAGGTCATTGATTTTCACGGCGGTGGACAAATGCTTGAAAAAGGATCGGTCATCGCTGGAAATTCCGTGATGACCGATCTTGTATATGATGAAGTTAAGAAATCGTTTTTGTAATTCTTATAGAGAATCTGCTACTACCTCTTGAACTTCAGGAACCATTCTTTTTAAGAGTCCTTCAATTCCTGCTTTTAATGTAATCATAGAAGATGGACACCCACTGCATGATCCACGAAGTTCCACTGTAACTACTCCGTCATCCTTGTCGAAAGATTGAAATGCAATTGCACCGCCATCTTGCTCTACTGCAGGACGAACATAGTCATGTAAGATCTGTTGGATTTTCTTTTCAATATCTGAACCTTCAAAGCTTACGTTCTCGTCCTGAGCTACCTCTTGGATAAGCAATTCGGACTCTACTGCACCTTGAACAAATTCTCTTAAAATATCTTCAATATCGTTCCAATCGCTTTCAGCAGTCTTTGTAATCGTCACAAAGTTACTGGCGAAGAACACACCATCAACAAAATTAAATTTGAAAAGCTCCTTCGCAAACGGCGATGTTTGTGCAGCCTCTGCATCTGCATAATCTATAGATCCGTTAATTAACAACTTGTTTACTAGGAATTTTTTAGTCGCTGGATTGGGGGTATCTTCTGTATATATTTTTATTGTTGCCATTTTCTCTAATTTGATTTACAATATTACGGATAATAAATTATGAAACTCTAATAGTCGGATGCGAGTCAGTATTTGTGACAATCTTATGTAAAACTTCTCATAATTTAGGATAAACTCCAGTATAATTCCACGGGGTTATTTTCTTTATTTCCTCTTTAACTTGGTCTGACACTTCTAGGGTTTCCACAAAGTCCGCAATTGTATCCTTGTTGATGCCTTTATTGGTTCTAGTTAGATCTTTTAAAGCCTCATATGGATTTGGATAGGCTTCTCTTCTTAGGATCGTTTGAATACCTTCGGCTACTACCGCCCAATTATTTTCGAGATCTTGACGGATTGCTGCTTCATTTAAAATTAACTTATTTAAACCACGCAAAATAGATTTTAAAGCAATCAAAGTATGTGATAGGGGCACACCGATATTTCTTAAAACCGTTGAATCAGTTAAATCTCTTTGGAGTCTTGATATTGGCAGTTTTGCTGATAAATGTTCAAACAAAGCATTCGCGATGCCTAAATTTCCTTCTGCATTTTCAAAATCAATTGGATTTACTTTGTGTGGCATAGCTGATGAACCAACTTGTCCCGCAACGATCTGCTGTTTAAAATAATCCATAGAAATATAGGTCCACATATCTCTACATAAATCAATAAGTATGGTATTTATACGTTTCAAAGCGTCACAATGTGCTGCAAAATTATCATAATGCTCAATTTGGGTTGTTACGGTAGAACGGTGAAGGCCTAATTGTGCATTAATGAATTCGTTTCCAAATGCTGGCCAATCAATATCAGGAAAGGCAACATGATGGGCATTAAAATTACCTGTTGCCCCTCCAAATTTAGCGGAATAGGGAATGCTCTTAATTTGGGATAACTGTGATTCTAGTCGCTCTGAAAATACTAATATTTCCTTACCTAATAAGGTGGGCGACGCCGCCTGTCCATGAGTACGGGCCAACAATGAGACATCTTTCCACGCTTCAGAAAAGTTTTTTAGTGAGTCGTGGACTTCGTTAATAAAAGGGAAGTACACTTCAGTGAATGCTGACTTCCAAGCATGAGGAATTGCTGTATTGTTAATGTCTTGTGAAGTTAAGCCAAAATGAATAAACTCTTTATATTCTTGCAATCCTAAGGAATCGAATCGTTCTTTAATAAAATATTCGACGGCTTTTACATCATGGTTAGTTGTTTTTTCTATCTCCTTTACTTTCTTGGCATCTTCCAAATTAAAGTGAATGTATATTTCTCGAAGCTTTTCGAAGTTATTATGATTGAAAGATTTTAACTGAGGAATATCAGCTTGACATAAGGCTATAAAGTATTCAATTTCTACATAAACTCGAAATTTTATAAGTGCGCTTTCTGAAAAATATTTTGATAAATCTTTCGTGGAAGAATGATATCGACCATCAATTGGGGAAACTGCAGTAAGAGGGGAGAGCGTCATTTTATTTATATTTGTTATTTCACAAAGATAAACAATGAGAAGGCTTTACGCAATTATTCTATATTGCTTTAAAACAAGAAAGTCTGTATTTTCATACAGACTTCTTATTTGTTAAAGGTTTTTTTCTAAAGAAGCTTAGTTAACTTCTGTAGCAGTAGTATCGATAACTACTTCTTCTTCTAATAGAAGAGTATCAACTGTATCTGATTCGATAACTACATCACCTTCTTGAATTACATCAATTTCTTGTGTTTCTTCTTGAGTAGCAGGCTCATTACAAGCAGCAAACATGAAAGTTAAAGCTAAACCTAAGAAACCGAATTTTAGTAAATTTTTCATCGTTGATTTTTTTATGTTTTGTAAACTAGTTAATTTACCCTTTAATACCCAATTTTAAGAAAGGTAACCCATCTCACTCAAAAGAATTGTAATTTTGTATATTGTTGGGTTACTTTTCTAATTTAAGGGTATTAAGAAGTGAGTAGAAATCAAACTTTATTGCAAGAAGATCAAGATTTAATAGATGGGATTACGAATGGGTCCACCGAGTCTTTAAGAATAGTTTATAAAGAACATTTTCCCTTAGTAGCACAATATATTATTAAGAACAGTGGTAGTGAAGAAGATGCAAAAGATGTTTTTCAAGAAGCTATCATCGTTTTATATGATAAAATAAATAAGGGTGATTTTATATTGAGTAGTCGACTACAAACCTATATATATTCAGTTAGTAGATTTATATGGTTGAAGAAATTAAACAGTAACAATCCTTTAACGGTAGCTATGCATCAAGAGCTTGAAGAGACTTTAGCTGTTGAAGATGACTTACAAGAATCGAATACAAAGGAGATGCAGTTTCATTTGATGGAGGAGTCTTTAAATCTGTTAGGTGAGCCTTGTCAGACGATTATTAAAGATTTTTATATACATGATCTATCGATGCAGGAAATATGTGAGAAATTTGGGTACACGAATGCTAATAATGCAAAGACCCAAAAATATAAATGTTTACAAAGGCTAAAAAAGCTTTATTTTAGCTATTAAGGATTTACAAATGAAAAATAATTTTGACTTTATAGAGCGTGCGGATTTATACATCAAAGATGAATTGAATGCTGAGGATAAATTGATTTTTGAAAAATACTGTGATGAAAACCCCCATGCTGCTGAAGAATACAAACAGCACCGTCTTTTATTTCAAAAATTACGAGAGTATCAACTACGTAAGAACCTGTAGGAAAATATGGATTCTGTATTTTCAGAGCAGAATGTCTTAAATAGTAACAATACGGATACGGCGCCTACTGTTGCTGTAAAAAAACTATGGCAGAAATATAAATATACAGCTTTAGTCGCTGCTTCTGTTGCCTTAGTAGCTGTGTTTTCGACGTTATGGATGTCTGGTTTTTACGACAACGTAAAAGAAACATCGTATCAATATAGTTTATTGAAGCGTGACATGAATACTATAAAAAAGAACGTTAATGCTCAGAATGTAGCAATTAGGAATATAAATAATAGTACAGATAATACAGATAGTAACCATCCGTATCCAGAAGGAACTTATGGCGCTACTGGCTTTGCGTTGACTTCAAATGGATTTATAGCTACTAATTATCACGTTGTTAGAGAGTCTGATTCAGTTTATGTTCAAAATTCAAAAGGAGAGTCGTATAAAGCAAAGGTCATTTACATTGATCCTTCATATGACTTAGCAGTTTTGGAAATTATAGATCCGTCGTTTGCGAAAACAGCAGCAGTGCCTTATACTTTTAAAGAAGAGACAGCAGACTTAGGTCAGGATGTTTATACAATTGGTTACCCAAGAGAAGAAGCTGTATATGGAAGTGGATATTTAAGTTCTAATACTGGTTTTGGAGGAGATACCGTTTCTTACCAAGTAACCATTCCAGTGAATCCTGGAAATAGTGGAGGTCCGGTACTCGACAATAACGGGAATGTAATTGGCATTATTAGCGGAAAACAAACGGAAACAGATGGCGCTGCTTTTGCTATAAAAACTAATTATTTACTACAATCAATCAAAGCCATACCCCAAGATTCTTTAAGTAAATCTTTGGTAATAAATAAGCGTAATTCATTATCTGGATTATCTCGTACTAATCAGATTAAAAAGATTCAAGACTATATTTACATTGTTAAGGTTTTTTAAACATGAAAATATATACAAAAAAGGGTGATAAAGGGCAAACCTCTCTAATTGGTGGAACGCGTGTACCTAAATATCATTTGCGCATAGAGTCATACGGCACCGTAGATGAGCTAAATGTTTATATTGGATTAATCAGAAGCCAAGACATTGATTCATCTATTCAGGAAGTCCTGAAAGAGATACAGGATCGTTTATTTACAGTAGGCGCGTCTTTAGCTGCTGATCCTGAAAAATCTAAAATGAAAATCCCGGATCTTCATTTCTCAGACATTGAGTTTTTAGAAACTGAAATTGATAAAATGAATGACTTACTTCCTGCGTTAAAGCATTTCGTTTTGCCTGGAGGAAGTGATCCTATTTCATTTTGCCATCTTGCTCGAGTAGTTTGCAGGAGAGCAGAGCGTATATCTGTTCAACTTGCTACAGAGAGTTTTGTTGATGATAAAGTGATTATGTATTTGAACCGATTGAGTGATTATCTCTTTATTCTTGGGCGAAAGATCGCAGTTGATTCCAATATTGAAGAGTTTATTTGGGTTCCTCGCATATCCTCATAATGGGATCATGTAGCAAACTATCGTTGTTCTCTGCTAAATCTTAATATATAAGATACATAGAGTAGTTTTAAATAAATAATGAAAATTCATTTGTTTATATCAAAAATTATTATATTTTTGCGCAAAATTGAATATTAAAATTTTTGTTTATGTACTGGACATTAGAGTTAGCTTCTCACTTAGAAGATGCACCTTGGCCTGCCACAAAAGATGAATTGATTGATTACGGTATCAGATCAGGGGCTCCTGTTGAAGTTATAGAAAACTTACAAGCTCTTGAGGATGATGGAGAACCTTATGAAAATATCGAAGAGATTTGGCCAGATTACCCTACAAAAGAAGATTTCTTTTTTAATGAAGACGAATATTAATTTTATTTTCTTCTTGAAACTTACTGATAAATAGTCTTTGCTTCTTTGCTTAGGGCTTAACGTTTTTGAACGCTAACGATTCAACAGTTAATTCTGATTGTTGAATCGTTAGCGTTTATTTTTTAAGCCCATTTCTATCTGTAATTAGTTGTTTCTCAAATAAATGATTTTTATTTGGTATACCTACCGACACTTTTTACCCATCTCTTTACGTAACGTAAATAACACTTAAATTTAGTATTCATATATTATTAGGAAATATTATTTCTGTAAATATTATGAATCCTCGTCTTAATACATTATGATTGTATTAAAGTGTTAACTAATAGTTGATTAATATAACGTATTCTCGTTTAAGATATCAGCTAATTATAATTATTTAGCAATGAGGGGATCCTTATTAAAAGTGGCCATTACTGGCTTTCTCAGCATTCTGATGCATTTCCTTTCCTTTGGGCAAAATTACATTATTCATGAAGGGGATTGGATAGAAATCGCTGATGCTGATGATTTAAGAAGAATTGGTATAGGTTTTCCATTAAACGGAAAATATTTACAAACCCAAGATATTGATCTATCAGACTTCTCTGAAAATGGAGGCTGGCCGGGAATAGGTGCTGATAATAAACATTTCGTTGGTGTTTTTAATGGTCAAGGGTTCACCATTCGTAATTTAACTATTGATAGAGACGGGTTTGATCAAGCTAATGGGCACGGTCTCAATCAAGGCCTATTCGCATATGTCGGCCTGAATGCTGTTTTGAAAAATATTCGTTTAACGAATGTACTGATTCGAGGTGGTGAAAAGGGAGTTTATGTCGGGGCATTAGTAGGTCGAAATTCGGGTCATATAATTAACTCTGCCGCTATAAATGGCACTTTGGATGCTTTTAGTCACTCTGGGGGACTGGTTGGTAGTAACCGACAATCAGGCAAAATAGAGAGAAGCTACTCCGGCATTGATGTAAGCGGAACCTCACAAATGGGAGGCCTAGTTGGAGTAAACATGGATAACGGATTAATAATAAATAGCTATTCGCAGGGCATAGTTTCGGGAGAAGTGGATATTGGAGGTTTAGTTGGAGTAAATTATCAAAATAAATCTGCTATCAGCAATAGCTATTCTTCCGGATTTGTTAATTATAAACAGAATGGCGGCGGGTTAATAGGAAACAATACAGGGATAGTGGAAGATTCGTATTGGAATATTGAAGCCAGCCAACAACTAAATAGTTCCGGTAGCGAAGTAGGGAAAAGTGATATCGAAATGAAGGTTAAATCAACCTTTGCAGGTTGGAATTTCGATGATATATGGGATATTACCGAACTTGAAAGCATGCCTTTTTTAAAATCTTTAGGAGAGTTCGTTAATAAGGAAATTCCAGAGTTATCCTTTTTGATAAATGGAAATCCTATTCAAATTCACGAAAATATAGAGTGTACTTATGGAGATCGATTGACTTTCATTCCTCAAAGTACATCAGATGGTTCATTATCCGAACTTGAATTAGAGATTTCTGACCCTACTGTAATAGATATCTCTAATTTCCCTGAGGTTAGAGCTATAAACACAGGTGAAGCCATTTTGAAAATCATTCAGCCTGAAACCGAGAATTATGAATCCATCAAAGTTTACCTACTTATTCGGGTTGGACAGAAAGAACTAAGGATTACTCCCGATATTGGTCAACAAAAGGTCTACGGCGAAGAAGAGCCCGTACACCTAGAATTTGCCGTGGATAATCTAGAAGATGTGGATATTGGTCTATTGTCAGGTGGTTTTGCGCGCGCACAAGGAGAAGATGTCGGTGACTACGTTATACAAGGAAATGATTTTACAGCCGGTGATAATTATATAATTCATATTGATACCAACATCGTTTTCTTCAAAATTATTCCTAGAGAAATTCTTATAGAAATAGACGAAAAAGAAAAGATTTT
>Ga0079224_100008472_pt1 | contig 13934 bp, 12 predicted proteins | sample Stecom2015_FD_80414 | JGI IMG/M metagenome (GOLD analysis project Ga0079224, IMG submission 80414) | Agricultural soil microbial communities from Utah to study Nitrogen management - Steer compost 2015 | ecosystem: Environmental > Terrestrial > Soil > Agricultural land | place: USA: Utah... | reverse complement strand
GTCACCCACTCTGAACCAGCAACCGGCGGAAACACTCCCGGCACTCCGGCTCCAGTAGCTTGGTGACACGCAATACAGTGCACAGTGTAGAGCTGAGCACCGTCAACGGTAGCGCTTTCATCAATACGAAAATCGGCTGCAATACGGTTATCACCAATGTGCGCTGGATTACGCAAATCACTAGAGAAAATGTAATACATGCCCCACATAAACAACGCACCAATCACCAGTAACACAACCATCGGTACTGGCATCCCCTGTTCTTGGGGTTCACTTTTTTCTCGTAACTGCGCTTGAATATCGTTCTTATCTGTCATTCCAAATCTCCGGTGGCCCGAATTCGTTCAAGCCACGTTGGCAGCCTAAAGGTTAGTCGCGTACTACACCGTAATCGGGCGTAATCGGATACGTGCGATCCAGTGCGAGCAGGTAGCTAACCAAATCCATGGCTTCAGGCTTGGCCACCACCACCTTGCCCTCTGGCGCATAACCCGGCGGCAAATTCACGACGGTATCGCCTTCCTCTGCCTTATCTTTCGTTTCAAACAAATAAGGATAAGCAGGCATATTACTGCCGGGGGTATACGCCCGAGGCTGGTACAAGTGACCTAACTGCCAATCAACACTGGGCTGACGAGCCCCAATATTCAATAAGTCGGGGCCTGTACGCATCGTGCCAAGCAAGTGCGGTTTATCGTAATAATAATCGCCCGCCACCGACGCCCTACCCCATCCTCGCTGAAAGTCAGGCGCTTGTGCCTGACTACGAGGTTGTTGCGAATGACAGTACACACAGCCTTGGGCAATGTATTGCTGGCGTCCGCGTAACTCGGCTGACGTATAGGGTTCTAAGCCTTCAGGTGGCTGAACTTGAGAAACCTGTAAATGCGGCACGACAACCAGCGCCGAAGTTGCCAGCGCCAAGGTGACCATGGCGCCTATCAATAATTTATATTCGCTATTCATAATGACTGCGCTCCCGCTGCTTGCACACCAACTTTATCCTCATGGAACAGTGCGGGGCCTACACGACGACCGTGACGTAGGGCCATCGCAATAAAGTGAAAGGCAAACACCAGATGCCCTAAGGTCATCAATGCGCCGCCTACCGTTCGCGATTGCAAGTACGGAATGGTGACATTGACTGAATCCATAAACGGGCGGCTAACATCCAGCATGTACAAGCCCTGTAACCAGCCACCAATACTCAAGCCGATGGCGTAGACAGCAAACCCAATTAACACCAACCAGAAGTGCCAAGAAATCAATTTGGGATAAGGCCACTCCCAAGCCAGAACTCGCGGCATCACATAGTAAATGGCTCCAAACATCACGAGCGTGAAGAAACCATACAAACCAATGTGGGCGTGCGCCACAGTAAAGTGAGTAAAGTGCGCGACGGTATTAATGCTGCGTAGTGCTTGGAAAGAACCCTGTACCGAGCTAACCGTATACATCATTCCGCCCAGCACAATAAAGCGCAAAGTGGGTGAATGCAGCAAGGAGCGAAAGTGTCCGGAAAGGGTTAAGTGTTGGTTAATCGAGAAGGCCAATACAGGAATGATCATCATCATGCTTTGCACGATGGATAAGGTAATCATCCAACCTGGCACCGGGCCACCAATTAAATGGTGCCCACCGACCTGACCATAGAAGAAAGCTAAGCCCCAGAACCCTAGCAACGAAAGGTTGTACGAAACAATGGGCTTACCAATGATCTTGGGCAGGAAGTAATACACTGCCGCTAAAGCCATCGGCGTATAGAAGAGCCCCAGCACGTTATGGCCGTACCACCAGTTCATGGTGGCCTGTTCCACCCCAATGTGAATGGCGGGCATATTACCCACTAAAAACAGCACTGGGAACCAGAATAACGCTGCACCCATGTACCAAATCGAGACATACAAATGCTCAACGCGGCGATTTTGCAGGGTGAACACCAAAGGTAGGGCCGCTAACGCACCACCTGCCACCAGCAGTAAATCAACCTGCCACGGCATCTCTAGCCACTCCATCCCGTCGCTAATACCTACAGCAATAGAGCCCAAGCCCGCAATTAGACCTGCGTTCCAAAGCATGCCACCGAGTATGGCGAAACGCCCACCCATTAATTTGGTTTTCAGCAGACGGGGAAGCATCCACACGGCAATACCAAAAGCAGCCATGGGAGCCCAACCGTAGGCAATAATATTTAGATGCAGCGTACGCATACGCCCGAAGGTAAGCCACGCATCGTTCACCAGAAAGTCGGGTGAATGCAGCTTGTAGGAGCTGATAAGCCCAGCAATGGAACCCACTACTAGCCATGCTACCGAACAGGACAGAAACAAAAAGGCAACCAAGGCTGAAGAGCGGTCAGCCTGAATGCGTTCTGCCAGTTCTTGACTGAGGGTACGTTGGCCAGCGGCATCAAGTGGTGCCTGATGCCCCATCTCGTCTTGTAAGGCCTGTAATTGCTGAGGAGTAGCGGAAGGCTCGTCAACTTGGCCTACCTCCCCTTCAGAGAAGATTGTTTTTGCCGCATTCGGATGCGGGTCAAACAAACGCCAGCGCAAAGACCAGATAAAGACAAATAATCCTGTAACAGACAGGATAAAGGCGAGTAGCAATACAGTTACGGTATTCACAATAATCCCGAGTCGGTAAATGTGAAACAACCCATGCAGCACTGCCGAGATTACGTCATTCGATACGGGGCAACACCACAAGGAAGATAGTGTAAAAACACGTGACCAAAGCGGTCAAAACACTAAAATAGTAGGCCACTTGCCACACGAGTACCGTAATCACCCTTATGCAAATATGGAATTATTGATATAGCACAAGAAAATTATCATGGAACTATGATAATCACCATGCACAACGTCATATGATTGCAGACTCACAGGTCTGTAATGCCAACCCAAACCGCACGGTTAATGTGCCCCTAAAACTGGCTACAATATCGAATTCAACTTCACTCTCATCCCTCCGGAAGGAGACAAAAAATGGAATGCACAATTAATTGGGGTGGCCCTGAGGGCATGTTGTTTGTAGCAACCACCGGCAGTGGCCACGTAACCGCTATGGATGGCGCACCAGAGGGCGGCGGCCAGAACTTAGCACCTCGGCCAATGGAAATGATGCTCGTCGGGGCAGGCGGTTGTGCCGCATATGATGTAGTATTAATCCTGAAGCGGGGCCGTCATGCAATCCAAGGCTGTCAAGTCAAGGTTGCCGGCGAACGAGCCAGCACCGACCCTAAAGTGTTTGAAAAACTGCATTTCACGTTTATTGTGACGGGTAAAGACCTGTCTGAAAAAGCAGTCGAACGCGCTGTAGCGCTTTCTCACGACAAATACTGCTCGGCTACCGCTATGCTGGGCAAAACAGCAGAAATCACCAAATCCATCGAAATACGCGAAGCCTAATTCGGTCTCGCGCCAAAGCCATACGACTATGTACAACGAATACGAAAAGCTAATGCGCCATGTGTACGAACACGGTGTCACCAAAACTGACCGCACCGGTACGGGCACCCGTTCTGTCTTTGGCTATCAAATGCGCTTTGACCTTAGTCAGGGCTTTCCACTGATCACCACCAAAAAGCTTCATACCCGAAGCATCTTTATCGAGTTGCTCTGGTTCTTGCGCGGTGATTCCAATATTCGTTGGCTGCAAGAAAACAAGGTCAGCATTTGGGACGAATGGGCCGACGAAAACGGCGATCTAGGCCCCGTTTACGGCGTGCAATGGCGGTCGTGGCCTACGCCGTCTGGCGAACACGTTGATCAAATCACCCAAGTGGTTGAGCAAATTAAGCAAAATCCTGACTCACGCCGCCTATTGGTGTCTGCATGGAACGTGGCAGAAATTCAAAACATGGCACTGCCCCCGTGTCACGCCCTCTTCCAGTTCTATGTGGCCGATGGCAAACTGTCTTGCCAGTTGTACCAACGCAGCGCTGATATTTTCCTAGGCGTACCTTTCAACATTGCCAGCTATGCTCTGCTAACGCATATGGTGGCCCAACAATGCGATTTAGAGGTTGGCGACTTTGTCTGGACAGGCGGCGACTGCCACTTGTACAGCAACCATTTCGAACAGGTTGAACTACAGCTGTCACGTAGCCCTCGCCCCTACCCGCAATTAGTGATTAAGCGTAAGCCTGAGTCGATTTTTGAGTATCAACACGACGATTTTGAAATCATTAATTACGATCCTCATCCACACATTAAAGCACCCGTAGCCGTATGAGCGTTAAACAGCCTACTATTCGCATGGTCGTTGCCTATGCAGAGAACCGATGCATTGGTATTAATAACGATATGCCTTGGCATTTGCCATCCGATTTGGCGCACTTCAAGCGTGTAACCTTGGGGCATCCCATCATTATGGGCCGCAAAACCTGGGAATCCTTAGGGCGCCCCCTACCCGGACGGCCTAATTTAGTGATCAGCCGCGACCCAAACTATGACGCACCCGGTGCTACGTTATACCCCTCTTTAGACGCAGCTCTCGCTGACTGCGCCAACGGCCAGCACGACGTTTGTTGCATTATTGGCGGCCAACAAATTTTTGCGTTAGGTTTAGCAGTGGCCGACGAAATTTATGCCACGGAGATCCATGCAGATATTCCGGGCGACACCTTCTTCCCTGCGTTAACCGCAGGCCAATGGCGTGAGCGCACACGTGAGCCCCAGCCTGAAGAAAACGGCCTACGTTACGACTTTGTGATTTACGAGCGCACGCCAGCATCAGCCTAAGCGCGGCATCCGCCCCCATAAAGACGCTGATGAACAACGCTCAACTTTTAGTATGGTCATGGAAGAAAAAACCTCTCGTGCCGAACTGGCCTATGCCAAAATTTTAGAAGGCATACGTGACGGCTCGCTTAAGCCGGGCCATCGCATCACCGAGGCTGAAATCGCTTCGTGGCTAAACATGAGCCGCACCCCCGTGCGCGAGGCTCTGCGTCGCCTAGAAACAGCGGGGTTACTGACCACCGCTCCTTATAGCGGTATGCGTATTGCTCGCCTTGATTATCAAGAAATCATGGAGCTTTACGACATGCGCGCAGTGCTCGAGCGCACCGCAGCCGGCTTAGCGGCTAAGCATGCCAGTGAAGCTGAAATTTACTCGCTGAATGAAATTATGAAACGCTACGAAGCCGCGGAATCAGCTGCCGAACATTCGCGTCATAACCGACTCTTTCACAGTGCCTTGTATTACGCTGCACACAATCGCTATCTGTTGAAATCGTTGAACTCAATACGCGATTCGATGATTTTGCTGGGTAAAACCACCTTCGAGTTGCCGGGTCGAGCCGAACAAGTCACCCGCGAGCACCGAGCGATACTCGACGCAATCATCGCACGTGACCCGATAGCTGCGGGGGATGCCGCCGACAAACACATACGTGAAGCCCAAAAAGCACGCATTATATTATTTGGCCAGCAAAGCGACCCGGAAGACTAGCAAAATCCACGTTTTCACTAAAACGTGGAAAAAGTGGGCAAGCTCATGTCGACCCTGCCCTGTGCTACGTACTCGTTATCGGCACTGATCTCGGCAATTAAGGCGGCTGTCTCGGTGTACAAGGCTAAAGGCACGAACACTGAATTAATTATCTTCTTTTTGTTCGTCGTATTGCTGGGCATCCAGTAAGGCCTCAACATCGGCCATTGAATCAGGCCGCAACTTAAACAGCCAGCTGTCGTATGGTTGGGTATTTAATAGCTCTGGCTGCTCGCCAAGCTCGTCATTAAACGCCACCAACTCACCCGCTACGGGTGCATAAATGTCGGATGCCGCTTTAACAGACTCGACCACCCCAGCCGTGTCACCAGCAGCCAAACGTTGGCCTACGTTAAAATCACCCACATACACCAAATCGCCCAACTGCTCTTGCGCGTACTCGGTAATACCTACCCGCAGCACATCCCCTTCAACAACGACCCACTCATGTGTTTTGGCGTATTTACGATCGTTAGGCAAACTCATCAGAACCTCATTATAAAAGTGCCACCACCTACATTTGGGTGACATAACCGCATAATCATAGAACGGTGGGCGAACCCACGACTAGTGCGCACCCAGTGCACGGCCACAGGCTACAGCTGATGCCCATGCCCATTGAAAATTATAACCACCCAGCCAACCGGTAACGTCTACTGCTTCACCAATAAAATACAGGCCTTTTACAGAACGCGCTTCCATCGACTTCTGATTTAACATTTTGGTGTCCACTCCTCCCCGCATGACCTCGGCTTTTTTATAACCTGCCGTACCAACGGGATAGAGCTGCCAGTTATGAATCTGTTCGGCTAGCTGGCGCAGTACTTTATCGGGCACATCAGCAAGGCGTTGCTGTGCCAATGCCCTCGGCACTAAAGCGTTAGCATCTAGCCATTGCTCGACCAAGCGTTTAGGCCACAAGGCGGCTAACACACTGCCCAATTGCTGGCGGCTGCCCTGTTTAGCTTCAACCAACTGCTGCGCCAAGTTTTGTTCGGGTGCTAGGTTAATAGAAATGAACTCCCCCGGCTGCCAGTAGCTGGATATCTGCAATATGCCTGGACCAGATAAGCCCCGATGGGTAAACAGTAAGTCTTCACTGAATTCTGTGCGGCTTTTTTTGGTGCCTTGACTGGCTAACACCACGGGTAAGGCCACCCCACTTAAGGTAGCAAACGGCCGCCACAGCTCATTGTCGAACGTAAGGGGGACGAGTGCAGGCCGTGGTTCAATCACTTTTAAGCCAAACTGACGCGCTAAGGCTAAGGCAAAATCGCTTGCCCCCAATTGCGGCATGGCCATACCACCTGTGGCAATAACCAACTCTTTACTATGAATAACACCTTGTGAACCGTGTAATTCAAAACCGTTCTCGGTGCTTTGCACGGTGTCGATGCTATAGGGCATACGCCATGCCACATTACCTTTATCGCACTCTTCTCGAAGCATCTGAATGATGGACGACGAGGAGTCATCGCAAAACAATTGGCCTTTGTGTTTCTCATGCCAACTGATGCGATAACTTTTTAATAACTGCAGAAAATCGTGGGGTCGATATGCCGACAAGGCCGAGCGGCAAAAATTCGGGTTTTGCGAAATAAAATTAGCAGGCGTGGTACCACTATTCGTAAAGTTACACCGCCCGCCACCCGAGATACGGATTTTCTCGGCTAGCTTATTAGCGTGATCCACCAATACCACGCGCAGACCACGTTGCCCCGCAACGCTGGCTGCCATCATGCCGGCTGCACCGGCACCCACGACAGCCACGTCAAACTGAACGCTTGCCACTACGTATTACTCTTTAATGCAATCGACGTAGTAACGCAATTTGCCATGTTCGTCAGTATCTTGCGCTAGACCGTGCACATAGGTTTCAAAACCTGGGAATTGCGCATTAAATTCACGCGCAAATTGCAGATAATCGACGATCATCGAGTTAAAGCGTTCACCCGGAATCAGCAAAGGAATGCCCGGCGGGTACGGAGTAAGCAACACACCCGTGACACGACCTTCAAGCTCGTCGATGTCCACACGCTCAACCTCGCGGTGGGCCATCTTCGCATAAGCGTCCGAAGGCTTCATGGCTGGCACCATATCACTGAGGTAGACCTCGGTGGTTAGGCGGGCCAAATCGTACTTACGGTACACCTCGTGAATACGTTGACACAGGTCACGTAAACCCAAGTGCTCGTAGCCCGGTTGCGTCTTGCAGAACTCGGGCAAAATACGCCATAAGGGCTGATTACGATCGTAATCATCTTTGAACTGCTGCAACGCAGTTAACAGCGTATTCCAACGGCCCTTTGTAATGCCGATGGTAAACAGAATAAAGAAAGAATACAGACCCGTTTTCTCGACCACTACGCCGTGCTCGGCCAAGTACTTGGATACTAGCGCCGCAGGAATACCTGTTTCAGCAAAGGTTCCCGATATATCCAAACCCGGGGTGACCACAGTAGCTTTCACGGGATCCAGCATATTGAAGCCGTCGGCAAGCTCACCAAAGCCATGCCACTCATCGCCTGACTCAAGCAACCAGTCTTCACGCTTACCAATGCCATCCGCCACCAGATTATCGGGGCCCCATACCTTAAACCACCAATCGTCGTCACCAAACTCGGAATCGACCTTACGCATTGCGCGGCGGAAGTTAAGGGCCTCTTTAATGCTTTCTTCAACCAAAGCGGTGCCGCCGGGGGGCTCCATCATGGCGGCCGCCACATCGCACGAGGCAATAATGGCGTATTGCGGCGATGTAGAGGTATGCATAAGGTAGGCTTCGTTAAAAACGTTGCGATCCAGCTTTAACTCTTCCGCATCTTGCACCGTAATTTGTGAAGCTTGCGACAAGCCCGCCAGCATTTTGTGCGTCGAGTGCGTGGCGTAGACCATGGTCTTTTTGCTGCGCGGGCGGTCTGGGCCAATGGCGTGCATATCGCGGTAAAACCCGTGGAAGGCGGCGTGCGGCAACCATGCTTCGTCAAAGTGCAAGGTTTCTAAGGTGCCATCAAGGGCTTCTTTAATTTGCTCGACGTTGTAGATAACACCATCGTAGGTACTTTGCGTAAGCGTAAGAATACGCGGCTGCTTATTCGGCACCAAACTGGCAAAGGGATTCGCCTCGATTTTTTTCTTGATGCTTTCTGGCGAGAACTCGGCCCGTGGAATCGGCCCAATAATGCCCAAGTGATTTCGCGTAGGACGCAAAAACACAGGAATAGCACCTGTCATGGTAATAGCATGCAAGATCGATTTATGGCAATTTCGGTCGACCACCACAATATCGTTGTTCGCGACGTTCGCGTGCCAAACGATTTTGTTCGAGGTAGAGGTTCCATTCGTAACGAAGAAACAGTGGTCGGCATGAAAGATGCGCGCGGCATTACGCTCGGCTTCCGCAACTGGACCGGTGTGATCCAATAACTGGCCTAACTCGTCAACGGCATTACATACGTCGGCACGCAACATGTTCTCACCAAAGAACTGGTGGAACATCTGCCCTACCGGGCTTTTCAAAAAGGCAACGCCGCCAGAGTGCCCCGGGCAATGCCACGAGTAGGATCCGTCGGATGCATAATCGACCAATTCGCGGAAAAAGGGTGGCGCTAAACCTTCTAAATACGAGCGCGCTTCGCGAATAATATGGCGAGCCACGAATTCGGGCGTGTCTTCAAACATGTGAATGAAGCCATGCAGTTCACGCAGAATATCGTTGGGAATATGCTGCGATGTGCGTGTCTCACCATACAAATAAATGGGGATATCTTCGTTACGAAAACGTAATTCGCCAATAAAGTCGCGCAAGCTTTTAATAATAGCGGCAACATCTTCGGGCGAATCGACGTGGAACTCTTCGTCGTCGATAGAAAGAATAAAAGCACTGGCGCGACTTTGCTGTTGCGCAAAAGAACTAAGGTCACCATAACTGGTGACCCCCAGAACTTCGACCCCTTCGGCTTCGATCGCCTCGGCCAAGGCTCGGATACCAAGGCCAGAGGCATTTTCGGAGCGGTAATCTTCGTCGATAATGACAATCGGAAAACGGAATTTCATGCCGCGACTCCTAAGTGCGAGGCAGGGTTACACCACGTTGACCTTGGTATTTACCACCACGGTCACGATACGAGACTTCACAAACCTCATCACCACCGATAAACAACATTTGCGCACACCCTTCGCCAGCATAAATTTTGGCGGGTAAGGGTGTGGTGTTGGAAAATTCTAAGGTGACGTGGCCTTCCCACTCGGGCTCAAGCGGTGTGACATTCACGATAATGCCACAACGCGCGTACGTGCTTTTGCCCAAACAAATGGTTAACACATCGCGGGGAATACGAAAATACTCGACCGTACGTGCTAGAGCGAAAGAGTTAGGCGGAATAATACATACATCGCCTACAAAATCGACAAACGAACCTTCGTCGAAACTTTTGGGATCAACGATGGTGGAATTAATGTTGGTAAAAATTTTGAATTCATTCGCGCAGCGCACATCATAGCCATAACTGCTTGTGCCGTAACTGACAATTTTACGTCCGTCTACTGAGCGCACCTGACCAGGCTCAAATGGCTCGATCATGCCCTTTTCCGACTGCTGGCGTATCCAGCGATCACTTTTAATACTCATGGATACCTCTTCAGCGCAATGCGCTAATTTATTCTGCTAACTAGGGGTTAAATGCCACAACACACAGGGCTTGGCGCTTACTCACGCGAGAACCAACGGTAGATTAACGCGATCCCATTGACGGTACCAACACTAAGCTCGGCCGTTAAACCCCGGGCAAGACGATAACTGGCTCGACCTACTGTGCCTGTATCGGACAAAGCCTGTTGGGCACTTAAGGTTATGTCTGAGCTGATTTGTTTGGTAATTTGCAGGAACTGGCGCTCTACATCACTGGTGCCGCCATCTAAGCCGCTAACACTGCTTTCCACCGGCAAAATACTACCCGCACTGCCAAGCTCTCCGGATCGCATCGCCACTTCGTCAATACCAAATTGACGATAGAACGGTTCATCACCACCCAAGAAAGACGAGCCAACTGAAAATAGTAACGCGATATCGCCTGCGGAGTCATCCGAACCATGACCAAAAAGCAACCACGAGAGCTTTTCTACATGATCGACGTCAGGATAAGACACCAAGTCGATTTTTGGCTTCCGGGCCGTACCCACTACTTTCACCCCAGCCTGCACTGCCAGCCCAGTACGTAGTGCCTCGATATCCAGAATGGGATTGGCGATATCACCTTGAAAGGTAATGGTACCGCGACGTAATTGTAAACGTTGTCCGTATTGTTCGATAGCTCCGCCTCGTGTGCGCAACGCGCCAATACCAGTCAGTGCCCCATCGATCATAGTGATGCGCAGTTGCCCCACCAAACCCGAGTTCACGCCGTAACCGGTAAGGTAAAAACGCGGTCCCAGATCAACATCGAGATCCATACTGATATCCATCGGCGGCTCGATGTCCTCTTCCTCTAAGGTTTCACCTGCGCGCAGCACCACAATATCACTATCAATAGTAGGAATACCGCCCAGCATATCAAGGTTAAACCACCCCGCGTCGGCGACGATTTTGCCGCTCAAGGCAATAGTAGGCAAGGTGATGGTGGCATTGAGTTGACCGGTGACCATGGCATAGCGGTCGGCCCGCTGCAAAATCGGGTAACGGTGTAAATCAGCCACAAACCGCCCAGTGGAATCTTGTAAATTCCATTGCCCGCTTAAGTTCAAGCTCCCCCCTTGGGCATCGGGGTTCTCGCTGACCCACGTCGCGGTACGCCACTCTTTGGGCTCAACACGCAACACCGCTGGAAAATACAAACGCTCTAGAGTGAAAACATCATCATCAATGCGCGCTTGCAATTCGCCATCAAGCAGCCTCACGCCATCGTCCAAACGCACAACTCGCAGGTTTTGCCCGTGAATATAACCTTGGCTGCTGAACTGACCTGTGGTGTATACACTGGCATTTAACTCTGCATCCAGCGAACCGCCCAGCTCCATAGCATCACCTAAAAATAAGCTGGTCCAGCCTAAATCATCAATATCCGCATTCAGGTTGGCCTGAATTTCATCCGACTCAAGCACATGAAAACCTTGCTCGGGGCTGTAGCGCAAAATACTTTGTACCGTTCCCTCCAAACGCCCCATGTCTTGCGTGACCACTGCTAAGGCTGCCTGCAATTGGCTGTTCGATCCACTACCGGGAGAAATGGCGATATCTAAAGACAACTGCTCTAAACCCAACGGGAAGGATGGCTCAAGCGGCACCATAACATCACCCGACACATGCCGTAGCGACGCGGTACCTACTAAAGCCCCATCAAAAGCCAAGTTCCATTCCGCACCAACGGTTAAATCCGCTAAGGGAGCCGCCTTGGACACCCGAGTATCTTTTACGCCCCCTTGCTGAGGCTGATTGTCTGCTATACCCAATTTACGACGTAGCAAGGCAATGCGATCGGGGTCAATCGCAATCGGGTCAATGCCACCACGAGTACGCCAATGGCTGCCGTTCACGCCCGAACTAATGTGATCCAACACAAACCAATCGCTACCGTCTAAACGCGTTAACAATTTAAAGGCGGCTACGTCCGCAACAAGGGGCTGCTCATGATCGGGCAGACGAAGCGCAATCATAGCGGGGCCATCTATCTTTATATCGATGCCAGCATGATTAAGCTGCAAGTCGGTAATGGCGCCTTGCCAGCGCGTAGGCTCAGTGTCGATAGCATCCAACAGAGCACCCGAAAGCGCCACGTGTGTTTGTACCTGCCCCTCGCCAATTTGGTCGGTATTCTCTGCCGTTAGCGCATAGTTAGCGTCAAGTTCAAGCGTATGCACCGCCACCGAGCCGCCCAACTTGGCCTGTGCATTTAACATCCCTATTTCGGCCAAGGCCTCGCTAATTTGCGATAACGCTGGTGCATCAACCTGAAGTGCCAATACATCATCATTCAACCCCCAGCTGCCTTGCAGCGTAAGTTGGTTACTACCAAGGCGAAGTGACACATCGCTATCGTTTAAGACATAGCCATGCCAAAAAGGCGTATCGGGCGCCAACTCCCGCACGTCCACATCCAGCTTCGCATGGCCTGCCACCGCTTGCCGATTCCATGAGGTGGGCTCGGCCACGGCCAAATCCACGTATAGCCGCCGCGGTGCATAGGCATCATTTAGCAGCACATCGTACGTACCGTCTACGCTCAAAACAGCAGGCAAGGCCTCATTAGCAAGTAAGCCACCAAGGTCTACGTTATGACTGTGTAAGCTACCCCGCACATGATCGAAGGATTCGCCTTCAATTTGCGCTTCAGACCACTCCAAGTCGAAATCTAACGCGGCATCGTCTCCTAGACGCATTGCTACCGTTGTATCGCGTAAGGGAAACGAGGCCTTGGGCGCCGCATTCGCCACAGCATTCAGGGAGATACCTTGCCCATCCCCCAGCAAGGCCACTTGCAGCTCGTCTAAAGACCCTTCTACCGTGCTTTGTAAGCTCAGTGCGCAGTAATGACCATCCGTGTCTTCTTGACTAACCCCCGGCAAATACCGATCGGCACACAATAAGGAGTCAGGCTGGGTGGCATAGGCCTTCACGTTTAATTCAAGCTGCATGGGCCAAGGGTCGTGCAAGGCGTGGGCCACCAACTTACTATCGGCTTGCGCGATGATTTCCTGATAAGCCACTTCAACATTGTGAATGGTCGCCACGCCGGTCTCGTTGTTTAGCTGTAGCTCTGCAAGCAGGTCTGACACGCCCACAGGCAATGGTTCGCCTTGTAAGATCAGATCCAGCTGACCCAACGCTAAGCGATCAACCTGAATGCCCACAGGCAACTCGGGCATGGTAAAGGGGGTATCATCGGTTTTCGGCTCAGACTCACCGTCTAAACGCAAATACAGACGGTCTAAAGACAACTCACGAACATGTAATTGGCGTTGCCATAAAGCGCGCCAGTCCACCTGCAAGACCAATCCGCTGAATGCGATTTCGGTATCGGGTAACGTGGCCTCGAACTGGGCCACTTCTAGGCCTTTCCAGACCGTACCCTTCACCCCGCGACTTTCCCCATCCAGTTGATGGGCTGCGGTACGAATCAGCCATTGGGCTCCGGGCTCTGTTGCCAATAGCCAATACACAAAACCACTCAGGGTGACGGCAAGCAACGTAATCAGCGGCACAAACCAGATGACAAGACGACGGCGAAGGCTTTTTTTGGCTGGACGACTCAAAATGCAATTCCTAAGGAAAAATGCAGTCGGACTCGTTTATCCCTTAGTCCGTGCGCAACGCTGACAAAGAAAGGCCCGGCTGGTGTACGCACTGCAGCGCCCACACCATAGCCCACATGCGGCTTCCAATCGCCAAACGACGCTGCCGCGTCCCCCACATCCACAAAGGCTGTTACGCCATACATACTGGT
>Ga0079224_100008471_pt1 | contig 13937 bp, 13 predicted proteins | sample Stecom2015_FD_80414 | JGI IMG/M metagenome (GOLD analysis project Ga0079224, IMG submission 80414) | Agricultural soil microbial communities from Utah to study Nitrogen management - Steer compost 2015 | ecosystem: Environmental > Terrestrial > Soil > Agricultural land | place: USA: Utah... | reverse complement strand
GCGGAGCTGGGCAACCGATCCGCAAGCGAGCGGATATAAAGTAACAATATAGATAACATGGATAAATATTCAAATATGAGACGGATTAAGATAGTGTCGGCCTTCGTGGCTGTACTCGCGGTTTTTATTTTAGGAGGCTGCGCCATTAACAGAAACCAGGTGGAAGCTTTGGCAAAATGCGATTATACGGTGGAATCGCTGCAGGACGTAAGATTAGCAGGACGGGTGATAGACAATTTCGCCGGCCCGGATGGCGTCAACCTGTCTGCTCTTCCGGGTGTCGCCCTCGCTATGTTGCGGAAAGACCTGCCACTTGAAGCCCGCATTAATATGAAGGTGAGTAACCCGACAACCACAAGGGCTGCGATCAACTCGTTCAAATACCTGATAGAAATACAGGGCAAGCCCCTGTTCGAAGGAACCGTTAATCAAAACCTGAACCTAAACACCGGCGAGAGTACAGTCGTTCCGCTGACGTTCAAAGCAAATATCTTCGGTACAGCTCAGGAAAGAGGACTCGAAAACGTGCTTAACGAAATTTTTACGCGGCAGGGCGAAGGTTTCTTAGTCCTCAAAATAAAGCCGTCAATTAGAATCGGGAACAGCAACATTTACTATCCCGGTTATATTACCGTTGACCGGAATCTGGCCAAAGGGATCGGTAAACTGGTTATGTAGTTATGCCCAATTTCAGACCATGCGCCGCCAAGTGGGGGCGTGGTCTGAACCAAGAAGAGATAGCGGACACCTGCATACCGGTCGACCTGCCCGCCCGCCGGCGCCGCCGATTAGTTCCGGTTGAAGGTGTATCCCACCGTCCACTCGATAAAATCAGCCTTTCCTTTATGGGCTTTAATGGATATGCCGGCGTTGAGGTCTTTGTAAACATAATATCGGGCGCCTGCACGTAGAAAGATCCGTTCTATTTCGCCGTTAAAATATTGCTTATGAAGGTAGTAGCCTATATTTCCATTTAGCACGAGATTTCTGTTCAGGACGTGCACGAGATAAAAAGACGGTCCTCCGGAAAGCTTTGCGCTGAGCTTGCCTTTGTCTTCTCCGGCGATCTCATCATTGTTCCCCGACGACGAATAAAAGACGTCGAAGCCACCGCCCATACGCCACTTGTGAGAAACATGTTTGCTGGCGTAGGCACTGACAGTCGTTTTGAAGAAGCGGCGGTCGCGGTCCCGCTCGAGCTGTTTCCAGCCTACACCATAGTTGATATGATATAAGATGTTGTCGGGATACCGGGTTACTTTCGTTTTGTCGGGCAAAACTGAACTGCCGTTAGGCTGGTAAGTTATCGAAGCGGTTACCGGTATAAGATTCACACCCTTGTTTGGCAGCTTTAACGCTCCATTAGAAAAATGATGGAAAGCCAGGCCTATTCCTGCCCGCCAATTGGGGTTAATCTTATATACCGACCGTATACCGAGATCAATGAACACATTATTCCTGGCGCCGATAACCAGGTTGAGCGGGTTGGTGTCTTCGTTGTACGGGTTAAAATTGCCCGATATGCCCAGGCCAATCCGGTAGTCAAACCCCCAGCGCCGATTGCTGAGGTTGCCGAAGGGCGACTGTACGAATCCATACACCGCGTAAGGACTGCCGATAATGTCGGTATTGAATGTGCTTGCATAGAAACCGATGCCGTATACGGGATTGTTGTAGAGTGTGAAATACTGATCGTCGGAGTGTTGGATTTTCCAGCCGACTTTTAGATTCACGCCGTTGTAATAGGCGCTTTGGAAAGTTGTCCGTCTTATTTCTTTGGAAGCCAGAATACCGCCATTTTCCACTTCCACCTCAATAATAAGCGGGTTTTTTGCCGGTCGATCATTTTTCAACGTATCCACCTGTGCCTGGAGCTGCGTCAGCATAAAGAAAATAAAAGAGAATATTAACGTATTTTTTTTCAAAGTTGCTATGGAATATGTATAATTTTGGCCGCAAAGTTATTAAATTTTGGGAAAGGGTGGAGGTATAACCCGATTATTAAGATGGCCAATTTTATTATCATTGTTTTTTGCCTGCTCTCGGGGTATATTCTGCGGATTTCCAAGGTCGTTAAACCGGATGGTTTTAAGGCTATTAATTCCTGGATAATTTATATAGGTTTGCCTGCTACCTCGTTTTATTACCTTCCCGACTTAAAATGGGACCACACGTTGTCGCTCTGCGTCATATTGCCCTGCTTTATCTTACTCGGGGCCATCGTTTTTATTAAAGGGGTCGGAAAGCTGCTGCAGTTGTCGAGGCGCACAACGTATACGCTGATGCTGGTCTCCGGCTTTAGCAATACCTCGTTTGTCGGATTTCCTTTAGTTGCGTCTTACTTTGGCGAAGAATATATTAAATGGGCTATTATCAGCGATCAGACAACCTTTTTTTTGCTGGCATCGGTAGGCACGGTAATCGCCCTACAGGGCTCCGGCGGGGCACGTTCATCTGTCCCTGTATCGTATATCCTGCGGCGGGTGCTTACATTCCCACCCTTTGTAGGGTCGGTGTTAGCCCTCTCGTTATCCTCGGTAGTCGATTTTTCAGGGCTGCAGCCGCTGTTCGCACAGCTATCGGCGACGGTATCGCCGCTGGCACTCTTCTCCATCGGTATGCAGCTGTCGTTTAACTTTTACCGCTCAGAGGTTGCCGTGATGGCGTTGTCACTATTGTACAAACTTTGCCTCGGCCCCGGTACGCTGATTCTCGCCACCTATCTTCTCGGCTATAGCGGGCGGATAGCTCAAGTGGCAAATTTTGAGATGGCCATGCCAACGCTGGTGTCGACAAGCCTGCTTTTACAGGAGTTCCGCCTAAATGCCAAACTGGGAAATTCAGTCATAGGCATGAGCATTGTAGTAGGCTTATTTTCAACGTGGTTAGCTTATCAGCTTATTCACGTCCTTTTGTAACTTGATTGTTGTAAAAGATGCTTAGTGTATTTTTTACAATATATTTTCTATATTTAGTACCGATTTATAAAAATCTAGATTGATGACTACAAACTTTGTAAAAAAAGGGGCAGTGGTTTTTTCATTGCTCGTAGCTAACCTTCTTTCCTCTGCACAGACCCGGCATGAGCGCTATGTTCAAAAGCTCGACGGGACCAATCTTGCATTTTCGATGGAAGCAATTCCAGGAGGTGAGTTCATGATGGGAAGTGATAAGGGACAGAAAGACGACGAAAAACCCGTACATAAGGTGAAACTGGATCCATTTTGGATGGGGACATACGAAGTTACGTGGGACATATATGAACCTTTCGTGTATAAAGATCTGGAAGTGACCCAGTCGGTCGACGGAAAGGTGGCGCCTGAGGTAGACGCCGTAACGCGTCCGACCAAGCCGTACCTCGATATGACCTTTGGTATGGGGAAGGAGGGGCATCCGGCATTGGCCATGACGCATTATAATGCTATCCAGTTTTGCAAATGGCTGTACACCCGGACTGGGGTGTTTTATCGTCTTCCGACGGAAGCAGAATGGGAGTATGCCTGCCGTGCCGGTTCAACGACTGAATATTACTTTGGAGACGATGCCTCCCGCGTGGAAGAGTATGCGTGGTTTGCGGAGAACAGCGGCGGCGAAACAGCGCCTGTTGGTAAGAAGAAACCCAATGCCTGGGGATTATACGACATGATGGGAAACGTAGCAGAATGGACCTTCGACCAGTATATCCCCGATTTTTATAAACAGTATTCGGGCAAGGTGGCCGACAATCCCGTAGCGGTCCCCACAACCTTGTATCCGCATAGCGTGCGTGGAGGATCCTTCGAAAGCAAAGCCGAAGACCTTCGTTCTGCGGCAAGAATGGCGTCAGATCCTTTTTGGAAGCAGCTAGATCCGCAGATACCCAAGTCGAACTGGTGGTTTCCAGAGGCGCCGTTTGTCGGACTGCGGCTCGTTAGGCCGTTAAACCCGCCGTCCCATGAAGAAATCATGGCGTATTATGACAAGGCACCCATAAAAGACTTCTGATTGATAAATTATAATACCTAAAACTAATGGATAATTTTAAAAGACGAGAATTTATTAAAGCGGGTTCTGCATTGGCAGGAGCTGCTGTATTGTCCAGCACGCCTGTATCAGGGGTGTTCGCCGCCGGAAGCGATGTCATTAAAATCGCTTTAATAGGCTGCGGTGGCCGTGGAACAGGGGCAGCTTTCGATGCTTTTGCTTCGGGGCAGAATATCAAGCTGGTGGCTATGGCCGATGCGTTCCAGGATAACCTGGAATCCACGTATAACACGCTGAAGGAGAAGTTCGGTGATAAGGTGGACGTTCCGGACAGCCGTAAATATGTTGGTTTTGAGGCATACAAGTCTGCTATAAAAGATGCAGATGTTGTCCTGTTGGCAACTCCTCCGGGATTTCGCCCTATTCATTTTGAAGAAGCGGTGAAGGCAGGTAAACACGTGTTTATGGAAAAACCGGTGGCGGTGGACATCCCTGGAGTACGGAAAGTTCTGGCGGCGGCAGAAGAAGCGAAAAGAAAGAAGCTGAATGTTGTCGTCGGTTTACAGCGCCGTTACCAGACCAACTACCGCGAGGCCATCAAAAGGATACAGGATGGGGCGATAGGCGATATCGTCTCTGGTCAGGTGTATTGGAACAGCGGCGGCGTTTGGGTCCGCCCCCGCAAGCCGGAACAGACCGAGATGGAGTATCAAATGAGAAATTGGTATTATTTTAACTGGCTGTGCGGCGATCACATTGTCGAACAGCACGTTCATAATATTGATATAGCAAACTGGATAAAAGGAAAATATCCCGTTTCGATTCAGGGCACGGGAAGTAGGGCACACCGTATCGGCAAAGAGTACGGCGAGATTTATGATAACTTCGCTGTCGAACTGACGTACGACGACGGCGCTGTGGTGTATAGCCAATGCCGCCATTTTGAGGGAATTTCAAACCGGGTTGATGAGACATTCCAGGGGACCAAAGGCCGTGTATATCTCTCGGCCGGCAATCAGGCGATCCTCTGGGATGCTAAAGGAAACGAGATCTACCGCCATGATCCTAAAGGGAATCCGAACGCGTACCAGCAAGAACACAAAGAACTGTTTGAAGCTATCGCCAAGAACGAGTACAAGTTTGATAACGCGGAATATGGGGCCTATAGCACATTGACAGGAATTATCGGACGTATTGCGTGTTACACCGGAAAGGTGATAAAGTGGGACAAGGCGCTGACGTCGGATGTCGATCTATCACCCGAAGTATATGCATGGGATGCAATGCCCAAAATCGTACCCGACCAAAATGGTGACTATATCGCCGCTATACCGGGAAAAAATACGGAATATTATATTTAAGTGGTACTCCGCGGCGTTTATATTTTGTTGTTGTTGTCTTTAAACTGCTTTGCTTTTGCGCAATATCCCCGGTTTTTGATAGAGGGTGCTGCGCAGGGTACAAGCTATCAACTGCAGTATTACGCGCCGCGGGAGCTTATACGTAAGGCTGAAATCGACAGTGTCTTGCGTGTTATCGACCGCTCAATGTCATTGTATGAACCGACGTCACTGATTTCTGCGTTTAATAACCCGGAGACCCTGTCGTGGTTCGAAATGGATGAGCATATGACGAACGTCGTCAAACGTTCTTTTGAGGTGCATAAACGTTCGGGTGGGATGTTTGACATCACCGTGAAACCGCTGGTAAGCCTTTGGGGCTTCGGACCGAAACGTCCAAAGCAGATGCCGGAAAGAGCGGATATCGATAGCGCGTTGCAGTTCGTGGGAATGGACAGGCTCGAATTAAGGAAAAGAAAACTCCGTAAGCGCGATGGCCGGATAAGTATCGATCTCAATGGGATCGCGCAGGGATATTCGGTGGATGTGCTCGCTGGTTTTATGGAACGGAGAGGAATTGAAAACTATATCATTGAGCTCGGAGGAGAGATCAGAACCAGTGGGCATAAAGGTGGCGGAGAGCCATTTAACGTTGCGATCGAGCGGCCTGAAGGCGTTGCTGCCTCGCCGTTCATCCTGGCGTTGCGCGATAAGGCTGTGACGACCTCAGGAAGTTACCGGAGGGCATTCGATTTTGAGGGAAAAAAGATCCATCACCATATCAATCCATTTGACGGATATCCATTGCAGAACGATATAGCGAGTGTAACCGTAATAGCGGAGACTGCTATGGACGCCGACGCTTACGACAACGTCTTTATGGCGCTCACTCCTGAAGAAGGAATCCGCCTGGCAGACCGCTTAAAAGGGATAGAAGTATACATCATTCACAGAAAGGACGGAACGTTCAAGGAAGTTTTTTCTAAAGGATTCTTAAAATTCATTAAAAATTAACCAGTTTTGGTATATGAAGAGATCAGATTTTATCAAAAGCGGAGCTGCACTCGTCGGAGGGGCAGTTCTTTTAGGAAACGATACTATGGCAAAAGAAACATATCAACATAAAGATAACGTATTTAAGCTGGATTACGCTCCGCACCAGGGGATGTTTTCTGCCAGTGCCGGCAAAAACTTTGTCGACGAAATCAAGTACATGTACGACCTAGGATTCCGTAGCATTGAAGACAACGGAATGCCGGGCCGCTCCGTCGACGAACAGAATAAAATAGGTGAGACCCTTGCTAAATTAGGCATGCGTATGGGCGTTTTCGTGGTTCCAAAAGGCGGAAACGGCGCCAACACATTAGCGGCCGGCAAACAGGAGCATGTGGATATATTTCTCAAGGGATGCAGGGAGTCGGTGGAAGTAGCCAAACGCGTTAACGCGCGCTGGGTTACCGTGGTTCCCGGAGACTACCAGCGGAATCTGCCGCTGGGCGTGCAGACCGCTAACGTTATAGAAGCGTTGAAACGCGGGGCAGAGATCTTTGAGCCACACGGTATTACGATGGTGCTTGAGCCACTGAGTGACACACCAGATCTTTTTTTACGGTATACCGACCAGACGTATGAAATCTGCAAAGCCGTTGGAAGCCCATCATGTAAGATATTGTATGATGCCTACCACCAGCAGAAAAACGAAGGAAATCTAATCAACTTAATGAATATGTGCTGGAGCGAGATTGCCTATGTACAGGTGGGCGATAACCCGGGACGCAAGGAACCGACTACCGGAGAAATCAATTATAAGAACGTGTTCAAGTGGTTGAAGGAAAAAGGATATAACGGCGTTGTCGGGATGGAGCATGGTATGTCTAAGTCTGGCGTGGAGGGTGAAAAGGCACTGGTGAATGCTTATCGGGAAGTGTATAATTTTTAATGCTAAATTAATTTAGCCACAAAATATTTTTGTTATTTAAGGAGAAGTAATATATTTACTACTATAAACCTATCATCAGATGTCAACGTCAATACGATTTAAACTTTCTTTCATGATGTTCGTCGAATTCTTCATTTGGGGAGCATGGTTCGTCACTTTGGGGACGTTTTTGATTCAGAACCTAAAGGCTTCGCAGTTCGAAATAGCCAACGTTTTCTCCACCCAATCGTTAGGGGCAATTATCGCGCCTTTTATTATCGGAATGATCGCCGATCGCTATTTTAATGCCGAGCGAATTTTGGGTATCCTGCATCTGATAGGAGCCTTTTTAATGTTTCAGATGTACAACTCGTCGGACGTGGCTGTTTTTTATCCTTACGTGTTAACGTATATGATTCTATACATGCCTACGCTGTCGTTGGTCAACTCGGTTTCGTTTAGACAGCTGACTAATCCGGAAAAGCAGTTTTCCAGTATCCGCGTGTTTGGCACGATCGGGTGGATAGTGGCAGGCCTAACGATCAGTACGCTAGGATGGGATTCCGCAGAAGGGGCAGCCGAAGGAGCCTTGAGAAACACCTTTTTAATGGCCTCCATAGCGTCGTTGGTACTGGGCTTATTTTCGTTTGTATTACCGAAAACACCTCCGGTAAAAGTTACTTCAGACGAGAAACCGTCTTTTGCCTCGGTCATCGGGTTGGATGCCATTACTTTGTTAAAAGATAGAAACTATCTGGTATTTTTTATTTCGTCTATACTGATCTGTATCCCGTTGGCATTCTACTATCAGAACGCTAATCCTTTCCTGGTGGAAATCGGACTGACGAATGCGACAGGAAAGATGGCCATCGGGCAGGTGTCGGAAGCTGTTTTCTTACTCTTGTTGCCGGTTCTGTTTGTGCGTTTCGGATTTAAAAAGACGATTATCATCGGTATGCTTGCCTGGGTTGTACGTTATTTACTGTTTGCTTATGGAAATGCTGGCGATTTATCGTTTATGTTGATTATCGGTATCGCATTGCACGGTATATGCTACGATTTTTTCTTCGTCTCCGGACAGATCTATACCGACAGCAAAGCGGGAGTCAAGTATAAAAGTGCCGCGCAGGGATTGATCACGTTGGCAACTTACGGCGTGGGTCAGTTGATAGGCTTTTGGGTAGCCGGTTTTATTGGCGAGAAATATCAGGGGCTGAAGGCGACAGATGTGTCGGCTTTTTGGCAGCAAACATGGATCGTGCCCGCGGGAATCGCCCTTGTGGTGATGATCATTTTTATGATCCTGTTTAAAAATGAGAAAGTAGAGAACAAAACTATATAAAATATAATCAAACTAAATTGAAGAGATATGGCAGATAATGTTTATGACGCAATCGTCATCGGATCTGGAATAAGTGGTGGTTGGGCAGCAAAAGAGCTGACGGAGAAGGGACTGAAAACCATCATGCTGGAGCGGGGACGGAATGTTGAACATGTAAAGGATTACCATGCAAATAAAAATACGTGGGAGTATCCACACAGGGGAGGGCGTACGAAGCAGATGGAAGCAGACTATCCGGTGTTAAGACGCGATTATCCGTTGAACGAAAAGAACCTCGATTTCTGGGTCAACGAAAAAGAGAGCCCTTATACAGAAGTGAAGCGTTTTGACTGGTACCGCGGCTACCACGTGGGCGGTAGGTCGCTGATGTGGGGACGCCAAAGTTACCGTTTTTCCGATTTAGACTTCGAAGCCAATCTGAAAGATGGACATGGCACTGACTGGCCTATCCGATATGCCGATATAGCGCCGTGGTATAGTTATGCAGAGAAGTGGGCAGGTATATCCGGAAATAGAGACGGACTAGCGGTCCTGCCTGACGGCGATTTCATGCCGGCAATGGAGTTTAATGTTGTAGAAAAGGACCTTGCAGAACGTTTGAAAAAGGAATACGGCGGGAAACGTCACTTCATCATGGGGCGTACCGCAAATATCACGAAACCCCACACGGGCCGCGTGAACTGTCAGTATCAAAATCAATGTTGGCTTGGCTGTAACTTTGGCGCATATTTTAGTACGCAGTCGTCTACGTTACCTCCCGCCATGGCAACTGGTAATCTAACGTTGCGTCCGTTCTCGATTGTGACGAAGATAATCTACGACAAGGACACACAGAAAGCAAAAGGCGTAGAGATCGTTGATGCGGAAACAAATAAAACGTACGAGTTTTTCGCAAAGGTGATCTTCGTCTGTGCGTCGGCTTTTAACTCCACCTGGATATTGATGAATTCGGCTACGGACGTCTGGGAAGGCGGGCTTGGTAGCAGTTCAGGGGAGCTGGGACACAACGCGATGGACCACCACTTCCGCTGTGGCGCTGGTGGACGGATCGAAGGATACGAAGACAAGTATATCTTTGGACGTCGTCCGACAGGCTTATATGTACCAAGGTTTGTCAACGTAGATGGTGATACAAAAAAACGCGACTATGTACGCGGGTTTGGTTATCAGGGCGCTGCAAGCCGCGGCCGTTGGTCGGGAGAGGTCGCTGAAATGAGTGTAGGCGGCGACTGGAAAGACGCTATGCTTGAGCCGGGAGATTGGACAGTCGGGTTTACGGCATTCGGTGAAATCCTGCCTTATCATGAAAATAGAATCTATTTAGATAAGGACAAAAAGGACAAATGGGGGCTTCCGGTCCTGGCCATGGATATGGAAATAAAAGATAACGAGAAGAAAATGCGTGGCGACATGCAAAACGAAATGAAGGAGATGTTGGAGAAGATCGGTGTAAAAGATGTTTATACATACGACAACGAATATGCTTTCGGTATGGGTATCCACGAGATGGGAACAGCCCGTATGGGAACAGATCCGAAAAACTCCGTTCTGAATAAGCACAACCAGGTGTGGGATGCTAAAAACGTTTTTGTTACGGACGGAGCCGCAATGACGTCGGCAGCCTGTGTAAATCCTTCGTTGACCTACATGGCATTGACGGCACGCGCGGTAGACTTCGCAGTGAGTGAATTGAAAAAGGGTAATCTTTAAAATCAACTTTAAAAACGTATAAAAAGCTAACTATGAAGGAAAAAAATAATTCACGTAGAGATTTTATTAAGGGCGCGGCGCTGGCGGCTGCCGGTCTTATGATTGTACCCCGCCATGTGTTAGGCGGTACCGGGTTTGTCGCTCCCAGCGACAAGTTGATGATCGCCGGTATCGGAGTGGGCGGTAAGGGACAAAGTGATATTGCGTCATTTCATGCCAGTGGAAAGGCCGAGATTGCATTTCTGTGCGATGTCGACGACCGCCGTGCAGCGAATTCTGTAAAAGCATTTCCAAAAGCGAAGTACTACAGGGACTACCGCGAAATGCTCGATAAAGAACATAAGCATATCGATGCGGTGTCGATCTCTACTCCTGATCATAACCACGCTATCCAGTCGTTGGCAGCAATGCAACTAGGTAAGCACGTATATGTGCAAAAGCCGTTGACACACGACGTATGGGAAGCACGTGTTTTAACCGATGCTGCAAAGAAATACAAGGTGGTAACCCAGATGGGGAATCAAGGAGCATCAAACGATGGCCCACGTGAGATAAAAGAGTGGTTTGAGGCAGGACTTATTGGCGATGTCCATACCGTTTATTGCTGGACAGATCGGCCGGTATGGCCATCCGGTATTCCATGGCCAACACAGACGGCGCCAGTACCGAAAGAATTGGATTGGGATTTATGGCTAGGTACAGCACCTTACAAAGACTATATTGAAAAGCTCGTTCCATTCAACTGGCGCGGCTGGTGGGATTACGGAACCGGTGCCTTGGGAGATATGGGATGTCACCTGCTCGAAGTGCCATTTAGCACGCTGGGGCTGCGGTATATTCAGGACGTACAGGCTACCGTTGGAACAATCTATGCCGACGAGTTCAAACGAGCCTACTATCCCGAGAGCTGTCCACCATCCAGCCACGTTACGATGACATTTCCTAAGACGCCGAAAACGGCCGGCCCCGTAACCCTACACTGGATGGACGGTGGTATTCAGCCAACTCGTCCGGAGGAACTCGGGCCAAACGAGATCTTCGGCGACGGAGGAAACGGTATCTTGTTAATAGGAACTAAAGGGAAAATTTTGGCGGACACATACGGCGACAACGCGCGTTTGTTACCTACCACAAGAAAAGAAACGGTAGCGCAGAAATATGCACGTGTACCCGGAAAAGCCAACGGACATTACGCCCAGTGGGTTGAAGCCTGTATCGCCGGGTACGGTAAGAAAGAAGTGAGTGCGCCATTTGAGATTTCCGGACCGCTAACCGAAGCATTACTGATGGCAAATCTGGCTATCCGCGGAGCAGACTTACGTATCGACGGAAAGTATCCGGGCAGAAACCTGAAATTGCTTTGGGACAATGATCAGATGAAGGTAACTAACTTCGACGTGGTGAACCAGTTTGTGAAACGTCAATATCGCCAAGGTTGGGAAGTAAACTATAAAATTTAACTAAAGACACTGAACAATGAATAGAAGAGAGGCAATTCAACGGGTGGCAATGTTGATCGGAGGCTCGGTGATCGGTGCAAACCTGTTCCTCGAGGGCTGTACGAGACCAGCCTCAAAAGATGTTGCGACCTTATTCGAAGAAGATAAGACAAACTTCCTGGGGGACCTCGCGGAAGCGATCCTGCCGAAAACATCTACACCCGGCGCTAAAGAAGCCGGTGTAGGTGAGTTTATACCTGTCATGATCCGTGACTGCTACAATGAAGCCGATCAGAAAGCTTTTATGGAAGGACTGGCAGATGTAGACGACCGCGCCAAGAAGGAGTTCGGTAAAAAGTTCCAGGAACTTTCTAAAGAGGAACAACTTCAATTCGTAAACCAGTACGATAAGGAGGCAAAAGCGTTCCAGAAGGATAGAGATGCGAAACAAGGCGAAATCTATGCGAAAGCTAAAGAACAAGGTAAGAAAGAGGAAGAAGCCGAGTACCTTCCTAATCACTTCTTCCATATGCTAAAGCAGTTGACGCTAACAGGCTTTTTCACTTCGGAGGTGGGGATGACAAAAGCCTTACGATATGTTAAAATTCCCGGACGATATGACGGAAACTATCCGTATAAAAAGGGAGATCGTGCTTTTGCATCGTAATCCTTACGTCGAATGATTTAGAGGCTGTCCAAAAAGGCTGACGTCGTCGTCATGGCGACGACGTCAAAAAAGTGCAGGTTATTCATTCGTGTCGATTTTCAAAGACATTCATGAGTTCTCTGCATTCGGTTTCCACGTCGCTTGCTCCTCGCAGTGATGGGGTTTGCCGTCGTTTTGGACAGCCTTCTTTACAGAACTGTTCCAGCCGGGCAGGTCAATTTGTCAGCTGCATTAAAAACACTGCTTTGTCTCCGCGTTTGATAGAAAAGTCAATTTTGTTTCCATCTATTGAATGGTTGATCGTTACAGATTCTCCTAGTTTTAACTCTTTAATATAGTTGATGTCAACGGTCTTAAAATGCCGTTTCAGCACGGTTTCCGGATCGAGTGTGTCCAGGCACCAGTCTGTATATTTTACATTATTGACGTGATTTACAATATCCAGGTCGGATAACTTCGGCGTATAGTGTACCGTTTGCTCACACAGCGTTTTCGCTTCTATCCGCTTGAAAGGCTCGTTTGTTGCCGTGCGGCCTGTCTGAATAATAACGGGATCGACGGCAGCTTTTAGGTCTTCCGACTTCCGCGATCTCACGTTGAACACCGCCCAGAAAGTCGTCGCTCCCGCGATCTTTTCGCCGTTTTGTAAAATTTCGAAATTACGGACAGACCGGTTGCCTAGAAAGTCCTGCACCCAAGTCCGGACGGTTATTTGCTCTAAGAAGCGGGGAAGTCTGTCGATCTCTATACGGACACGGCTAAGTACCCAGGATTGATAGCTTTTCGACATCTCCATATAACCGAACCCGAGAAGTGTCGCGTGATCGGATGCCGTGAGCTGCAGGAGATTGCTCAATTCGCTATACCTTAGATACCCGTTGGAGTAACATTGGGTAAAGTTTATCGTGTAGGAATTCGAATAAATTGTTGGCTGCATAAAATAAATGTCATAAAGTGTGAAATAATGTAAATAATTTGTTGTGCATTATGAAATATATTGTGTGAATATTTATATTTAGTTAATCAATAAGAAGCTTTCGTAGAATTGTTTATTTTCATTTTGTGATATGATTGGAGAAATTATAGAAAAGGAACATATAGGTGATTATAAAATTATTCCGGCGGCGGTAGACAAGACTGATTCTTTACACAGTAAGCTGTTGGCCGCACAACGTTTGGGAAATGAGTTTAAATCGAAAACGACGATGGTGTTCCAGACGGAAGACGGTCCGAAAAGAATAGAAACAACGGTATGGTCGCTGACGGAGCAGTATGTTCAGATAAAGGCCGGTGTGCTGATACCGCTCAAATCGATAATAGAGGTCGACTTCTGATAAGTTCCGTACAGACAGCATGGAGGCCGTTTAATGTTTAAAAGGTAATACGAACACTATCTTCGTGTGAAGCGGGGCATTATTAGGAAGGATCTTACGATAAAAAGGGAGCCTCAGACTCCGGTTTATGGGGGGACAGTATACACCGCTTCTACTCTACGGACATGTAAAAGACTGCGTAGAACCTAGTATGTTGAAGCGGTACACGCCGAAAACAACAAAAG
>Ga0079224_100008470_pt1 | contig 13938 bp, 12 predicted proteins | sample Stecom2015_FD_80414 | JGI IMG/M metagenome (GOLD analysis project Ga0079224, IMG submission 80414) | Agricultural soil microbial communities from Utah to study Nitrogen management - Steer compost 2015 | ecosystem: Environmental > Terrestrial > Soil > Agricultural land | place: USA: Utah... | reverse complement strand
TATGGATGCCGTGGAGCAGGGGCGGCTGTTCACCGAGATCAGCAACATGGGCATGGATGCCGAAGCGAAGGGCTTCGTCTTCGACCTGCTGGCCCAGCCGGTTTCGCTCGACGAGGTGGCCAGGGCGGCGCAGTTGCCCGAGCAGGGGGCGGAGCTCTATCTGGCCTCGCGGCTGGCGATCGATCCCGACCATCCCGCCGAGAAGGCCTGGCTCGAGGCGCTGGTGGCCAGGCTCGACCTGCCGCCGGAACTGGTGGCGCATCTGGATCGCCAGGTGCAGGCGACGCTGGCGCGGGACGACGCCGCGGCCTAGCCGGGCGGGCTGCCGCAAATAAAAACCCCGACGCCATTTCTGGGCGCCGGGGCTTTCTCCGGAGGAGAGAACGGTCAGGCGGTCAGCTGCAGCCGGTCGTGGAGCCGCAGCTGTCGCATTTCAGGCAGGTGCCGTTGCGCACCAGGGTGAAGTTGCCGCATTCGGGACAGGCATCGCCTTCGTAGCCCTTCATGCGGGCCTCGGCGATCCGTTCCATGACGCGGCTCTGGGCGCTCACGGTCACGGCGGTTTCGCTGGTCACGCTCATCACCGCACTGCTGGCGTAACCATCGGTGCCGGTTGCCTGCAGCTGCGCCGTCGCCTCGCGACTCTGGCCGCCCTTCAGCACGTAGAGGTTCGAGCGGATATAGCCGGTGGAGGCCACCTTGATCGCTTCCGTCGGAGCCTCCTGCTTCATCGGCGCCGCCTTCGCGCCCAGCGCGTCGTGGCGCAGGTCATCCGGCTGCACATGGGCAAGATCCGTGCGGCCGAGATAGCTGACCGCCAGCTCGCGGAAGACGTAATCGAGGATCGAGGTCGCCATCTTGATCACGTCGTTGCCCTCCACCATGCCCGAGGGCTCGAACCGGGTGAAGGTGAAGGCGTCGACATATTCCTCCAGCGGCACGCCATACTGCAGGCCGATGGAGATGGCGATGGCGAAGTTGTTCATCAGGCTGCGGAAGGCGGCGCCTTCCTTGTGCATGTCGATGAAGATCTCGCCCAGCTTGCCATCGTCATATTCGCCGGTACGCAGGTAGACCTTGTGCCCGCCGACGATCGCCTTCTGGGTATAGCCCTTGCGCCGCAGCGGCAGCTTCTGGCGGCCGGCGATGATCTTCTCGACGATGCGCTCGGCGACGATCTGCGCCCGCGCCGCCGCCGGGGCCTCGGCCACCTGTTCGGCCACCGCCTCGTCGGCGCTGTCGTCTTCCAGCACCTGTGTCTGCAGCGGCTGCGACAGCTTCGAGCCGTCGCGATACAGCGCGATCGCCTTGCAGCCCAGCTTCCAGGACAGCATGTAGGCCTGCTTGCAGTCCTCGACGGTTGCCAGGTTCGGCATGTTGATCGTCTTGGAGATGGCGCCGGTGATGAAGGGCTGCGCCGCCGCCATCATGCGGATATGGGCTTCCGCCGACAGGAAGCGGGTGCCGTCCTTGCCGCAGGGATTGGCGCAGTCGAAGACCGGCAGATGTGCGTCCCGCAGATGCGGCGCGCCTTCCAGGGTCATGGCGCCGCAGCAGTAGAGATTGGCCGCGGCGATTTCGGCCGGCGAGAAGCCGAGCGCGGTGAGCAGGTCGAAGCCCGGATCATCCAGCTGCGCATCGGTGAAGCCGAGGCTCTTGCAGAAATCGGCGCCCAGGGTCCAGCGGTTCAGCACGAACTTGATGTCGAAGGCGCCGCGCAGGCCCTTTTCCGCCTTGGCAATCGCCTCGTCGGTGAAGCCCTTGGCCTTCAGCGTCTCGTGATTGACGCCCGGCGCGCCGTTCAGCGTGCCATGGCCGACGGCATAGTCGACGATGTCCCTGATCTCGGATTCGCCGTAGCCCAGCGTCTTCAGCGCCAGCGGCACGGTGCGGTTGATGATCTTGAAGTAGCCGCCGCCGGCCAGCTTCTTGAACTTCACCAGCGCGAAATCCGGCTCGATGCCGGTGGTGTCGCAATCCATCACGAGGCCGATCGTGCCGGTCGGCGCGATCACGCTGACCTGCGCGTTGCGGAAGCCGTGCTGCTGGCCCAGTTCCAGCGCCCGGTCCCAGGCCTGTTCGGCCGCAGCGAGCAGCGCGGTGTCGGGGCAGCTGGCATGATCCAGCGGCACGGGCGCAGTGGCGACACCCTCATAGCCGAAGTGGTCGCCCTGGGCGGCGCGGCGATGGTTGCGGATCACCCGCAGCATGTTCTCGGCATTCGGCGCATAGCCGGGGAAGGCCCCCAGCTCACCGGCCATTTCGGCCGAGGTGGCATAGGACACGCCGGTCATCAGCGCGGTGATGGCGCCGCACAGAGCGCGGCCGGCATCGGAATCGTAGGGCAGGCCGCAGGACATCAGCAGCGCGCCGAGATTGGCGTAGCCCAGGCCCAGGGTGCGGAACTTGTAGGAGAGTTCGGCGATCTCGCGGCTTGGGAACTGCGCCATCAGCACGCTGATTTCCAGCGTGATGGTCCACAGCCGCACGGCATGGGCAAAGCTCTCGACGTCGAAACGGCCGTCGGCCTTGCGGAAGCACATCAGGTTCAGCGAGGCGAGGTTGCAGGCCGTGTCGTCGAGGAACATGTATTCCGAGCACGGATTGGACGCGTTGATGCGGCCGTCCGCCGGACAGGTATGCCAGTCGTTGATGCTGGTATCGAACTGGATGCCGGGATCGGCCGACGCCCAGGCGGCGTAGCCGATGCGGTCCCAGAGGTCGCGCGCCCTGACCTTCTTGGCCACCGTGCCGTCGACGCGGCGGATCAGCTCCCAGTCGCCGTCATTCTCGACCGCGCTCAGGAAGGCATCCGACACGCGCACCGAGTTGTTCGAATTCTGGCCCGATACGGAGAGATAGGCTTCCGAATCCCAGTCGGTGTCATAGGCCGGGAATTCGATTTCCGTGTAGCCCTGCCTGGCGAACTGGATGACCCGCTGGATGTAGTTCTCGGGGATCATCGACTTGCGCGCGGCGACGATCTCGCGGCGCAGCTGCACGTTCTTCTTCGGATCGAAGCGGTCGTCACCGCTGCCCAGCTGGCAGGCCGCCATGATGGCGTTGAGATGCTTCTGCGCCAGCTTGGAGCCAGCGACGAGGGCCGCAACCTTCTGCTCCTCGATGACCTTCCAGTCGATGAACTGCTCGATGTCCGGATGATCGATGTCGCAGATCACCATCTTGGCGGCGCGCCGCGTGGTGCCGCCAGACTTGATCGCGCCGGCGGCCCGGTCGCCGATCTTCAGGAAGCTCATCAGGCCCGACGACCTGCCGCCGCCCGCCAGCTTCTCGTTCTCTCCGCGCAGGCGCGAGAAGTTGCTGCCGGTGCCCGAGCCGTATTTGAACAGGCGCGCCTCGCGCACCCAGAGGTCCATGATGCCGCCCTCGTTGACGAGGTCGTCCTGCACCGACTGGATGAAGCAGGCATGCGGCTGCGGATGCTCGTAAGCCGAGGCCGACTTGGTCAGCTGGCCGGTCTTGAAATCGACGTAGAAATGGCCCTGGGCGGGACCGTCGATGCCGTAGGCCCAGTGCAGGCCGGTGTTGAACCACTGCGGCGAGTTCGGAGCCGCGATCTGCGCCGCCAGCATGAAGCGCATTTCGTCGAAATAGGCGCGGGCATCGTCCTCCGAATCGAAGTAGCCGCCCTTCCAGCCCCAGTAGGCCCAGGTGCCGGCGAGACGGTCGAAGACCTCGCGGCCGCTCATTTCCTGGGTGGTGCGGTCCTTTTCGGGCAGGGCCTCCAGCGCTTCCGTGTCGGCCTCGCGGCGCCACAGGAATTCCGGCACGTCTTCTTCCGGCACCGCCTTCAGGGCGACCGGGACGCCGGCACGGCGGAAATACTTCTGCGCCAGCACGTCGGCGGCGACCTGCGACCAGGAGGCGGGCACCTCCAGCTGGTCCAGCTTGAAGACCGTGCTGCCGTCGGGATTGCGGATTTCACTGCTGGTGGTCTTCCATTCGAGACCCGCATAGGCATCCTTGCCAGCCGTGGTGAAATACCGCTGAATACGCATCGATCCGTCTCCTCGCCGCCCCGAAAAACTTGCCTAAAAATCAAGATGTTGTGGTCTGTAAAAGGCGGATAAGACGGGTTGGGAACCCAATATCTAGCGCCATTCTGCCGCAACGGGGCTAAATCTAGGGTATCGGCCGGGAGGGGGTCAAACAGGAAATCTACCAGCCCTAGGCAGAGGACCGGTTGACAGGCTTTCGCCACAATCCTGGTATCAGAATGAATCGTTGAGTTTGTCAGGATTCGCCGATGCGCCGCTTTCCCGGTCCGGGCTTCGTCTTTTTTCTTCTCCTGCTGAGCCTCCCGGTTCAGGGCCAGCCGCAATCCCCGACTCGCCAGGCGGCCGACCGGCTGATGACCACCATCGGCCTCGAGCAGCGGGTGGACGCCATCGTCCAGCTTTACGTGAATTTCCTGCCCACCCAGACGCCGGAGCAGCAGAGCAAGGCCGCCACCCTGCGCGAGCGCGCGCCGATGGCGGGGCCGCGCTTCCGCAGCGCCACGGTCAACGCCGCCGCGGCCAGCTACACCAGGGAAGAAATCGAGGCGCTGGACGCCTATTTCGCCAGCGGCGAGGGGCAGCGGCTGCTCAATACCGTGCTGACCCGGGCGGTGCTGGGCGTGAGTCAGAAGGGCGGCGTGAAAGGGGGCGACATCCTCCGCCCCGAGGATCTGCCGAAGGACAATCCCGCCCTGCAGGCCGCCGCCGCCAAGTATCCCAAGTTTGAAGCCAACGCGCGGCGCGAGCTGCAGCGTGAATTCGCCCAGGAAATCGCCCTGATTACGGGGCGTTAGGCCGGATTGTGCGGCGCATGGGAGACTTGCCGGGGAAGGGGCGGAAATGCCATAGTCCGGCCGGGTTTTTCAGCCGGATTCCCGGTCGAGGTAAGCATCCATGAGTCTCATCGGCACCAAGCTCTACACCTGGTGGAAGGGCGAGCCCGTCGGCAAGGACCAGTTCGGCAACCGCTATTTCCGCGAGAAGGGCGGTCGCAAGCGCTGGGTCATCTATAACGGCGCCCCGGAGGCCTCGAAGGTGCCGCCGGAATGGCATGCCTGGCTGCATTACACGATCGACGACGCGCCCGTGAACGGCGTCGAGCGCAAGGCCTGGCAGAAGGAGCATCTGCCCAATCTCAGCGGCACGCCCTACGCCTACCGGCCGCAGGGCAGCATGGCGAAAGCCGGCCAGCGTCCGCCGGCCACCGGCGATTACGAGGCCTGGCGTCCGGAGTGATCCGGGTCGGCAGGCGATTGCAAAGAGGCTGGCATGAACAGCAATCTGGTTGAAACGCTGATCGGTGCCGTCGTCCTGGCGGTGGCGCTGTTCTTCCTGGCCTTTGCGTACACGGCGGCCGGGGTCGGCAGCGGTCTGGGCGGCTATGAGCTGCAGGCGCGCTTCAACCGGGCGGATGGTCTGGTGATCGGCGGCGACGTGCGGCTGTCCGGCATCAAGATCGGCACCATCACGCGGCAGAGCCTCGATCCGCAGACCTATGCGGCCATCGTCGCCTTCACCGTCGACGAGCGCTACCAGCTGCCCGAGGATACCGCGGTGAAGATCGCCTCCGAGGGCCTGCTCGGCGGCAATTATCTCTCGGTCGAGCCCGGCGGCAGCGATCGGATGCTGAAGCCCGGCGAAGAGATCAGATACACGCAGGGGTCGGTCAACCTCATGGACCTGATCGGCCAGGCAATCTTCAGCGCCACCGGCGGCGGCAACGACGCCAAGGCCGGCGAGGGCGCTGCCCCGCAAACCGAACTTTCGCCCCTGCCCAAGTAAGCGCATCGTGACCGGCATGCGTGGTCTTCTCCTTGCCGGCCTGATCGTCTGCGCATCCGGCGCGGCTGCGGCGCAGACGGTGGTGCCGGAGAATGTGCCGGAATATCCCTCGACGCCGATGCCCATCGCGGTGCTGCAGGGTTTGGACAAGATCACGGCGCGGACCTACACCTTCGAAGCGCCGGTCGACCAGACCATCGGCTTCGGCACCCTGAAAGTCACCGTGAATGCCTGCCGCAAGCGTCCGCCGGAATATCCGCCGGAAAGCGCCGCCTATCTGCAGATCGTCGAGCAGCGCCCGGACCAGGAGGCGGTCGAGCGCTTCCGCGGCTGGATGTTCGCCTCCAGTCCCGGCCTCAACCCGTTCGAGCATCCGGTCTATGACGTCTGGGTGATCGACTGCAGGATGACGTCGGGCGGCGATTCCCGCGGCAGGCAGTAGAAGTCGGCGCTGCGCGGCAGCGCGTCGAACAGCAGCTCCAGATAGCGCTCGCGCGCAATCTCGATCGCGCCGAACTGCATCAGATGCGGCGTGATGAACTGCGAATCGAGCAGGCAGAAGCCGCCCGCCTTCAGTCGCCCGACCAGATGCACCAGCGCGACTTTCGAGGCATCGGTGGCGCGGCTGAACATGCTCTCGCCGAAGAAGGCCGCGCCAAGCCGCACGCCGTAGAGGCCGCCGACCAGTGCGCCGCTCTCATCGCGGCATTCGACGCTGTGGGCGAAGCCCAGACGATGCAGCTCGGTATAGGCATCACGGATGATGACATTGATCCAGGTATTGCGCCGCTGCGGATGCGGCCCGGGTTCGGCGCAGGCCGCGATCACCGCGGGAAAATCCTCATCCACGCTGACGCGGAATCGTCCCGACCGCACGACGCGCGCCAGCTTGCGCGGCAGGTGGAAGCCGTCCAGCGGAATGATGCCGCGGCGCTGCGGATAGACCCAGAAATACCCCGGGTCCTCGGCGCTGTCGGCCATCGGGAAATAGCCGCGGGCATAGGCCTGCAGCAGCAGTTCGGGCGTCAGGGGTTCCGGGCGCGGGCTGACCATGACGAGAGCTTAGCCCGGAACGCTCCGATGCCGGGAGGCCTAGTTCTGGCGGGCGATGAATTCTTCCAGCCAGTGGATGTCGTAGGCGCCGTTCACGAAATCGGGTTCGTTGATCAGCGCCAGATGCAGCGGAATGGTCGTCTCCAGTCCGCCGATGACATATTCCTCCAGCGCGCGGCGCAGGCGCATCAGACATTCATTACGGCTGGTACCGTGCACGATCAGCTTGCCGATCAGGCTGTCGTAATGCGGCGGCACCTGGTAGCCGGTGTAGAGCGCTGAATCGACGCGCACGCCGAGGCCGCCAGGAACATGGTAATCGGTGACGCGGCCGGGCGAGGGCGCAAAGGTGCGCGGGTTCTCGGCATTGATGCGGCACTCGATCGCATGCCCGCTGAACTTGATGTCATCCTGGGTGTAGCCGAGCGGCGCGCCATTGGCGATGCGCAGCTGCTCGCGCACCAGATCGAGCCCGGTGATCATCTCGGTCACCGGATGCTCCACCTGCAGGCGGGTATTCATCTCGATGAAATAGAACTGGCCGTTCTCGTAGAGGAACTCGATCGTGCCTGCCCCGCGATAGCCGAGCTTGGAGATCGCCTTCGCCGCAAGGTCGCCGATCTGCCGGCGTTCGGCATCGTTGATGGCAGGCGAGCGTGCCTCTTCCAGCACTTTCTGGTGGCGGCGCTGCAGCGAACAGTCACGCTCGCCCAGATGCACGGCATTGCCATGGCTGTCGCCGAAGATCTGCACCTCGATGTGGCGCGGCCGGGCGAGATACTTCTCGACATAGACGGAATCGTTGCCGAAGGCGTTGCGCGCCTCATTCCTGGCCTGGGCCAGGGCGGGACCGAATTCGGCCGGCGAGCGCACCACCTTCATGCCGCGGCCGCCGCCGCCGGCGGTTGCCTTGATCAGCACCGGGTAGCCCATCTCGTTGGCCAGTTTCAGCCCCTGTGCCTCATCCTCGATGGCGCCTTCGGAACCGGGCACCACGGGAAGGCCGAGCGACTTCGCCACTTCCTTGGCCGTGATCTTGTCGCCCATCATCTTGATGTGTTCGGAGGTCGGTCCGATGAAGACGATGCCGTGGGCCTCGACGATCTCGGCGAACTTCGCGTTCTCCGACAGGAAGCCGTAGCCGGGATGGATCGCATCGGCGCCGGTAATTTCGGCGGCCGCGATGATGGCGGGAATGTTGAGATAGCTCTGCCCCGAGGGCGGCGGGCCGATGCAGACGGATTCATCGGCAATGCGCACATGCATCGCCTCGGCATCCGCGGTGGAATGCACGGCGACGGTGCGGATCCCCATCTCGCGGCAGGCCCGGTGGATGCGAAGCGCAATCTCGCCGCGGTTGGCGATGAGCACCTTGTCAAACATTGAACGCCTGATCCGTTATTCGATGATCAGCAGCGGCTGGCCGAATTCGACCGGCTGCTGGTTCTCGACCAGAATTCTCGTGATCTTTCCGCCCTTCGGCGCCGTGATCGGATTCATCGTCTTCATCGCCTCGACGATCAGCAGCGTCTGGCCGGCATTGACGGTGTCGCCGAGCTTGACGAAGGGCGCGGCGCCCGGCTCGGGTGCGACATAGACGGTGCCGACCATCGGCGATTTCACGGCGCCGGGATGGTTGGCCGCGTCGCCGGCATCAGCGGCTGCCGCCGCGGCCGGGGCATTGCCGCCCGCCGCAGGGGCGGGCGCGGCGTAGCCGGCCGGCGCGGCGGCGGCATAGACCGGCGCGCCGGCCTTGGTGACACGGACCTTCAGCGGACCTTCGCTCCACTCGATCTCGGTCAGTCCGGTCTCGTTCAGCAGTTCCGCGAGATCGCGGATCATTTGCTGGTCGATGCGGCTCGTGCTGCTTTTGCCGGTCTTGTCCTTCGGCGCGGACGCCATGGGAAACTCCTCTTTCGTATAAACGCGTGAATGGGCGAAAGGTCAGACGATCTCCGCCAGCGCCTCGAGCGCCAGAACATAGCCCTTGGGGCCGAAACCGCAGATCACGCCCCTGGCCGCCTGGGAAATATAGGAATGGTGGCGGAAACTTTCGCGGCGGTAGACATTCGACAGGTGAACCTCCACGACCGGTTTCTCGGCGGCATTGAGCGCATCCAGCAGGGCGACGGAGGTATGGGTGTAGGCGCCGGCATTGATGACGATCCCGACGGCCGCGGTCCGCGCCTCGTGGATCCAGCCGACCAGTTCGCCCTCGATGTTGCTCTGGCGGAAGTCGATGTCCAGGCCCAGCCGGTCGCCCGCCGCGCGGCAGAGCGCCTCGACATCGGCGAGGGTCTCCCGGCCATAGATTTCCGGCTGGCGCAGGCCGAGCATGTTCAGGTTGGGACCATTCAGGACGTACACCGTCCGGGCCTTGCCCTTCGGCTTGCCCGGCTTCGGCTGTTTCCGCTGACTGGCCATGCTGCGAATGCTCCCCTGGACCCGGAGCGCTTGCCGTACACCATCGCCCAGCGCCGGGCAACCCGTTGATCACATGGTGGCTTCGGTACCGCCCCGCGCCAGGTTCGCGGAATGTTTCACGTGAAACACCTCAACGCAGTAGGCCACGACTGCGCGGCTGGTGTCGGATGGCCATGTCCGCAGACAGGCATGATGTTCGTGGAATGTTTCACGTGAAACACCGGCAAGTGCCTTCCAGGCTGCCGCGCCGGCTGTTTTTACACGCAGGAAGAGTTTTGCTAACCGTAGGCCTGAAGGCTGAAAACTAGCTAAATCTTTTTAAAAAGTGGTATTTCCCTGTTTTGGTTACTCTGTTATGAACAACGCATGGTTGACGCAGTCATTGGGCGAGCAGCGCTTGCCTCTCTGACAGGAACTTCCGCGGCGGACCAGACAGGCAATCGGAAGAATCCGTTGCCGCCGATCCCGTTGAGAGCGCCCCAGCAAGGGGGCGAGCAGCGGGTGTCGGCGATTCTGCGCTTCGATCGGCCGCGGGTGAGTAACGACGTATTCACGGCGCTGCAGAATTCCGCGCAGCTGGCCGCAACGCGTCGCATCGCCACCCGGGAGGAACGGGTTGTCCTCGAGGCCGAACTGCGGCAGCGCATGGTGATCGAGGCAACCGGCGGCTCGCCCGGTCGTCCGGGTACGCCCGACAGCTTCAACACGATTACCCACCGCCAGGGCAGGCTCGACAGCCGCGCGCTGGACGAACTGCAGACCCTGATTGATGGCCTGCGCAGCCAGGGCTCGGCCCCGCCGTCGCGCTTCATCCCGCAGCTTTCCGGGGCGCTGGAGCAATTCGGGAATGTACTCGGGAGCCAGGCCCGGGACGCGCTGGAGGGCATCATCCGCCGCATCGAGTTCAGCGTGCTGGGGGACGGTTATGACTGGCACGATTTCTTCCAGGATCCGTCGCTGTTCTTCGGCATCGGTTTTGGCCTGCTCGAATTCTCCGGCGGCACCAGTCACCAGGCAGGGAATGCGCTGGAGGACGTGATCCGGCAGCTCGTGCATCCGCGCCTGCATGACGGCAATCCGAACAACGATTCGCTGCAGGCCGTGGACTCGGCCATCGACCGGTTGCGGCGCAAGCTCGAGGGGGAGAGTGGCGCCGGCGTCGCGCTGGAGCGTTTCCTCGACCGCATCGGCAGTGCTCCGGGCGGGAGCGGCGGCGATCCCTATGCCGGCCGCATCGCGGACATTCTCGATGAGGCTCTCGACGAACTGAAGATCGGCGCGCTCGATCTTACGGCCATCGAGCGCATGCAGCAGACCCTGCAGGCGGTGCGCAGGCTGGAAGATATCACCGGGACCGCCGACGACACGCTGCGCGACGACACCGCCGGCAGCCTCCAGGGCATCATCGACCGGTATGCCAGCATCACCACCAGCACACAGACGGTGCGGATCCCCGGCGAACCGGCCGTGCCGGCGACGCCGGGCGAAAAGACCGTCACCTTCCTGCAGGACGAAACGATGACGCCGCGGCTGGAGGTCGCCGAGCGGATCGTGACGATCTATCAGTCCGTGCAGGAAAGCCTGCGGCCGCTGTACAAGCTGAGCGAACCGCCGCCGCCGGTGCCGAACATCCGCGCGCTGGTGACGCCGGCAGAGCAGGAAGAGGATGACGAGCGGCGCAACCGCTTCGTCATCGGCGCCGATGACGGGCGGAAAACCGGCATCGCCGGGTTGGCGCGGCCCGGAGCGGACGAGAGCCAGCCGGCGTCCGGCCTGCAGGCCCCGCGTAGCGGCTTCGGCCAGTTCCTGGACAGCCGTATCTAGGACGATTGCAACGGCGGCAGCCTCCGGCTATCCGGTAGGGCATGAATGCGCCCCAGCCCCGCCTGCACGCCGAAATCAACCCGGTCACGCCCTTCCAGCAGAATTGCTCGCTGATCTGGTGCCCCGAAACCATGCGCGGCGCGCTGGTCGATGCCGGCGGCGAAGCGGAGCGGCTGCTGGATGCCGCGAAGCGCCGCGGCGTGACTCTCGAAAAGCTGCTGGTCACCCATGGCCATCTCGATCATGCCGGTGCGGTGATGGACATTGCCGAGCAGCTGAAACTGCCCATTGAAGGGCCGCATGAGGACGACAAGTTCTGGATTGACGGCATGCCGCAGGCGGCGCGGCAGTACGGTTTTCCGGCCTGCCGCAGCTTCACGCCGAACCGCTGGCTGAAGGACGGGGATGTCGTCGAACTCGGCAATCTGAAGCTGGATGTTGTGCATTGCCCGGGGCATACGCCGGGGCATGTCGTCTTCGTGCACCAGCCGTCGCGGGTCGCGCTGGTCGGCGACGTGCTGTTCCAGGGTTCGATCGGCCGGACGGATTTTCCGCGCGGCAACCATGCCGACCTGATCCGCTCGATCCGCGAGAAGCTTTTCCCGCTCGGCGACGACATCACCTTCGTGCCCGGCCATGGCCCGCTTTCCACCTTCGGGCAGGAGCGGGCGAACAATCCCTTCGTGTCGGATCGCGCGCTGGGGATTGCCTCATCCTGAATCGTCATGGCCGGGACAGGCCCGGCCATGACAGTAAAAAGGGCTACGCCCCCGAATACTTCACCACCTTCTGGTCGATGGCGCCGAAGATCGACTTGCCCGCCGCGTCGAACATCTCGATGCGGATGCGGTCGCCGAATTTCATGAACGGCGTCTTCGGCTTGCCGTCGTTGATCGTCTCGATCATGCGGATCTCGGCGAGGCAGGAGAAGCCCTTCGAGGCGTCCTTGTTCGACACCGTACCGCTGCCGACGATGGCGCCGGCGCGCAGCCGCCGCGTCTTGGCGGCATGGGCGATCAGGTCGGCGAGACTGAACTGCATGTCGGCGCCGGCATCCGGCTCGCCGAACTTCTTCCCGTTCAGGTGCGAGACCAGCGGACGGCAGACCTTGCTGTCCTTCCAGGCATCGCCCAGTTCGTCCGGAGTCACGGCAACCGGAGAGAAGGCGGTGGAGGGCTTGCCGTGGAAGAAACCGAAACCCTTGGCCAGTTCGCCCGGGATCAGGTTGCGCAGCGAGACGTCGTTCACCAGCATCAGCAGCTTGATGTGCTTCGCCGCGTCGGCCGAAGACACGCCCATCGGCACGTCGTCGGTGATTGCCGAGACCTCGCCCTCGAAATCGATGCCGTAGGCCTCGTCGGCCACGAGGATGTCTTCGGTCGGCCCGATGAAGTCGTCCGAGCCGCCCTGGTACATCAGCGGGTCATGCAGGAATTCCGGCGGCATCTGCGCGCCGCGCGCCTTGCGGACCAGTTCGACATGGTTGAGATAGGCCGAGCCGTCGCACCACTGGTAGGCGCGCGGCAGCGGCGCGGCCAGCTTGTCCGGATCGAAGGCGACGGCATCCGACACCTCGCCCTTGTTCAGCGCATCCGACACGGCTTTCAGCCGCGGCTCCATCGTGGCCCATGAGTCCAGCGCCATCTGCATTGTGGGGCAGAGCTGGTCGACCGGCAGCATGCGGCTCAGGTCGCGGCTGACCACGCAGAGACGTCCGTCGCGCCCATGGCGCAGCGAGGCGAGTTTCATGAAAGTGTTCTCCTTCGCGATAGTCCTGAATCGTCGCCCCCGCGGAAGCATGCGCCCGGGTCATGCAACCGGACGCCCGCCGCCGCGGGGATGATGAGAATGGTTACCGGCGGCCTTATTCCGCCGCCTGCTTGAAGCCTTCCGGATTCCAGGTGCCGACATAGCCCTTGAACTCGACGCTCTCCGCCGCCGGCGCGACGTCCAGCGCATCGCGGGTGTCGAGCATCACGGCCACCTCGTCGGTCTCCTTGCGGGCTGCCTTCGCACCCGTGGCAAAGGCCTTGGGGTGCGGGCCATGGGGGAAACCGCAGGGATGCAGCGTGATCATGCCGGGATGGATGTTGTCACGGCTGAAGAACTGGCCCTGGTGATAGAAGATCACCTCGTCGTAATCGTCGTTGTTGTGGAAGAACGGCACCTTGAGCGCCTCCGGATCGCTCTCGATCGGGCGCGGCACGAAGGTGCAGACGACGAAGCGCGACGCCAGGAAGGTGGTGTGCGCGCTGGGCGGCAGGTGATAGCGATGGCTCATCAGCGGCCGGATGTCGCGCCAGTTCAGCTTGACCGCGGTGAGGTCGCCCTTCCAGCCGACCACGTCCAGCGGATTATACGGATAGGTGACCGTGGAGAGCTGGTCGCGCCGCTTGATCACCACGCGCCAGGCCTTGCCTCCGCTGGCCGGGCCTTTCTGCTGCTGCGCCTTGAAGGCATCGTCGAGCTCCGGAATCCGCAGCACGGCCGGGTCAAAGATCGCATGCGGACCGAGCAGGCCCTTGTCGGGCAGGCGGTAGCTGTCGTTGGTCGCCTCGATCAGCAGCAGCTTGGTGGGCGAGGCGGGCTCCAGCCGCCACATCGTGCCGCGCGGCAGCATGATGTAGTCGCCCTCGGAGTAGGAGAAATGCCCGAAGTCGCAGAACAGTTCGCCTTCGCCGGCATGGACGAAAAGCAGCTCGTCGCCGTCGCCGTTGCGCACCAGATGGTCCATCGCCGCGGTCAGCAGCAGGTGGCGGTATTTCACATGGGCGTTGCCGAGCAGCAGCTTCGCCTTCCAGGGGCAATCGGCCGCGTCGGCGAATTTCGCCGTGTC
>Ga0079224_100008469_pt1 | contig 13939 bp, 15 predicted proteins | sample Stecom2015_FD_80414 | JGI IMG/M metagenome (GOLD analysis project Ga0079224, IMG submission 80414) | Agricultural soil microbial communities from Utah to study Nitrogen management - Steer compost 2015 | ecosystem: Environmental > Terrestrial > Soil > Agricultural land | place: USA: Utah... | reverse complement strand
CTGTAGATTGGCACTAACGCGGTATACCGTGTGCGCCTGTCCAGCGATTCAGGAAGCTGGATTTCCAGATCAATAGCCTGCGCGCCGCCGGGAGCAATGGTGACGGTCCCGGTATTATTGTGGACACGCAGCGCCCCGGCCTGCTGTATGACCCCCTGTATCTGCGCCATCGCAGTGCGGAAATGATCCTCGAAATCGGCGGCTTTGGCTTCTGTGTTGATTGCGGTGGCCACACGGCGCAAAATCCGGCATTCCAGCCGCTCATCTTCTAGCGGCACTGCGCCAATTTCGCCGATAACCAGCGGCACATTGCCCTTGTTCTGGATAACGATGCGCCGCGTTACTGTTCCCCCCGGCGCTTCGCGGATCACGAGCCTGTCGGGATGCAGGCTCAGGTCCACTTTTTCGACCACATGCACCTTGACCGGTTTCGTCTCGCCGCCTATCTCCAGTTGGGCATCGTATTCGCCCGGCGGAGTATACGGATCAATGGTCATTTTGAGCGAAACACTGCGGCTGCGCCCCGGACGCATGATGATCGGGTGCAGCGGCTTGTTGATTTCCAGTGCGGCCGGCGTTTCCTTGCCCCGCGCCCCTTTGACGGGCAGTGTGCGCAGCAAAGCATCTTGCAGCACAACTTCCTCAGAACTGGTGTTGGTCAGGTTCAGCTTGCCCCGGATACGCCCTGATTCACCGACGAGTACCAGCGGTTCCTCGCTCGCCAGCGCCTTCAGAACGCCGGACGTATCGCCCTTTTTTGCCATACGGGCCTCCTCTAATCCAGGCGGATGCGGAGACCGCCGCTGTCCTCTGTGTGGGCCGGGTGTTTGCCATGATGGCCGGGATCGTGCGCATGATGAACAGCCTGTTCGCCGCCCCAGGCTACCTGCGGGGCCGGACGGACATCTTCCACTACCACCCGCGACTCGCCCACGAAGTTGAAGCCCAGCATCTCAACCCCGAACAGGGTGATGCCAAAATGATGCTTGTAGGGCTGGCGGATACATGTCGGCGGCAGGCGGCCAAACTCCAGCTTCAGGCACACATCCATCGTCAGTGGACGCACGTCGAGCGCGATGCCGCTTTGCGTCTGCGCCCGAATCTGGCTGTCGCTGGTAATGGTGCTGTTTGAAGTGAGGTCTGAATCGGTGTTCAGTTGAATGGGTTCTGGAATGTGGAGGGTCAGGCCGTTGGCGGTGGTGATATTGGCAGTGGCCGTACTCTGGGTTACGATGGGATCGGGTACACTAAGTTCAAAATCGACGTTGATGTCATCCAGGCCATTGATCGTAATTTCCCCTGGTTTACCACCCATATATTCTCTCCTCCTATAAAAAAACAAAACGCTATGTACGGATATCGACGATCTATACACAGCCGTAATGTATTTTGTCATGCAACATGATGCGCCTTTTACGTAAAATTGTCAAGTTAGTGGGCACTTCACAAGATGGGCAATAGCCCGCTTGCAGCGCGTGTGGCACTGCGGGGTCCTCTGAAAAGCAGGCAAGAAACAGGCAAAATCTTACAGAATATTCTGCTGCATTGATGTGCGGGAATCTGCTTCAGGCCAGAATCGCCGTCCGTTGGCGGGCACTGGCTGTGCTGTGTTCATGGGTTCGTGGTTTAATCAGAGATTGGCGATCAAGGCAAGGTCTGCCAGACTGCCGGGGAAACTGACCATTGTCTGGTCTGTCAGGACATCAGATTTTCAAGATACTCTTTCAGCGCGACTGCCTGATTATACACTTCGTCTCGGCTGGCGTAGATCAACGAGACGTTACCCTCGCGGACAGCCTCAAGCAGCGGTTGAAGGTTTTCGCGGTTGTTGTCTAGTTCGGCAAAGTAGCGTGCTTTGAATTCGTCCCATTTTTCGGGATCATGATTGAACCACCGGCGCAGTGCCGTTGTAGGCGCGATGTCTTTAAGCCAGAGATCAATGGCGGCAGTATCCTTTCTGATGCCACGAGGCCAGAGCCGATCAACAAGAACGCGAAGGCCGTCCTGGTCGCTGACTGGTTCGTATATCCTCTTTATAGCAATCGCCATTTCGTCATAGCCTCCTGCACCGCCGACGCTGCTATTTGATGATGCTCTGCCAATCCTGCATGAATCGGGTCAGACCTGCATCGGTCAGCTTGTGCTTAAGGTCATAGCTTCGCCAGTCCTGGTCGAGCGCATATTCCTTATAGGGAATTGGCTTTAAATCCTTTGGGTCGTAGTGGAAAGAATCGTCTGGCAAAGGCAGTCCCAAATCGACCCATTCCTGAAAAACCTTAAATGGGATTGTGATTGCAGGGGATTCCAGTTGAAGCGCATACATGAGGTGCTGAACATTGCGAACGCTGGCCGTGAGCACATCGACATGACCGTCGCCTGCCGCGTACATTTTCAGTTCGTTTGCAACCAGATCCATTCCATTCTCACCCAGATCATCCAGGCGTCCAACGAACGGAGAAATAAACACCCGGAATTTCGCATGACGAGTCGCCTGAAACACTGCCGCCGCCTGTGATTGGGTGAAATTCAGGGTAATGTTTACTGGAAATTCCTGACAGAAAACTTCAGCCGCGGCCAGCCCTTCCGCTGTGCAGGGGAACTTGACGACACCATTGGGTATCCAGTCACGATACCGCCTGGCTTGGCTTAACATGTCATCAGCCTTGGTCGATTGATCGGCAATCACTTGAATAGACACAGGGCCATTTGTGACGGCGGCAACAGCTTCAACGATCTTTCGATAATCCGCCAGCGCTTCGGCCTGTGTCAGTTTCTTGCCAGAGCTTAAATACTTTTGAATATCCGGATTCTTGGCAACCAGTGTGGGATTAGTCGTTTGACCATCGATACCCCGTTGCCAGTCCGGGCGAAGTGATCGAAGCAGATCATTCGCCGCCTGAGTTTCCTGTGCATTCCCGCCGTCAATGAAGAGTTCTGATGCTGGTGCTGACATACGACCTGTTCCTCAGATTATCCCGACACCCCGGTGTGGAGAAGAAATCGCAGCTTCTTTTACTCCTGATCTGAAAGCTGCCATTCATCTTCAAATGCAAACTGGAAATCGTCAGATCGAAGCGGCTCATCCAGATGCACCCTGAATACACAACGTCCGTCACCATCCTGAAAGCGTTTCTCACGAGAAACACGATACCCTATGAGACGGCTTAAAGTAGATACCGTTACACTACAGAGAGCTGGCCGCCGGGCGGCCACATTAAGGAATGGGCAATTTCGCTCAATAAGACGTAACTCACCGCCAGCATCATCAACATCCATATAGGCATCCTCCTCCAGATAAATGCCCTTCAGCGCCTCTAATCGTTCAAAGAGCGTTTTGTCCTGTAGTCGCGGTTGCCAGTACTGAACGTTGCTTTCGGTGAGATGCTTCAAAACTTCGCGTAATGCCTCAGTTCCTAATGCCGCTGCGAGCGTATCGAGTAGATCAACAGCCAGTTCATCGTAAGCTTTAGGGAAAAGATGATCCCCCGCGGCGCTCAGTGCGTAGACAGTCGTCGGGCGACCAGCACTCCGGTGAGGGTCCCGTCTCTGCCGTGTAACTACCATCTGGCTGGCTTCCAATTGTCGCAACTGCTGGCGCACAGCTTCATACGACACCTGAAGATAATCCGCTATCTCAGCATTGGTCGCTTCACCCTGCTGCTTGACAAAGGCTAATATCTGCCGCTGAACGTCAGACATAGCCAGACGGGGTTCACTCATTTTCCCCTAATCCTGAGCATAAACTGAGCTGAGTCTCGCCAGGGCCAAGGCTCCCAGGAAGAGACCAAAGTCGCGGAGCGCCACATCCAGGAAACCAGGGATGAGCAGCAGATTGACAATGATGCCCAACAGCCATGCCGCTACAACATATGCACCAATGCGAGGCTTAAAGAATACCAACAACCCTGCAACGATTTCTACAACGCCCACGATGACCATGAATGTGCTTGCCGGCACGATATTCGCGATAAACGGCGCAAGGTACTGGGTCCAGTCTACCGTCAAATTGAAGAATTTATCCAGCCCGAACAGTATGGGAGCGAGAGAAAAACCGATATGAAGTATCTGATACGCCTGATATCCGGGGTTCTGCACGTCCTTTGTGACCCCAAGTTGCGATGTCGATGTAGCACTCATTTCTGCCTCCTCAGCTTATTGATCTGTATTTACAGTATAGAAGCACTCGGCAATTTGTCAAGTTTTCACTTGTATAATTTGTCTATTGTGAACCCGGCTGAAAAACTTAGCCTGTTGTGCATGAAACAGAAAAGGCGCGTACATCTGCCCGGAATGTACACGCCAATCTGGATAGCGTCACCGAAGGGGGATTATGAATCTAGGCCCAAAAGTGCGAACACGGCTGCTTCAAGCTGGGGATTTTCGCGCAGGATACCTCGCCGCGCACTCGTTCGCATTTGCGCATCCTGTTTTTTGATACCGCGCATTACTGAGCACATGTGAACGCCCTCAACGACGACCATCACACCTTTCGGCTCAAGCACCTCATCAATGAAACTGCTGATCTGGCGCGTTAGCTCCTCCTGTACCTGAAGCCGCCGCGCAAACATATCGACAATGCGCGGTATTTTGGACAGCCCGATCACCCGTCCATTCGGTATGTAAGCAACGTGAACATGCCCGAAAAAAGGCAGCATATGATGCTCGCATAAGGAGAAAAATTCAATGTTGCGGACGATGACCGGGTCGTCATAGTCCACATGGAACAACGCTCCATTGATGAGTTGAGCGGGGTCTGTCCGGTAGCCAGCCAGTAACTCCTCGAAGGCTTTAGCAACCCGGACAGGTGTCCGTTGCAGGCCTTCACGTTGTACATTTTCCCCAACGGCGCTGAGTATCTGGCGCACAGCCACATGAATGGCTTCGATGTCTATAGGGGGAAAATCAAGTTGATAACGCTGGCGAAACGCCTGTGAATAAGTCTTATCCTGTGTCTGATGTCCGTTTTCGTAGCCGGCGGACATGAACTCCTGCGCCTGCATAGCTGCTCCTAATTCCCGGTCGCATATACAACCAAATCAAAATCCGAACTTTGCATCTGTGCGGGCGTGAGGGACAGCTTGTCTCGCATAATGAATTCCAGCGCCGCTATTTCCTCATCTCTGTTACAGGAAACCGCCGCCTTCAATTGGCCGCCAGCGACGAAGAATGCTACAAAGTCCCTTGCTTCAACATCGCCGCGATAAATGATCTCATCCCATTGGGAAGCATGGCCGATGCTCCGCAGCGTAATACCCCACTGATGAGTCCAGAAGAACGGGACAAGGTGATTGATGTCCACACGTCGGCCCAGCATATTCTGTGCGGCAGCCACACCCTGCTGTTGCGCTACGCGCCAGTGTTCGATACGCTGGCCTTCCGGAGTGCCATTGTCCCACCGCGCGATATCACCTGCTGCGTAAATATCGGGGGCGCTAGTCTGCAAAAAGGCATTGACTCGGACGGAATTATCATGCGCATCAATGCTCAGGCCAGAACCATTTAGAAAGTCGGTGGAAGGGTTCACACCAATACCTACCACGACAAAATCGGCCGGAAGCACTTCTCCGCTGTCCAGTTCAACGCCATGAACCTTTCCGTTGCTGCCAACGATTTGCTTAACGCCGTTTTCGAGTTTGAACTGAACGCCCTTTGTTTCATGTTCATGTTTGAGGAGCTGGCCGATTCGCTCGCCGAAAATATGGGAAAAGGGGGTCGATTCCGGCGAGACGACAGTTGCAGCTACCTGGCGACCGCCAACCAGCGATGCTGCCACTTCCATGCCAATGAAACTCGCTCCGATAATCACGACGCGGCTATTGGCTTCGGCAGCCGCGATGATGGCGTCCGCATCTTCCAGCGAGCGCAGGGTAAACACGCCTTCCAGATCCATCCCAGGCACTTTTAACTGGCGGGGTTCTGCACCGGTCGCCAGCAGCAGGCTGTCATATTGAACTGTGCTGCCGTCCTCCAGGGTGATAGTGTGCGCATCAGGATTTATCGCAGCGACACGGGTATTCAGGCGTAATTCGATATTGCGTGCCGCATACCAGCCTGCGTCGCGCAGCGGTATCCATTCCGGTTTTGCATGTCCATCCAGATAATCTTTCGAGAGATTGGGACGATCTACCGGGACCTGCGGCGCAGCACTGATCAGAGTGATTTTGCCTCGAAATCCGGCCCGCCGCAGTTCCTCTGCCGCGGCGTTGCCGGCAGCGCCGCCGCCAATAATGACGAAGCTCCGAGGATCAGTTGCTGCTTCTGGTTCGGGTTGTGCCGCTGGGCTATCTGGAATGGTGATGATGACTTCCCGCCCTTCCAGGCGTATCGGATATGTCGGCAGATCATTCAGTGCCGGGGGTTCCAACCGCAAACCGCTGCGAATGTCAAAACAGGCATGATGCCAGGGACACATCACCGTGTGTCCTTTTAGGACACCTTTATCAAGAGGGCCGCCATAATGAGTACAGGCGGCACGAAACGCATAATAGTTGCCATCGACACCAGCCAGTACAACCGCGTGTCCATCGAGGACAAGACGGAGCATCTCGCCATCCTGGATCGGTTGCCTTTCCAGATCAACCCGATATTCTGCCACAACAACACCTCCTCACTATACACATAGTAGTTACTTGTATAACTACTAAAATACAGTGAGGAGGCATCTAATGTCAAATAGCTGGTATCTATTGGTCTAGCAATCGCTGCATATGCACCAGCCAACTCTCTTCATCTGGGCTGAGTGACTGCAACAGGCTTTGCGTATCGGGCGACAGCAGAGAGGTTATCCTGTCACCTGCATCACTCAAGATGGATGACAATGCGATGCTGTGACGAATATACCAGCTTGCTAACTCGCCTAAATAATGCTGACGAGTTCGGATTCCTTCGACGCCCGGTTCTCCGTTTTGATTATCCTTAATGTCTGCCATAACCAGATCAGCTTCATCCTGTACGGCGATAAGCCACCGGGTTTGCCGGCTGGATATCACTGGATAGCGATAGACCGTACCGCAGCAGAAACCGCATTCCTGCGGACACGCCTGCAAACAAAGGGTTTGCACCACAATGTTGCGACCAATCGCCTCGGTGATGACATCGTTGAGTAACCTGGCTTCGGGCTGCCACATGGCAACGATAATATTTTCCTGTGCCTGTTCTATGAGCGTTCGAACCTGATCTATCACCGCATCGTAGCTCTCAATATTCCATACATAATCGCGCGCGCCGGGTTTAGAAACGGATTCCAACGCCTCAGAGGCGGCATCCAATATTGATTTGAAGCGATTACCCAACCTTTTTGTCAGTTGGCCGGGAGAAATAGGCGAGTATACGGCGCTGTTTGGGGTATCGGCGCGGATCACTATTCCACGTTCTTCCAGTTTTTGCAGAACCTTGTAAATATTGGGACGAGGTATGCCAGAGACTTTCGCGAGTTCATAACCGTTGAGTGGATTTTGCTGGAGCAGCGCAATGTACGCACGAGCTTCATAATCCGTGAAACCCAGTTCCTGGAGCAGGTTGTTTAGATCAGTCATGTGAGGTCCGTAGTTGTTATTATAACTACTTTCATTTTGCATCACTCATTGTGTCACGTCAATGACCTGCAAAACAACCTTGCAAATGCCGGGGAGTCCTGGTGCAAAGCCTGCCGGTATCCATAAACTCAATGACTTACCCTATTTTGGGTGCGCTTCCCATAATTCGATGCGATTGCCTTCCGGGTCCCTGAAGTAGCACACGAGCGCCCCCCATTTCTCCTTCAGTTCTGAGACAGCGATCTCGCGGCTTCTTAGTTGATCGTGGGCTTTCCTGATATCGGAAACCTGCCAGGAAAGCGTAATCCCGCCTCCTGACGCACTTTTTATCGATGCTCTCTGCTCGTCGGCCACACTCACATAAGTGTTTTCATCAATCTGAAACTCAACGAACCAATCATTCTGATAATTGGGGGATAACTGCAATACATCCCGATAGAATGCGACCATTTCAGTCCAGTTGCGGCAATACAGAATTGTGTTGGTGCGCCTAATTTCAAACAGCATCGTTCTGCCATCCATCGTATGCATGTGGTTTAGCTTAGGATTATAGCCCTTAAACCCCCAGGTGCTTTGGCTGTGGGTGCTCCGGGATAGGAGAGCAATATTTCGGTGTTTTTCATGGCACTAAGCTTCTGCCTGCTATAGAATTAAGAGCATTCTCTTTAATTTTGATATAAACACCGCATGGAACAGAAAACCGTCTTCATCTCCTATCGTCGCGCCTTGAGCAAGCACCTCGCCCGCGCCATTTATATGGATTTGCGCGCCCATGGCTGGGATGTTTTCCTGGATGTAAATACCATCGACAGCGGCGACTTTGACCGTATCATACTCAACCAGATTGGGGCACGGGCGCATTTTATCCTGCTGATTTCACCCGGTTCACTGGAAAGATGCGCCAATTCCGATGATTGGGTACTGCGGGAGATACAGGAAGCGGTGCGGCTGGAACGCAACATCGTACCAATCATCGAAGAAGGTGCGGATTTCAATCAGGAAATGAGTTATCTGCCGTCTGATTTACGCGCTATCATCAGCAAGAAGAATGCGCTGCCGCTGCTGCACTTCTACTTTGATGCTGCTGTAGAAATGCTGCGCACGCGCTTTTTGAAAACGCCGGAATACATCACGATTACTGCGCCACCGCCCGCCGAAAGTGCTGAAGCTGCGCGGCGCATGGCCGCAGTAGAAGCGGAAGCACCCGCGCTGCCCAAACCCGCCCCCACGCGCTCCACCAGCCTTTCACTGATGCCTGCCCCGTTCGACTGGATCGAGATACCGAAGAAAGGCTACAGTATCGCTAAGTACCCCATCACGAACGCGCAGTTTGCGAAATTCATCGAAGCGGGTGGTTACAAACAACAAAAATGGTGGACACAAGCAGGTTGGGAGGCAAAAGCTAAGGGCTGGGCATGGAATAGCTCAAAAAGTGAGTGGGAAGAAACAGGTACAGCATGGACACAACCGCGCTACTGGACAGACAGCAAATGGAACGGCGCAGAACAGCCCATTGTCGGCGTGTCGTGGTACGAAGCGGTAGCGTTCTGCCTGTGGCTGAGTGAGGCGACAGGTGAAAAGATCATGCTGCCGACAGAAGACCAGTGGCAGTACGCCGCGCAGGGTGACGATGGACGTGCTTATCCGTGGGGTAATGATTGGGATTGTAAACGTTGCAATAATTCGGTGGAACCATGCGATAGCAATGTGACAACCCCTGTGACGCAATATGAAGGCAACGGCAACAGCCCCTTCGGTGTCGTTGACATGGCGGGCAACGTGTGGGAGTGGTGCTTGACGGATTATAATAATAAAACCAATGATATTAATAGTAATGCTACGTATCGCGTGCTTCGCGGCGGTTATTGGAGCTACGTCATTACTGATTGGTTCCGCTGTGATTTCCGCGGCAGGGGCGATCCACGCTACGGGGATGTCAACGAGGGTTTCCGCGTTTCCCGCTCTTAGTCCTGTATCCTGAGCTTCTGTTTTCTGTCAGGCGCGTAGGTGCTGTCTATCGTGTTAGCTGAATCGCAAACCGCCACTCATCTACACTCAGCGCCCCAGCGGAATTTTGCAGCACACCCTGCCTTATCGGCATTCTGTCTGAGCCACGGCCAGTTTAGGTACTGCCCCTGTTAGCAATCGAATACGTACCAGCACAGTGCATTCCGCAGCCGCTGGTCATCGAGCACAAGCTCTCGGATTTCGTCGGGAAGCTGCGCGCGCTGCCACTGGCACTCCCGGCGACCCGCTGCGTTACGCTCAGCTTCAGACGCCGCCGCCCGCGCAGCCCGGATCGCATAGGCTGCTGCGCCCAGTTCGTGGGCCGCCACATGCGCCACCGCCGCAGCCTGTCCAGCGGCGTATGCGGCTTCTCTCGCCGCCCCGCGCAGGGGTCTGGCCGCGGCCATCGCGTGTCCGGCGGCTGTACGGGCTTGCGTCATCGAAACTTCACCACGTGCCCAGGCACGCACCTGCTCAATCGCCTGGCGTGGACGCGCGTCATCGGGCTGTACCTGCTCGAAGAAATGCAGTACATGCTGCGCACAATCTGCTGCCCATAGCGCCAGCAGGTGATGATGGGCATCCAGCAGCGTACCGCCACGACGAACGGTCACAAATCTGAGGTCTCTTTCCTTGGGTAAAATCATTCGGCTGTCTGGCCTCTTTCCTTTAGCAAACCTGTTTTTCGTCTCGCTGCTGTTCCTCATACATGGTGATCTGTGGAACAGCTCATTTTTCAGTATACGCCCCTGGTGCGTCGGATGGAGACTTTTCCCCTGCGAAGAGGGCGCAGTGACGGAAAAACAAAAACCAGCCCACCGGCTGGTCAATGTTCGGACTACGGTCTATCTGTGACCCCGGAAGGACTCGAACCTTCAACCATTTGCTTAAAAGGCAACTGCTCTGCCATTGAGCTACGGGGCCACTCGTCTGAGATTATACACCGCCCAACCCGCTTTTCAACCCGCAAATGCCCGGCCGGCGGTGGCGGTCCGGGGACGCAGCGCCAGCGCCCCCGACGCACCCCTCAGGCTTCATCAACCTCATACAGCGAGGCGTCAGCCACATGATTCAGAACGTCCTGACCGCTGTAGTAGCGCCACAGCCGGTCGGTGATTGCCTGCGGATCGCGCATCATGCCCTGACTGGCGAAATATTCGCAGATGCGCGTGATATCCCGGCGCAGGATATGATAGGCGCTGGGATTGCTGTGATAATCGATCACCTGCGGGAAATCGATCAGGGTGATCTGGCCTTCCCAGTAAAGCACGTTGTAGGCGGACAGGTCGCCGTGCACCAGCCCAACTTGCAGCATCAGCTCAACGTTACTTATCACCGCATCGAACAGCGCCGACGCTTCGGCAGCTTGCAGCGTAACCGTATTGAGGGTCGGCGCGGCCATAAATTCATCACCGCAGTAGCCCATCAGAATGGCGTTATCGCCGACTGCCAGCGGCTGCGGCACGGCGGCCCCGGCCTGATAGAGTTTCTGGAGCGTGGTGTATTCGTACATCAGCCACGACGTATGCTCCAACTGTTCGCCCATTTGCGTCTTTTTGCCAATGGCGCGCATGAGCCGGTGCTCGTTGTTCTTGATGGCCTTGCCATCAGCTTTGAGGTACGAACGGCCTTCGCGGTAAAGCGCATCGTTGCGCAGATTGCGGAACTTGCGCGGACGGTAAACTTTGGCCGCCGCCAGTGACATGCCCGCTTTGGAGGTCGCCTGGCAGCGGTAAACGTTGGCTTCCTTGCCGCCGCGCACTCGCGCCAGCACATCGCTGATGAGGTTCATTTCGTAGAACACGCGCAGCGAATCCAGCAGCCATTCTCCCTCGAACAGGCCCGGCTGGTAAGTGGTCTGAAAGCCACCTTCCAGCCCGGTGGTTTCGGCAATCTCCGTGATAATTTCGCCCCGGCCCTTCTTGGGCTGATGCACCGGCTTGGGCTTGCGCTTGCGGCGCGCCTGCCGATCATGCCGCATCGGGTCAAATTCCGCCTCGTACTGCGCGTAGCGGTCATCAAAATCGTAGGTGCTCAAGGTTGAGTCTCCTTACATGTCGTTCTCAAGGATGCCCACCACCTGAAACCACTCGGGTTCCGGCAGCAGGTTATGGTCGATGGTCATACCCAGCTTGCGCATCACCCCCTGAGAAGCCACGTTGTCGTAGTTGGTGTTGGCGACGATGCGCTTGAGCCGGAGGGTCTGAAAAGCGAAAGCGATCAGGGCGCGAGCGGCTTCGGTGGCGTAACCCTGCCGGCGATACGCCGGGTCCAATTCCCAGTACAGCCCCACCTCGGTCGTGTTCGGCTGAATTGTCTGCGGCGGGTGGCCGCTGCTGAAGCAGCCAAGCTGGTCGAAAGGCATCAGGCAGGGAACCAGCCCCACCGCGCCGATCAGCCGGTCATCCGCCTTGCGCACCACTGCACGATCCCCATAGGGCGGCTGGCCCAGACTTGCCAGATATTCGCCGCTGGCTATCGAACCTGCGATATAGCGCCGGTTTTCATCAGCATCATCCACGCTGCGCACCTGCGCGATTCGATCCACATCATCCAGTCTGAATGGCCGGATGATGAGGCGTTCAGTTTCCAGTATAGGCATTGCTGTTCCCATGCTATTTCCTCACTTCCTCGCCACAAAGACGATGGAATAGTGCGGCTCGGCAAAATCCTCGTCTGTCCAGTTACCGGTGACCTGTACGGTATGGAAGCCGATATTTTCCAGCATCAGCATGACTTCGTAGCTATCCATAAGTCTCCTTATTCATTCACGCCGGAAGCGTGGTGAGTAATTTCGTGTAACTGTCGTAGCGACTCTGCGCCACCTGCCCGCGTTCGACAGCGGCGCGCACGGCGCAGCCCGGCTCATCAACGTGCAGGCAGTTATTGAAGCGGCAGCCGCCGGCATGTTCCGCCAGATCAGGCATGAAGTCGATCAGGTCCGCCTGATACAGGCCACTCAGGCCGAATTCGCGGATGCCGGGTGTATCGACCACCGCGCCGCCGCTGGTCAGCGACAGCCAGGTAGCCTGAGTGGTGGTGTGGCGGCCTTCCTGCCGCTTGTCACTGATTTCGCCGGTGCGCAGGTTCAGCCCTGGTTCAACAGCGGCAATCAGCGACGATTTGCCCACACCAGACAGCCCGGCCAGCACCGTCGTCTGTCCGGCCAGCAGCCCGCGCAGCCGTTCGATTCCATCACCGGTCAGGGTGCTGGTGACCACGATGGGATAACCAAGCTGGCGGTAAGGCCGCAGGGCCGCATCCAGTTCGGCAGCATCCTCCAGCAGGTCAATCTTGTTCACGCAGATGACTGCGGGAAGCTGATTGCGTTCAGCGACGATCAGGTAGCGGTCGATCAGTTCCAGCCAGATGTGCGGCTCGCGCCACGAGGAAACCACCAGCAGTTGATCGACATTGGCGACGATGATCTGGCGCAGGTGGGTATCGTAGACATCGGGCCGGGCCAGCAGGCTGCGGCGGGGCAGCACCGCTTCGATCACGCCACCTCCGGCCCCGTCCTCGCGCACAATCACCTGATCGCCCACCGCAGCAGCATTGGTAAAGCCGGTTTCGGCGACGCTGAGGCTGCCGCGCAGACCGCACAGGATGATCCGGTTTTCGATCTGCACACGGAACAGCCCCTTGCTGGCTTCGATCACCAGCCCGGTGAGCGTATCAGGATCGTTGGCAAGCGCCGCGTCCTCCGCCTCAGTTTCGGATGTAGCCGGCTGGAACGCCATCGATTCGACGGCGCGGCGGCGTTCGCCTTCGTCGCGGGGCATGATGCGCTCGAAGTCTTCATAGTCGTCTGGTGCCTCCCATTCATCGAGCACATCGAACCCGGCGGCCCAGTCTTTGCGCCGCCCCTTTTTGGAAGACTGATTGCGCCGCATCTTTTTGCTGGCTTTCTGCAACTGCTGGCGGCGGGCACTTTTGTTCATGCCTTTGATGTGGCGTTCCACTTGTTTCTGCTTGTCGTAACTGCTCATTGCAGATGTTATTCCTGTTGGTTATTTGGACGTGAATCAAAACAGCCATGAAACATCATCATGGCTGTTGGTCAGAATCAAAACAGCCACGACGACCTGCCGTGATGCCGGAATCCCAGCACCACGCCGCAGCGCACGCCGTGACTGTCAGGTTGTCAGAATCAGATCAGAGAGAAAATCGGACCCTAGCGGACAGCAGGCGCACGCACATCTTCCACAACGGCACGTTTGATGTGTGACATATGCAATACGCCTCCTGCTATAAAACATGAATAACGAATACAATCTAGCACACAACCGGAGCGCGTGTCAACCACTTTTCGCGCTGCGGGGTGCTATAATCGGCGCAGCATGGACGCACAGGGCAGGATCACGTGGAACAAATCATCCTTTTTATCACGCTGCTGG
>Ga0079224_100008468_pt1 | contig 13939 bp, 13 predicted proteins | sample Stecom2015_FD_80414 | JGI IMG/M metagenome (GOLD analysis project Ga0079224, IMG submission 80414) | Agricultural soil microbial communities from Utah to study Nitrogen management - Steer compost 2015 | ecosystem: Environmental > Terrestrial > Soil > Agricultural land | place: USA: Utah... | reverse complement strand
GTCGCCCCGCGCAGCTTGGCCAGTTGCACCGCCGAAGACCCGACGCCGCCCGAGGCCCCGGTGATCAGCACCGTCTCGGCACCCACCTTGCCGCGGTGCAGCATGTTTTCCGCAGTGGACCAAGCGCAGGGAATGGCGGCCAGTTCGGCATCTGACCAGTCGCAGTTGACGGCGAAGGTCTCGCGGGAGGGCGCGACGGTGTATTGCGCGAAGCCGCCGTCGCATTCCGACCCGAAGGTCCAGCATTCGAAGGGCTTCCAGCCGACATAGCTGCGCAGAAGGTTCCGCACGATCACCCGCTGCCCGATCCGGTCGGGCGAGACACCTTCACCCACCGCCACGATCCGCCCGCAGGCATCGGCGCCCTGGATGCGGGGAAACTTCAGCGCCTCGCCCGTCCAGCTGGCGTCCTCGGCATCGGCACTGTCAAAACCGCTTGCCCCGCCCCGGTTCGAGCCTTCGGTAATCGACTTGGAATACCAGGCGGAGCGAGTGTTGATGTCAGTGTTGTTGACCGCCGAGGCCGCGACACGGATCAGGACCTCGCCGGATTTCGGTTTCGGCACCGGAACATCGTTGCGGTATTCCAGCTTCTCGTAGCCGCCGTGGCCAGTCAGCAGGACGGCATGCATCGTCGACTGCATCCACGTACCCTTTCAGTGAATATTCGCGGCCGCCAACGCCGCGCGCGCCGCGTGCATCGCGGCCTCGTAGGCGATCTCCCGACCTTGAAGCCGCGCAGCCTGGGTCATGCCTTCGTGCAGAAGGAAAAGGATTTCGGCGAGATGGCCGGTATCCTGCCCCGGCGCGACCCGCTCCAGCCGCTGCCGGAACCCATCGGCCAGCCGCGCCTTGTGGTCGCGCACCACGGCGGCGATGGCGGCGCTGTTGGGGTACTGCGCCCAGGCGTTCAGGAAGAGGCAGCCGGTATTGGCCACCTCGTCCAGCCAGTCGCCGAGCCGTACCAGGGGGTGCAGCACATGCTCCGCGCCGTCGTCCGGCCCGCCTGCCAGCCATTCGGCGTAGGTCGCATCACGGTGCTCCAATGCCCCGATGATCATCGATTCACGCGACGGGAAGTGCTTGTACAGTGTCCGCAATGATACGTCTGCGTCGGCGCGCAGCGCGTCCACCCCCTGCTCGGCGAAGCCCTGACGCGCAAAGCTGCGCTCCAACTCGATGGCGATTCTGTGCTTCGTGTTACTCATGATGGGTTGGTAGAGTGATCGCTTTACCTTTGCAATAGAAAAGTAGAATGATCGCTCTACTTTTGCTCTCTTCGCCAAGAAAATGGCCGCCCGAGGGCGGCCAGTTCAGGGAGGGTCAGTATTCGGTGTTCAGTTCGTCCACCGCCGGGATCTCGCGTTCTCGTCGGGCGATGTAGTCAAGCAGCGCCTCATCCACACCGGCGTCCAGCTTCGGCTCCTCATAGTCGGCCAGAAGCTGCTTCGCCCGTTCCAGCGCGCGCTGTGTGATCTCGACGGACCCCTCGGCCTGCCACTGCTCGATCGAGTTGTTGTCGAAGAGCTTCGGCATGAAAAACGCCCGCTCGAAGTTCTCCAGCGTGTGCGGGTGGCCGAGGTAATGCCCTCCCGGCCCCACGTCGCGCACCGCCTGCATGGCTTCATCGAAGTCGTCCCAGCGCGGGCCTTCCGCCATGCGGTAGCCCATCTGGCACATCTCGGCATCGACCACGAACTTGGCGACGGAACAGTGCATCCCGGCTTCGTTCCACCCCGCCGAGTGCCAGATGTAATTGGCCCCGGCATGGAGGACCGCATTCATCGTCATCGCGGACTCGTAGCCCGCCTGTGCGTCGAAGGTCTTCGCCCCGCCCAGAAGGTTCGAGGTCCGCCACGGCACGTCGTAGTAGCGTGCCATCTGGCCGATCATGAAATTCATGAGGCTGATCTCCGGCGTCCCCGCCATCGGCGCGCCGGACTTCATGCTGACGGTGGACAGGTAATGGCCGTAGATCGCGGGCGCCCCCTTGCGGATCACCTGGGTATAGGCCAGCGCCGACAGCGCCTCGGCGTTCAGCTGCGCCACGGCAGGTGCGACCGAAGCCGGGGTGTTCGCACCGCCCAAGACGAAGGGTGAGCAGAGGACCGGCTGGTTCCGCCTGATGAAGGCCCGCATGGCCGAAAGCATCGTCTCGTCCCAGACCAGGGGCGAGTTGCCGTTGCAGTTGCCCGTGACGACCGGGGTTTCCTCCATTACATCGCGGCCAAACAGGATCTCGCACATGGCCATCACGTCCTCGGCGTTTTTACCGGACGTGGTCATACCCATGAAGGTCTTGTCGGAATGCTTCATCGACGAATAGGTGATGTGAAGGTGCCGGTGGCTGACCTTCAGGTCCATCGGCTCGACGATGTGGTGCGCGGTGGAGTGCAGCGCGGGCGACATGTGGCTGAGCTTGTGGAACATGTTCAGGTCATTGATCGTCGGCCAGCGCCGCACGTCATCAAGGTCCCGCAGGAAGGGCGCACCGGTCATCGGCACGAAGATCGAATGCTTGCCGCCGAAGGGCAGGCTCCGCTCCGGGTTCCGCGCCCGATAGGTCCAACCCGAGGGAATTGTCGCGATCAGCTCGCGCACCAACTCCCGGTCCAGATGAACCCGGTCGCCCACCACTGTTGCTCCCGCCCGCTTCCAGTCGGCCAGCGCGATCTCATCCCGGAAGACGACCCCGACCTCCTCCAGGATCGACATGGATGCATTGTCGATCTGCTTCACCCTGTCCGGGTCCATCACCTCGCATGTCGGGATGCCGCGCTTCAGAGCGGGTAGCATGTCGAAGTCGGGGGCCGATCGCAGCGCGCGGCGGGCGCCACGGCCGCCGGCACGGCCAGTTCTGGTGATGACGTCGTTCATCGGTGCCTCCCTTGGCGACGCTGATAGGCCATCAGGCCCGGGATTGGGGTCGGTCACAGTAAAGGTTGCGAAGTGCAGAGGAGATTTTGCGACATCATACATTCATTGCCACGGGCCCGATCGAACGAGCGCAGCACGCCAGGATCATGCCGTCTGAGATCTCGTCATCCGAACTGCCGCCATTGTGGATCATTGACACTTCGCCAGAGACTTTCTGCACCTTGCAGGTTCCGCAAAGGCCGAAATTACAGCTTGAAGGGATGTTGAGGCCGGCGCGTTTGGCGACAGCCAGAATTGTTTCGGTCCCATCGGATGCCACGGTCTTGCCCGCCACAGCAAATGTCACATCCGCGGCCGCCACCGGGGGGCGCGAGATCGACAGACACCTCTTCCGGCTGCGGCGCGGCAAAGCTTTCCTCGTGATAGCCTGCCATGTCGAAGCCTAGGCTTTGTAGCGTCTCGCGCACGCTCTGCATGAAGGGCGCCGGGCCGCAGCAGAAAACGTCGCGCTCCAGATAGTCGGGTGCCATCAGGCCTAGCATGATCTGGTTGAGCCGTCCCCTGAAGCCGGGCCAAACGGCGAAGGGCTCGACCTCCTCGACGGTGAAGCGCAACTGCAGCCCCGGGACGCGGGCGGCGAAGCCCTCCAGCCGCTCGCGAAAAATGATCTCGGAAGGACGGCGGGCGGCATGAACGAACGTGATGTCGGGCATCTCGCCCGAGTCCCAGGCCCAGGTCGTCATCGACATCATGGGCGTGATGCCGGACCCGGCCGAGATGAACAGGTACTTCCGCGCCCGGTGGCGGTAAAAACTGAACGCCCCAACCGGTCCGTGCGCCTTGATCCGCATGCCCGGCTTCAGGTGGTCCAACATCCAGCGGGTGCCGACGCTGCCCGCCTGCGCCTTCACGGTCACCGAAATGGACAGCGGCCGCGAGGGGCTGGACGAGATGGTATAGGGTCGGACGTTCTGACGCTGAACGAGGCTTACCACGTCCTCATTCCGACAGGCCGCAACGTCTCGCCATCGGCACAGGTTTTCGTGGAGTGGATCACAAAAGCCTTCGAGGCATCGGGAGTTGGTTGACCCCGGCCAAGTCAATCGGGCCGGGGCAATAGCTCTCAGGCTGCCGGCTTTTGCAGGTGGGCGTAGCTGGCGACGAAGCGGCCGAACTTGTGGGCGCCGCAGGTAACGGGTTGATAACGCTGTGGGTTGGCCTCAGACACGCAGGACGGAAGCGGCGCAATCACCGCATCGAAGTCGGCGTCGATGAAGAAGGGGATTGAATAGCGCTCGCGCCCCGAGGTGTTGATCACGCGGTGCATGTTGGCAAGGTAGATGTCGTTCGTCAGCTTCTGGATCAGGTCGCCGATATTGATGACAAAGGCGCCGCGGATCGGGGTGCCGTCGACCCAGTTCCCGTCGCGGTTCATCACCTGCAAACCGCCTACATCGTCCTGCGCGAGGATCGTGAGGTTGCCATAATCGGTATGTGCGCCGATGCCGATGATGTCTCGGTCGGCATGGCCGTTCTGCGGCGGATAGTGCAGGAGGCGCTGGATCGAGATTGGATCCTGCATGATGCCTTCAAAGAAGTCCTCATCCAGGTCGAGACTGAGGGCGATTCCTCGCAGAAGCTGCTGCGACAGTGTCACCAACTTTTCATGGTAGCCGTAGACCAAGGTTTGGAACTCGGGGATTGCCGTGGGCCACTGGTTCGGGCCGAAGAAGGGGCCCTGCAGGGTTGGGCGTTCCGGTCCGATGTCGAAGCATTCCTTCAGATCGCGCGTCTTGCCGGGATCGGTATTCTCGCCGAACGGTTCAATATAGCCCCGCAGCGCGACATCTGAATTCGACACATGCCGTAACATCTTTTCGGCCATCGGCAGGTCGAAGAAACGACGGGTCACGTCGAACACGTCATCTACAAAGCTTTGCGCGATTCCGTGGTTCTTCACATACATGAAGCCCGCGTTTGACAGCGCCCAGCGGATTTGCTTCGCCACTGCGTGCTTGTCCGAACTGTCCAGTAAGGGGGCCACGTCGATCACTGGGATTGCGTCGAAATTCTCGCGCGTGTCGCGCAGCTTGTCGCCCAGACGGTCTATCAGGTCCTCGCTCATGCCGATGCTCTTCCTTGGCGTGATTTTGGATGTGCGGACCCTCAGCCCCCTGGTGCCGGGGGGCTTTGGCTCGGGTCAGAAGGTGGATGAGGTCAGGCCGTCAGTACCACATGTCTTCCATCGAAGCCTTGCGGCGGGCGATGAAGTCGAGGAGCGCCTCGTCGATGGCCTCGTCCAGTGACGGTGCCTCATACTCGCGGAGAATCTTCTTCCAGCGCGCGTTGGCCCGCTGGGCATAGTCGATCCCGCCCTGCTCGTCCCAGGTTTCCCACGGCTGGTTGTCGTCCAGCGCGCTGTCCCAGTAGGCCGTCTCATAGTGTCTCAGCGTATGCTGGGTCGAGAACAGGTGCTGCCCCGGCCCCAGTTCGTTCAGCGCCTCGAACGCCAAGGTATCTTCGTTCACCGCCATCCCATCCAGATACGAATGCAGCGCGCCGCAGATGTCGGTGTCCATCACGACCTTTTCGTAGGACATGGACAAGAGGCCGTCGAGGAAGCCGGCTGAGTGCAAGACGTAGTTCGCCCCGCCCTGAATCGCCGACATCATCGACATCATGCTTTGCCACATGGCCTGCCCATCCGGCAGCTTGGAGGTGGAGAAGTTTCCCGCACAGCGCAACGGAAGGTTGATGCGGCGGGCAAGCTGACCCATGGCAAGCGAGCCGATGGCGGGTTCCGGCATCCCGAAAGTGGGCGAGCCGGTCTTCAGCGACATTGACGAGAAGAACGAGGCGAGGATGGCGGGCGCGCCGGGGCGCACGAGTTGGGTCAGCGCGCAGGAGGCCATCGATTCGGCGAAGCCCTGGGCCACCATGCCGGCGATGGTCAGGGGGGCAACGGCGCCGCCGAGGAGGAAGGGCAGGTGGATCGAGCCCTGGTTTGCGGCGGCATAGGTGCGGATCCCGGCGGCCGTCACGCCGTCGATCACCAAAGGCGAGGTGGTGTTGAAGTTGCCCATCACGACGCAGTTCTGGTCGGTGAACGCGGCCCCGAAGAGAATGCGGGCCATCTCGACACTGTCGGCAGCGCGGTCCGGGGCGGTGATCGAGCCGAGGAAACCACGGTCGGAATAGCGGATGTGGGAATAGACCATGTCCAGGTGGCGCTTGTTCACCGGGACGTCGGTCGGTTCGCACACCGTGCCGCCGGAGTGGTGCAACCAGGGCGAGGCCTGCGCCAGCTTGATGAAGTTGCGGAAGTCCTCGATCGTGCCGTAGCGGCGGCCGCGGTCGAGGTCCATCACGAAGGGCGAGCCGTAGGAGGGCGCGAAGACCACGTTCTTGCCGCCGATCCGCACGTTGTTAGCCGGATTGCGGGCATGCTGGGTGAATTCGGCCGGGGCGGTCTTCAGTATCTCGCGCAGCATGCCGGGCTCGAACTTCAGCCGCCAGATCTGCGGGGCGGTCTCGGTGACCTGCGCGCCGGCCTGCCTGTAAAGCTGCATTGCCTCGATGTCTTCGCGCAGTTCGATGCCGATCTCGGCCAGGATGCGGTCAGCAGTCGTCTCGATGGCGATCAGATTTTCTTCCGACAGGATGTCGTAGGTCGGGATGCCTCGGACGATGTACGGGCGGTGGACGCCCGCCTCCACGCCGACGCGGGCGTCTCGGCGCTGTTGCCGCCCGCCACGCTGCCGTTTCGACTCGGGAAGATCTCCATCCGCCATGCTCAGGCCTTTCGATAAGCTGACCTCAGCATATTGGGATAGCCGACTTCTGTATTGCTGGAAAAGTTTCATCGACTTGATAAGTTGGGTTCATGGAAAATCTGCGTTCTCTCCTCCCCTCGATTAACAGCCTCGTCGTGTTCGAAGCGGCCGGCCGCCTTTGCAACTTCACATCCGCCGCGCGCGAGCTGCGGATGACCCAGGCGGCGGTGTCATACGCGATCAACCGTTTGGAAGAGCATCTGGGAACCACGCTCTTTCTGCGCGAGAACCGCCGCGTGCGGCTAAGCGAGGCCGGGGAGCGCTTCCACGCCGATGTCTCGATCGGGTTGACGCATATCCAGCGTTCGGCTCGGGACTTGCGGGCGCTGGCCGTGGGCGGGCATGTTACTCTGTCTTGCTCAACGGCCTTTGCCGCTTTCTGGATGGTGCCGCGTATGGCTCGATTGCGCACCGAATTGCCGCATGTCGATCTGCGCATCCAGACCTCCGATCGCGATATCGATCTCCGGGGCGAGGGTATCCCGCTGGCCGTGCGAGGCGGCAATCCGGCCGACTGGCCGCAGTACGAGGCAGCGTCGCTGGCTACCGAAGAAATCTATCCGGTTTGCGGTGCGACCTACTTGGCGGACCAGAATCGGCCGACATGTCCCGCGGATCTGCTGGAACACCAGTTGATCCATCTCGAGGAACCCCACCGTACGGCCGCGACATGGCGAGACTGGTTCGGTTCGGTTGGGATCGAGGGGGCTCAGGTTCCGAAGGGCCTCCAGATCAACGACTATGTTCTGGTTGTCCAATCCGTGATTGCCGGTCAAGGCGTAGCTCTGGGATGGCGTCATTTGGTCGACGATTTGGTGGACAAGGGAGTCCTTATGCGCCTGACAGACAAAGCCCTATCAACTGGCATGAGTTTCCATGTGGTTTGGCCGCGCGACGTGGCCATGTCACGAACCGCATCGGAAGTACGCGACTGGCTACTGTCGCAGGCTCGAAGCTAGGTGTTTGATCCCACGGTTTGATGGTGCGATCCTTTCACCGGAATGGAAGGAAGCAACATGGGACTAGTTCGTCACGGGAGACCTCGCTGAACCATTCGCCCGCGACGTCTGCGAGCACCTCAAGCAGAGCCCCAAGCAAAGCACATCGCCCTCCAGCAGGTTCCTTGATGCCTGCCGCGCTTTCAACTCTGGGGAAATCACAGAGTCAGATCTGATCGCCTGCACTCCGAAGCTTGGTTACGTCAACGTGATTGATGCCTTCCATTTGGTGAACCAAGGGGGAAACCCGTCACACGGCCAGGGTTCGTGGATGCGCCAGCCCGCAAGCCCGACACCCGCGACAAGACGGAAACGCGCTTCGACGCCGGCGCGGGCCTCCAGTACCTCAACGCGCGCTACTACGACCCGAGGCTCGGGATGTTCCTCCAGCCGGACTGGTGGGAGGTGACACGGCCGGGCGTGGGGACAAACAGGTATGCGTACTCGGCGAACGATCCGGTGAATGGACGCGATCCGGGGGGGCATCAAGCCGACATGGGGCTGGCGAGTTTGTTCAGTCTAGCCGCGTCACCCGAAGAACTCGATCAGATGATCGATGAATACAATGAAGGTATGGTCACCGGTCTAGCCGTTGTAGGGACGGCGGCGTTAGCAACACGGGCGCCCGGCGCCGTTAAGCAGTTGGCCACCCGATACCCGGGTGCCTTCGGATTCGGCATGGAAGTTGGAGTTGCCGAAGCAACTGGGATGACCGTAGGCGCTAGCGCCATAGCGGTCGGTGGCAAGCAGGTCGCGTCGAGCTTCGCCCAAAAGACCTATTCAGAGGAGTTTTCGTCAACGGGGACAAAGATCTACAGCGAAGCCGCAGGCGTGGCGATCCGCACCATCGATGATCTCGCCGGGGCGTTACAGGCGGGGAAGGTACGTGTCGATCAGATACCGGTGGAGGTCGTGATAAGAGAGGGCGTTGGCTACGTCCTGAACACACGTACAGCAACTGCTCTTACCCGTGCAAAAATTCCTACAAGAAAGTGGAAATTCAAAGACTTAACAGGAAACCTCAGGGCCGAGCGAAACCTGACCGGGCAGTTTTCGCGAAACGGTATTACGGCTGGACAAATCGTGCGTGATCCGCAGAGTAGGGTCGGATCGCAATCTGGTGGTGCTGGTGGTTTGGGCCGCGCTTTGAAAGACTTGTGGGATAAGATCACAGGGGGGTAAATATGCCAAATATCTCCATCGATGTTCCGGACGCGCCTGCGCTGTTAGTGTCTTTGCCCATTGACTCAGCGGGGTACGGAAGTATCTCTTGTCGCTACGAGAACATTGATTTCGAAATAAAATTTACCTATTTTTGTGAGACATCCAATCAAGAAAATATCGGGACAATTATGTTCAATTACTGTACATCTTTCTTCTTGGTGGACCAGAACTGTACCGACGAATTTTTCCCTCCCAGCGACGACGCCATATATTTGATCAACACTATCTCATCTGCCGATCGAGAATTTCAAGGCTATATGGTCTCTTTTAGCAATTCTCGGAGCACCTACATCGTGTACGCAAAAGACTGTAAAGTGTCCACTTAACCTTCTTCGCCAACGGCAACATGACCACGGGCCTCGACGGCAAGGTCATGACCTATGACGGCGAGAACCGGCCGCTGACGGTCAGCTTCGCCGGCAGGACCACCGCTTACGTCTACGGCGCCGACGGGGCGCGGCTGAAGAAGGTCGAGACCGATCCGGTGACCGGGACCTCGGTCACGCTCTACCTCGGGCCGGTGGAGATAAGGAACTACGGGCAAGGGACGGCGGAGGAGATCCTGCTCTACCCGCGGCCCGACATCCGCATCACCAGGACCAGGAGCGGCAGCACGGTCACCACGAAGGTGAACGCGCTGCACGCCGACGGCCTCGGTTCCGTCCGCGCCGTCACCGACGAAACCGGCGCGGCGGTGGAGCGCAACGCCTACCGGCCCTATGGCGAGGAGGTCGCGCTCGCCCAGCCGTTGACATTGCCGGAGACGAAGGGCTTCATCGGCGAACGCTATGATGCCGGCGCGGGACTCCAGTACCTCAACGCCCGCTACTACGACCCGAAGCTCGCCATGTTCCTCCAGCCGGACTGGTGGGAGGTGACGAAAGAGGGGGTCGGGACCAACAGGTATGCGTATGCCGGAAATGATCCGGTGAACGGGAGGGATCCGGGGGGGCATGACGCAGTAGGATACGAAGGCCACTACCGTGTTTATCCAACGTTTCAGGAGAACACTTGGACGGAAAATCGCTTCCTACGTGCTTTGGACAACACAGCGAGGGCGATCCTGAACACCCCTTCTTCTGCGGGAAACCTATTTGCTGATGGCCTCTATGGCATGGGAGAAATATTGGCCCCACATGAAGGAACACTAGCAAATCTCGCAATAACGACGCCTACAGCGGCGGATGATATTGGAGTGGTGGCAATTTCGAAGTTCACACAGTATTCTGCGGAACTAGGTGAAAAAGCGGCACTGCAGACGACTGCCATTGATCCGAAAAAACTGCGGTTCAGTCAGACAAGCGCGGGCGGCGGCACACCTCCTCGGGCTCTCGCATACAGAGAGCAGATGCAAGGCGGGAACTGGGGCGGACCTCCCATTGATGTGGTTCGCACAGAAAGCGGTTCACTTGTCGCCATCGACAATACACGCCTCGCTATTGCACAGGAGCTCGGATTTAGAAAGATTCCTGTGAGTATGCACAAAATGGGCGAAGCTCTTCCTGAGGGAATGGCGGCGCAACGCGGCTGGGGCGGTAGCAAAACATGGGGGGATGCATTGAAGGCTAGAACATCAGACAATAAATTGCCAATTGACGGCACTGCGACTCGGCCACGAATGCCCGGAGCAGCAAATACTAGCAGCGCATCCAGAGGTGGGTTGGGTGGCCTTCTAAGCAAACTTTTTGGAGGCTAGTCAATGGATGAGCTTCCTCAGAGGTTTATCATCGATTTCCTGATCGAAAGGGGGCTACCAGTTCCCAATTTGTTTTACTCGCCAGAGATTGCGGAACGCATGAACGATAAGGGATTCAAACTTCCCTACCAACCCGACTATGTGTCGACCGTTGATGCAGTTAACAAGCGATATCCAAATCGATATGTAGTGCCATTCGGCCATCGAGTCGGTGACGATGATATCGTCGCGTTCATCTATTCCCCGAAGGGTTTAGGAGCGGTTATTCTGTTCCATGGCTGGACATCACCCGGTTACGAAAACCCTACCTACTATTCAAGCTTGAGTGATTGGATTGAAGGTAAAGATTACTATGATAGCAAGTGGTAGAGATTGATTGGCGGAACTCCACCTCCTATCTGCAGGGCGGCGTGACGAAGGACCAGGAGGGCAACTTCGACTACAGCTACGACTATGCCGGCCGGCTGCTCGCCGCGACGCATACCAATGGACTCGCCGGCTTCAGCCAGAGCTTCACCTACGACGGTGCCGGGCGGATGCGGACGAATAGCCGCGTCGGCACCTATGCCTATGGCAATGCCGGCCAGGCGGAACATGCGCCCTCGACGGTCACCCCCGCCTCAGGGCCGGCGCAGGTGCTCGCCTACGACCTGAACGGCAACATGACCAGGGGCCTGGACGGCAAGGTGATGGCCTATGACGGCGAGAACCGGCCGCTGACGGTCAGCTTCGCCGGCAAGACCACGGCTTATGTCTACGGCGCCGACGGGGCGCGGCTGAAGAAGGTGGAGACCGATCCGGTCACCCTGCAGAACACGGTCACGCTCTACATGGGCCCGGTGGAGATCCGCAACTACGGCCAGGGCGCGGCGGAGGAGATCCTGCTCTATCCGCAGCCGAACATCGGCATCACCAGGACGAAGAGCGGCAGCACCATCGCCACCAAGATGAACGCGCTCCATGCCGACGGGCTCGGCTCGGTCCGCGCCGTCACCGACGGAGCGGGGACGGTGGTGGAGCGCACCACCTACCGCCCCTTCGGCGAGGAGGTGATGCCTCCCCCTACTCCGGGTCGGTCCGGAAGATCAGCCGTTCGTCGCAGGGGGCGACGCGGAGGATGTTCGTGGTGCCCTTGACGTTGAAGGGCACGCCGGCGGTGACGACGATCTGATCCTTTTCGGTCGCGAAGCCGTACTCGCGGGCGGCCTTGGCGGCGCTGACGACGGCCATCTTGAAGCGGTCCACCGGGTCGTGCGTCTGGACGCAATGGACGCCCCAGGTCAGGCTCAGCCGGCGCACGGTGGCGATGAGCGGGGAGAGCGCGATGATGGGGACCGTGGGCCGCTCTCGGGCGACGAGGCTCGCGGTCGTGCCGGACTGGGTGAAGCAGCAGATCGCATGGATGTCGGTCGCCTCGGCGATTTCGCGCGCGGCGGCGACGATGCCGTCGGCGACGGTGCGCCGCTCGATCCGGCGCGAGGCCTCGATGATCTCGCGGTAGGTCGGGTCGCTTTCGACCGACTTCGCCACGTTGTCCATCGTCTCGACCGCCTCGACCGGATACTGGCCGGCGGCACTTTCGGCCGAAAGCATGACCGCATCGGCGCCCTCGTAGATCGCGCTCGCCACGTCGGAGACCTCGGCCCGGGTCGGCATCGGGCTTTCGATCATGCTTTCCAGCATCTGCGTCGCCACGATCACCGGCTTGCCGGCCGATCGCGACGCGCGGACGAGCTGCTTCTGGATCGGCGGGACGGAATGGACCGGAAGCTCCACGCCAAGGTCGCCGCGGGCCACCATGATGCCGTCCGAGGCCTCGAGAATCTCGGCGAAGGCCTTCACCGCGGCGGGTTTCTCGATCTTCGACAGGATCGCGGCGCGGCCCTTCGCCAGCGCGCGCGCTTCGCGCACGTCCTCGGCCCGCTGCACGAAGGAAAGCGCGAGCCAGTCGACGCCGAGTTCGCAGGCGAAGTCGAGGTCGGCGCGGTCCTTGTCCGACAGCGCCGCGAGCGGCAGCACCACGTCGGGCACGTTCACGCCCTTGCGGTTGGAGATGGTGCCGCCGGCGGTCACGGTGCAGTCGGCGAAATCGGGTCCGCAGGCATCGACGGTGAGGCGGATCTTGCCGTCGTTGACCAGAAGCCGCGACCCCGGTTCGAGTGCGGCGAAAATCTCCGGGTGGGGCAGGTTCACCCGCCGCCCGTCGCCCTCTGCCGGGTCGAGGTCGAAGCGGAAGCGGTCGCCCTCGTTCAGCTCGTGCGCGCCGGCGACGAAGGTGCCGACGCGGAGCTTCGGCCCCTGCAGGTCGGCGAGGATCGCGATCGGCCGGCCCATGTCCTCTTCCACCCGCCGGATGATGGCGTGGCGGGCGGCCTGATCGGCATGGCTGCCGTGGCTCATGTTCAGCCGGAAGACATCGGCCCCCGCCTCGAAGAGCGCGCGGATCATGGCGTAGTCCGAGGAGGAGGGGCCGAGCGTGGCCACGATCTTCACGCAACGCAGCCTTCTCATCCCCGGTCCCCTTCATGTTTGCGCTAACGGCGGTCTTGGCCGCTCTATGGCGCAAAACCGCGGCAAGGGCAACTGGCGCTTGCCCTTCGTCTCGTCTAAACGATCTTTCATCCGGGAACGACGAAAAACGCATGACGGCAGAGCCATTCCTCATCCTCGGGGCCGACCGCCCCTCGCGCTGGCTGATCACCTGCGACCACGCGACGAACCGGGTTCCCGCCTGCGTCGGCGGCGGCAGCCTCGGGATCGCGCCGGCGGACATGGAACGGCACATCGCCTATGACATCGGCGCCGCCGGAGTGACGCAGCGGCTGGCCGAACGGCTGGATGCGCCGGCGATCCTGTCGGACTTCTCCCGCCTCGTCATCGACCCCAACCGCGGCGAGGATGACCCGACGCTGGTGATGAAGCTCTACGACTCGACGCTGATCCCGGTGAACCGGCAGGTGGACGCGGCGGAGGTGGAACGGCGGCTTCAGGCTTTCCACCGGCCCTATCACGACGCGCTGGAAAGCCTTGCCGCGCGGCGGTCCGACACGGTCATCTGCGCCGTCCACAGCTTCACGCCCCGGCTCGTCGGCCGGGCAGAGCGGCCCTGGCACGTCGGCGTCCTCTATTCCCACCGCGACCCGCGGCTGGCCCTGAGCCTGCTTGCGCGCCTGCGGGCGGAGGGGGACCTCTGCGTGGGCGAGAACGAGCCCTATGGCGGGCACCTCGACGGCGATTCGATCGACCGGCACGCGCTGACGCCGGGGCGACCCAATGTGCTGGTCGAGATCCGCCATGACCTGATCCGCAGC
>Ga0079224_100008466_pt1 | contig 13941 bp, 13 predicted proteins | sample Stecom2015_FD_80414 | JGI IMG/M metagenome (GOLD analysis project Ga0079224, IMG submission 80414) | Agricultural soil microbial communities from Utah to study Nitrogen management - Steer compost 2015 | ecosystem: Environmental > Terrestrial > Soil > Agricultural land | place: USA: Utah... | reverse complement strand
TTTGGGGACCTTGCCGGATTTTCCCAGATTCTCTCCCAGCTTACGGGCATTGCTGCCGTGGGGGCATTTTGCACGGCTTTCAGTATGCTGGCTTTCTTTACGATAAAAAAGACCTTGGGCTTAAGGGTGCCCGAGCAGGAGGAAATAGAGGGACTGGATGTCAATGAACATGGCATGCATGCCTATCCGGATTTCGCACCGAATGAATAAGGCTTTCAAGTCCGGATGCCGTTGATCCCCTTGCCACTGCACTTGCCTTTGCTGAAAAAAGAAAGTAAAAGGGTCAGCCCCAACGACAAACTTGGGAATAGTTTTTTCTTATGGGGAAATATATTTATATTTGCCCCTCGATTTTGGAAAACTATCATAACTTATGTACGCAATCGTTAACATCGCCGGAAAGCAGTTCAAAGTAACAAAAGATCAATACATCTATGCACCAAAATTACAGGGTGATATTGACGCTTCCGTGGAATTTGATGAGGTATTGTTGTCAGAAGACAACGGCACCATATCAATTGGCGCTCCCCTGCTGAGCGGGGCATCCGTTACAGGTAAAATCCTGGAACATGTAAAAGGTGACAAGGTAATCGTCTTTAAAAAGAAAAGGAGAAAAGGTTACAAGAAGAAAAATGGTCACAGGCAGGATTTCACTAAGGTACTTATTGAAAACATTGTAATATAAGGTTTTCTCAGAAAAAACATTAAAAATCAAAAGCTATGGCTCACAAAAAAGGTGTAGGTAGTTCCAGAAACGGTAGGGAATCCCACAGTAAAAGATTAGGTGTCAAGAAATTTGGCGGCGAAGCAGTAATCGCAGGCAATATCATTGTTAGACAAAGAGGTACAAAGCATCATCCGGGTGTAAATGTGGGCTTGGGCAAGGACCACACACTGTTTGCACTGACTGACGGCAAGGTATCCTTTAGGAAAAAAGTTGACGGAAAGTCCTACGTTAGCGTAGTTCCCGTCGAAGCATAATTGAACTTCAGTTAAAAAAGGCCTTTCCGCTCGGAAAGGCCTTTTTTTTTATTCAATAGCGTTAACTTCATACCTTAAGGTGCCCGCAATCAAAGCTTCCGTGGGCATTTCCTCCGGCGGAACCAGGTAAACCTTACCCCCGTTGTCAAGCACCTTTACCGCAGCTATATCTATCAGGCAATGATTTTTACCGTTAGGTCCTTCATCAAATCGCAAAGTGAAATCATCTGCATTAAATTCTCCCCAAAGATGCTGCTCGTGATTCTTGTTGACCCAGAAAGTATCCACTCCCCCTGTTATGGCCGCTTTGATCAGCCTTTTCTTGTCATCTGAAAGGGCCAGGTTGCGGGAAGCTTTGAAATCATAGTCTTCCTTCCTCCTTTTTTTCTCCTGTTTAAAATAGTCCTCCGCAAGCGCCCAGGCTTTGCCATGCAGCCCCTTCCTTTCCGTCTCCTGAAACCCGCCCTTTACAAATCCTTTTTGAAGGTGTGTGTAATGGCTTGCCTCCCGGTAAAGCGGTATTAAATATTCCACACCGGCCAAATATAAGGGAAGGGGTTTCTCATTCAGCTTCGGTTCCAGCATTTCTGCCATCCGATGAAAATAATTTTGCAAGGTGACTTTTTTATCTTCTCCTGATCCTTCCCCTTGTCCATGGTACATGACTCCGGCCTGCCCTACACCCCCCTGGCCCTGTAAAAATTCCTGATTTTCATCCCTTTTTTCTTCCCCGATAAAAGATACGGCGATTTCCACCGGGTCCAATTCGATCTCCTCAAAGTTATTCCTTGATCCTTCATACAGTCTTATTCGGTTCAGGTCCAGATAAAGCAGATAGAAATGCCCGTCATGGTTCAGCTCAGGAATCATCGGAAGTATATAGGGACGCCTTCCGACGAAATGCAGGGGCTGACCAATGGCTGTCGGTAACCGGTAGATCTTTTCCTCTCCGCCAATGAGAAAATAAGCCAGGGTCTGCTCATTGTATTTCCAAAAATCAAACCTGTCAAGCAGGTCCTGTGCGGGCTGAAGCAGCTTTTCCACCTCCTCAGCTTCCAGGTTAAACTGCTTTTCAAGTGCATTCCCCACTGCCTTAACTTCATTTTTAAAATGCACTTTATCCAGATGGTAGCTATCCGTACTTTGTTTCCGCGTAGGAACATAAATGGAAACCACAGGATCAGCGGTCCGGCTGGACAGGTCCTTGAATTCTTCAATATGGAAGGTTTTCATAGTACAATAATTAGAAAATGTTCAAGTTGTTTAACTTGCTGTTTCATAAACAAAAACCTTGCCCTAAGAATAGTCGTAAAAAAGCACTATACTTCAATTTAACAGGATATGAATTACACCGAAAACTACCGCGGAGTCAAAATAGATGTTCAAAGCCCCGATCAGGACCTAAGTGAAGCCGTTCAGGCAGAAATCCGGTCCTCAATTGACAAGCTTTACCGGCATGCCGGCAATATCAACGCGGCTGATTTTTATTTCAAGACCGAAGGACAAACCGGCACTGCAAACAGCAGCTTGGGCATCCGGCTGGGTATTCCGGGACCGGACATATTTGCGGAAGAACAAGGTGACAACTGGATAAGCTTGCTCAAAACTGTGGTGGACAAACTTATCCGGCAGTTGCAAAGAAAATAAAAAACAGGGATAAGCCCGAGGATTTAAAACGGCCTGAAATTAATAACCTGGTCCAGGAAGTGTAATCCGCTACCGGGGGAAAGCACCAGGATAAACGCTATTCCAAACAAGGCTCCATAAAGGTGGGCGTCGTGGTTGATGGGCTCGCCTGGTTGTTTTCCTTTGTAGTAACTGTACCCCAGAAACAATATTCCCAGCAAAAATCCAGGAAGACAAAATATTCCGAAAATGCAGATGTTGGACAGGGGCAACAGGATGATACTGGCAAAGACGGCGGCTGAGGTTCCCCCCGACGCGCCCAATGCATGGTAGGAAGGATCGTTCTTATGTTTTAAATAGGTGGGAATGTCCGCGAGCACAATGGCCGCCAAATAGAAAAGCACATACACCGCAATGCCGGGAACATACCCCATCCGGTATACGAGGAACTGCTCCACGACATTTCCGAAAAAATAAAAGGTAAACATATTGAACAGCAGATGTGTCCCGTCCTTGTGTATAAATCCGGAGAGAACAAACCTTTGATATTCCCCATTTCTATTGATTTTGTAGGGGCTGAACATGCTTTTGCTCATAAACGCCGGATTTTTCCACGCATAATAAGAGCTTAAACAGGTAAGGGCAATTAGGATTACCGTTACGGAAAATTCCATGTTTTGATGATTTTGGGGTTTAGTGCTCCCTGTTTACCAATTCCCGGGCGAAAAAATCCAGAGCCTCCGCCACGTCCTGGTTTACATGCTTCAATAATGACAGTTGCCGAAAACCTTGTTCAAAATAAGCCTCCATTTTTGCTTCGGTAATCGTTTTGATCCCCATGGCATTATAAAGTGAGGTCACGGCCTGTACTTTTTCGGTTTTGTCAAAATTCTGGGACTCCGCCCAATAGGCCAGACCTTCCGCCTCCTCCCCCTGCGCAAGTTCCCTCGCTTTGATCAGGAGATAGGTTTTTTTGTTGGAAATTATGTCCCCGCCCACCTGCTTGCCGAATTTTGAATTTTCCGCATACACATCCAACAAGTCGTCTTTCAACTGAAAACCAATTCCAATGTTTACCCCAAAATCATAAAGCTTCTGTGCCTCCTCCAGTGGCGCATCCGCAAGCACCGCCCCGAAGAACAGCGAAAAGCCCAGAAGAACAGCGGTTTTGAGCCTTATCATGTTGAGGTACTCGGCTTCGGTCACCTCTTTTCTGGATTCGAAATTCATATCCAACTGCTGCCCCTCGCACACCTCCGCGGCAGTCCGGTTGAAATACTTCAGGCACAAAGCCAGTTTGTCACCCGGGACCTCCAGGAGCATGTCATACACCTTTACCAGCATCACGTCGCCCGAAAGAATGGCCGTGTTTCTGTCCCACTTTTCATGTACGGAAGCCTGCCCACGCCTCAGGGGGGCGTCATCCATGATATCGTCGTGCATCAGGGTGAAATTGTGGAACATTTCCACCGCAAAGGCAGGGGTAAGGATTTTTTCATACTCCTCTTTGTAGAGGGAATAGGCCAACAACACGAAGAGCGGGCGGATTCTTTTTCCTCCGATGCCCATCAAATAATTTACCGGTTCGTAAAGTTCTTCGGGATGGCCCCCAATGGAAAGACTGTTAAAATGTTGTTCCAGCGCGGCATGCAGTGTTTCAATCCTGGAACGGTAGTTTTCGATCATCTATTCACAAATTCAAGGTCTATGGTTCTTCTGTCTATGTCTGTATTAACGACCTTTACCTCAACTTTGTCCCCCAGTGTGATCATTCTTTTATTTTTGGTGCCAATGAGGCGCATGTTTTTTTCATCAAGCTCATAATAATCATCCCTCATGTCCTGAAGCCTCACCATGCCTTCGCATTTTGTTTCGGTGATTTCGACAAACACACCCCATTCTGTGACCCCGGTGACGATGCCGTGATAGTCCTTGTCTTCGGCGAGCATCATGTATTCCACCTGCTTGTATTTGATCGAAGCCCGTTCGGCATCCGATGCCCTTTTTTCACGCTCCGAGGAATGGATGCATTTATCTTCCCAGGGTTCCGGTTCGGGAGATTTTCCGCCGTCCAGATAATGCTGCAGCAACCGGTGAACCATCATGTCAGGGTACCGGCGTATGGGAGAGGTAAAATGGGTGTAATGTTTAAACGCCAGACCAAAATGCCCTTTTTTGGCCGTGGTATACTTGGCCTTAGCCATGCTTCTGATCGCCAGTTGCTCCAGTACATTTTGTTCGGGTTTTCCCTGAATGGCATCCATCAGCCTGTTTAAAGAAGAGGACACGTTGGTATCTTCGTCAATGGTAATGTCGTGCCCGAATTTTTTGGCAAAGGTGGCAAAAGTAGTAAGCCGGTCCAGGTCCGGATGGTCGTGCACCCGATATACGAAGGTATTTTTTCCCTTGTTTTTGTGGTAGACAAACTCCGCCACCGTTTTGTTGGCCAGAAGCATAAATTCCTCGATGAGCTTATGAATGTCCTTTCTCTCCTTGATGACGAGCCCCAGCGGCACACCTTTTTCATCCAGTTTGAACCTAACTTCAATGGTTTCAAAATTCACGGCTCCTTTTCTAAACCTTTCCCTCCTGAGATGCTTGGCCAGCTCATTTAGATGGCTTAGTTCCTGATAAAAATCCCCCTCCTGCTTGTCAATATTCTCCTGCGCTTCATCATAGGAGAACCTGCGGTCTGAATGAATGACAGTCCTTCCAATCCAGTGTTCTAAGACTTTCCCGTCCCGGTCCATCTCAAAAACACAGGAAAAGGTAAGTTTATCTTCCTGCGGCCTCAAAGAACAAAGCTCGTTGCTCAGCCTTTCCGGAAGCATGGGGATGGTCCTGTCCACCAGATAAACAGAGGTGGCGCGGTCGAACGCCTCTTTTTCCAAAAGGCTTTCCATTTTCACATAATGGGTGACGTCGGCAATATGTACCCCGATTTCCAGTGTTCCCTCCGGCAATTGCCGGTAAGAAATGGCATCGTCAAAATCCTTGGCATCCGCGGGATCAATTGTAAAAGTAGGAACGTCCCTGAAGTCCCTTCGGCCTTTCATATCCGCTTTGGAGATTTTGTCGGGAATGGCTTCCGCTTCCTGCACTATGGCCTCCGGATATTCAAAAGGCAATCCAAACTCGGCCATGATAGAATGCATCTCTACCTCGTGTTCTCCGGCTTTGCCCAATATCCTGATCACCTTTCCGGTGGGATTTTTGTCCTCTTCATTCCACTCCGTCAGCTTTACCACCACCTTTTCGTTATGCCTGGCCTCCATCAAGTCGCTTTTTTTGATAAAGATGTCATGGTGCATTTTCTTGAAATCCGCCACCACAAAAGCAAAACGGGGAGAAATTTCCACCCTGCCGACAAATTCATCACGGGCCCGTTCCAGTATTTCCAGTACCCGTCCTTCCATTCTTCCTGACCTTCCCTTATTGGGGTAAACCATCACCCGCACAAGATCGCCGTCCAGGGCGTTTTTCAGGTCTGCCTCTTTCACCAGGATATCGTCGGCTGACTTTTCCTGATGCTCCGGAATAATAAAGGCAAAACGGGCATTCACATAATCTACCCTTCCCTGGATAAATTCCGGATCCCGGGTAGAGGAGTATTGGTTTCGGGGGTTTTTGGACAGCGATCCGGAAGCGACTAATTCCTGCAAAACGCCTGAAATATTGTCTTTGGAAAACGAGTCCCTTAGGCCAAGCTTCTTGATAACCTGGTTCTCACCGTATTCCTTGCCAAAATTGTTGTCAAAAAACGAAAGGGTCTTTCTGGCCAGTCGCTCGGCGTCCATCGCTTTCCCCTGCCCCTGCTTATTTCTTTTGGGTTTATTTCCCATAATTTGTTAGTGTCTTGTTCTAATTTTAATTGTTTACCCTTGCCTTTCAGGATCCTTCTTCTTTAGCGTCCAAATGGATGTTTTCTATATCCATGTCTGAAGGAAGGCCCTGAAAAGACAGGTAAATCCTGCCCGTAACTTCAACATCCCGAAGACAATATTGTCTGATCCGCTCCAGGTCATTTTGTTTATAATAAACATCATTTACCTGACTTCCGTCTATTCCTTCCTTTGAACTCGGAATGTCAAACAACGCCGCCAATAAATCCAGCCTGGTATAATATTTATAATCTCCGAACTTCCAAAGTTCGAGGGTATCCAGGTGGCGGATTTCCCAGGGTTTTTTGCCGGCCATTTGCAGGCATTGCGGTAATGGAATGCGGTTGACAAGCATTCTACGGCACAGATAAGGGAAATCAAATTCCTTACCATTATGGGCGCAAAGTGTCCAGTTTCTTTTCTCCAATAGATCCCTGAACATTAACAAGGTGTCGTGTTCATGTTCCTCCGCAAACGATTTCATCCTAAACTGAAGCCGGCCTTCCTCCGGGTTGTACACAAAATACCCTACCCCTATGCAAATGATTTTTCCGAATTCCGCATAAATTCCCGCCTTTTGAAAAAACAGTTCCTCCGGGCTAATTTCCGACCCCTGTGTCAGGTGCTGCGCTTTTCTGGTCCACTCCTCCCGAAAGCGGTCATCCATTTCTTCCAGTGTTTCGGTCATGGAAGCCGTTTCAATGTCCAAAAAAAGGATGTCCTTCAACCCATTGAAAAAATCTGCCATAAAATTCCTGTTGGTATTCCGCAACGGTGTTGTCCGGTATAAAGATACGTATTCTTCCAGCATGAAGTATCTGTTCGCCGGATTTGTTTGAATTGTCAAATTGTTTGAAGTGCCGCATCTCGAATTGGAGCCTATGGTTCGACAGTTTTAAAAACCAACTCCATTTCAAATAGTGCGGCGAGATGGGATTTGACTTTATCCTTCACGGCAGCCGCGTCCACCTCGCTACCCAGTTCCAGGTGCATAGAGGTGACCGCCTTGTCCGGAATCCCACAGGGAACGATGTTTCCAAAATAGGAAATGTCGGTATTAATGTTCAACGCCAGGCCGTGCATGGTCACCCAGCGGCTGGTTTTGACGCCGAAGGCGCATATTTTTCTGGGCTTTTTCCTTTCTACATGATCCAGCCACACCCCCGTCAGCCCGGGTATCCGCCCGGCCTGTATACCATAATCTGCCAGGGTAAGGATGATCGCCTCCTCAAGATAGCGAAGGTATTTATGGATGTCGGTAAAAAAATTCTCCAGGTCAAGAATCGGGTAACCCACGAGCTGGCCGGGACCATGGTAGGTGATGTCACCCCCCCGGTTGATGCTGTAAAAGGTGGCCTGGCGGTCTCTCAGTCCGCCCTCGTTCAGCAGCAGATGGTCCGGCTTTCCGCTTTTTCCCAACGTATAGACATGAGGATGCTCGACAAAAAGCAAATAATTGTCGGTGGGCATTTGCGATTCAGGAGGCAGGCTTCTGTTTTTGATCTTGCGCTCCACGGTGCCGCCAAACAGTTCCTCCTGATAATCCCAGGCTTCTTTGTAATCTTTCAGTCCAAGGTCTATAAATTTTACTTTTTTATTGATAAATTGGTTCACCGTTCTTCCCTTAGTTATGTTAGGGGAAACAACGATTTCCCGGTTCCGGTTCTTCTCCGGCCAAAACGGCAAGGCGCAAGCCGTTCGCCTGGTAAACTCAGCCCTTATTTCATGATGGCACAACACAACGAAATCGGCCGAAATTCAGAAAAGCTCGCCTCGGAATGGCTGCAGGCCCAGGGATACGAGTTCATCGAAGCCAACTACCGGTATAAACATGCGGAAATCGACCTGATCATGAAGCACAACGGTATCCTGGTTTTTGTGGAGGTAAAATTCAGGACGGGTACCGGATATGGCTATGTGGAGGAGTTTGTGGATTACAAAAAACGGCAACTTATCATCCGTGCCGCGGACAATTACATCCACGCCACCGACTGGCACAAAGACATCCGGTTCGACATCCTGGGCGTCTACCGCGACAGCCGGGGCAATATGGCCTTTAAGCATTTCCCGGATGCTTTTTATTGATTAGTTATACCGTTATACCAAGTCTGAGACTTGGTATAGCACACCTGTATCTCTTTATCCACATTAAAAACGACCTTGCACAGTCACTAATCCCGTTGCTCAAAGGCTTTTTTGCCCCTGTCGAGGAAGTCTACAAAACGGCTTACATTCGATTCATAGCCAATGGGTTCCACCAACACCTGTTCCTCATGGTCCAGGATCACGTAGTAGGGCTGGGCGTTGTTGTTAAACCTCGTGATCTGAAAGTCAGCATTTTGTTTTCCCATGGTCTTTTTGACTTTCCCGTCATATTCCGAGGTGTACCATTCTGATTCGGGCAGTTCATACCGCTCATCAATATATAGTGCCACCATTACGAAATCCTCCTCAAACCGCCGAAGGACCTCCTGCTCAATCCACACCTTGGCTTCCATTTCCCTACAGTTCACACATCCGTGCCCGGTAAAGTCAATAAACAAAGGCTTGTTTACCTTTTTTGCCACTGCCAGGGCCTGCTCATAGTCAAAGTATCCCTCAAGGCCGTGTGGAAAGTGCAAAAAGTCGCCATACTTAGGCGCTTCCGCCATGCTATCCCCGGAGCCCGGAGTACTGCTTTCCCGGATTGTTTTTATCAGATTGAAATCATGGCCGCTCATGGGAGGAAGATAACCGCTCAAAGCCTTTAGCGGCGCGCCCCATAAACCCGGAATCATGTAAACCACAAAAACGAAAGTAGCCATGGAAAGCAGTAATCGCGGCACGCCAACATGTTCTGTGGGAGAATCATTGGGGAGCCTTATTTTCCCCAACAGGTAAAAGCCCAGGAAAGCGAAAATAACGATCCAGATGACAATATAGATGTCCCGGTCCAATAATCCCCAGTGGTAGACCTGGTCCGCGATGCTCAAAAATTTAAAGGCCAGGGCCAGTTCCAGAAACCCCAAAACCACCTTGACCGAATTCAACCAGCCACCGGATTTTGGCAGGCTGTTCAGCCATTCCGGGAAAATGGCAAAAAGGGCAAAAGGAATCGCGAAGGCCAGGGAAAAGGCAAACATCCCCAAAATGGGCTGCAGAATTTCCCCTCCCGCGGAAGCAATCAAGATCGAACCCACAATAGGGCCGGTACAGGAAAATGAAACCAGCACCAAGGTAAAAGCCATAAAGAAAATGCCGGTCAATCCACCCTTGTCTCCCCTGGCGTCCACCTTATTGACCAGGCTGCTGGGCAAATTCAGTTCAAACAAACCCAAAAATGCGAGGGCAAAGAAGATAAATATCAGAAAGAAAAAGACATTGGGCAACCAGTGCGTCGAAAGCCAGTTTGCGAATTCAGGCCCTTGTGTCGCGGCGACCAATGTTCCCGCCAGGGTATAGATGCCTATAATGGAAAACCCGTACACAAAAGCATTTTTAATACCCTGCGCACGTGATTTGGCCCGCCCGGTAAAAAAAGTAACCGTCATCGGGATCATAGGAAACACACAGGGCGTCAGCAACGCCGCCAACCCACCCAAAAAGGCCAACAACATAAAACCCATCATGGAAGCCATGGATCTGTCAGATCCCTCACCATCATTTTCTATTGGCAAAATATCTTCCTCTATGGTTTTTTCCGGTTCGGGATTATAAGCTTCCTCATTTTCTTCAGGTTCATCCTGTGCCAGCGCCTCCACTTTCTGCTCATCATTCTCTGATTCGGACGGTATTGAATCGTCCGGGGCTCCTTCTGCCTTCGCCTCGATTACAAAATCCTCTTCAAAATTGACGCACAGCCCGGTAACTTCCGAACACATCTGATAAATCACCGTACCTCTCAGCAGTATTTCTTCCCCCGTGAGTTGGATGCTTTGCCTAAACTCCCCTCTGTCGTCAAAATAGGTGACCTCACCATCCCAGACATCTTCGTATTTTCGCTTAGGTTCAATAGCCCGTAAGTCTCCTGTCCTTTCCAGCCCCAAAGAGTCTTCCAATACCAATTCAGTAAGTATGGGTCCTAAATCCGGATCAAAATCATTGGAGTAGATGTACCAGTTGGGCGGTATTTCTGTCTGCATGACCAGTTCCACTTCCTCGCCAACGACAAGATCCGTTTTTGAAAGCCGAATGTCCCACCGCGGTGGGCTGATGATCTGGGCAAAAACAGAAAAATTGTTCAGGATTAAAAAAGTCAGGCAAACAAGAAGCTTCAACGTGTTGGGCATCAGTTATTATTTCAGTTTAAAGCTATCAATGTCAAGAATTAGGCATAAGTTCCGTCATCCGCTTATTCATGGTTAATCCATTGCTTTTGGAAATGCTTATAAAAGGACGCGATGGTATTGATCCCCATGTAAAAATTTTTCAGCCCAAAATGTTCATTGGGGGAATGGATGGCGTCCGTGTCCAGGCCAAAGCCAAGCAAGATGGGGTCCACGCCCAGTTCTTTTTGAAACAGGGAGGTAATGGGAATGGATCCCCCCTCCCGGGTAGGAATAGCCTTTTTTCCGAATACCTCCAAGACGGCCGCTTCGGCGGCTCTATAGGCTTTCGAATCCGTGGATATCACGGCGGGATGCCCACCGTGATGGGTAGTCACCTTGACCTTAACGGACGCCGGCGCAATGGCCTTCAGGTGCTTTTCAAACAAAGCGGAAATTTCATTAAAATCCTGGTTGGGGACCAGCCTCATGGATATTTTTGCGTAGGCCTTGGAGGGCAAAACCGTCTTGGCACCCAGGCCGGTGTAGCCGCCCCAGATCCCGTTGACATCCAGCGTGGGCCTGATGCCCGTACGCTCAATGGTGGTATAACCTGCCTCTCCGGAAGTTTCGGCAATATCCAGCTTCTGCTTAAATTGCGATTCGTCGAAGGGAGCCTTGTTCAATAATTCGCGGTAGGAATCAGACAAAATTTCCACTTTATCATAAAAGCCGGGAATCGTGATCCGGTTGTCTTTGTCCTGAAGGGAGGCAATCATCCGGCAAAGGATGTTGATCGGATTGGCCACGGCTCCTCCAAAAGTCCCGCTGTGCAGGTCCTTATTCGGACCGGTCACTTCCACTTCCATATACGCCAGCCCTCTCAAACCCACGGTTATGGAGGGGTTTTCAAGAGAAATCATGCTGGTGTCCGAAATTAAAACAGCATCTGCCTTTAATTTTTCCCGGTACTGCTTGACAAAGGGCTCCAAATGGGAAGATCCCACCTCCTCCTCGCCCTCAATCATGAATTTAACATTGCACGGCAGTTCCTTTTGCCGCACCAGGGCTTCAAATGCTTTAATATGCATAAAAAACTGACCTTTGTCGTCGGCGGCGCCACGGGCGAAAACCGCGCCTTCCGGATGCGCTGCTGTTTTTTTTACCTGAGGTTCGAAAGGCGGAGATTCCCACAGCGCATAAGGATCTGCCGGCTGAACGTCATAATGGCCATACACCAACACGGTGGGTGCGGCGGGGTCAATGATTTTTTCCCCATAGACTACGGGGAAACCTTCCGTCTCACAAACCTCCACCTTGTCCGCCCCTGCATTTTCAAGGCTTTTCTTTACAAAAGCTGCCGCATAGAATACTTCAGGCTGAAAATTGGAATCCGCACTCACGGAAGGAATGCGGAGAAGTTCAAACAATTCTTGGAGGAAGCGGTCCTGATGGTCCTGAATATACTGCTGTACTGACATGTCGGGGCGATTAAATGAACAAAATCAAAATTACATCATAAAGTAGAAAAATCTAAAAGACCGGGATAAATCATCCTCCTTTTTGGGCTTCCGCCAAATCACCTAAACCGCTGCACCGTCCCTTTTTTGTGCAAACTGATTTCTTTGGGCAGTGCGCCGACAATCTCTTTAAACAACAGCTCGACGAGTTTTATCTTCAAAAAGCTTCTGGTCAAGACTAGGCTTATCTCTCTGCTGGTTTGCTCTCCGGCAAATGGACGCAGCCTGGCTTTCTCTGATTCGTTCAGGTCCAGGGTGGCAAGCTGGGGAAGCAAGGTGACGCCTTTGTACCGGTCCACCATGTTTTTCAAGCCTTCCAGTGAGCCGCTTTCATAGTGGAAATTCTTTCGCTGAAATTTCTTTTGCCCGCAAATCCCCAGGACCTGCTCCCGGAAGCAGTGGCCTTGCTGGAGTACCCAAAGTTCATTGCCCTGCAATTCACCCGCATCTACCTTTTTCTTCTCCAACAGGGGATGGTTCTTGGAAAAGTAAGCGACAAAGTCTTCATAAAACATGGGCTTTTCAATAATGCCCTGTTCCTCCAAAGGCGTGGCTACGATGCCCAGGTCCAGATCGTCATTTTTTAGCCTTTTGACAACCTCCTCTGTTACCATTTCTTCTACCTGAAGCTGAACTTCAGGAAACTTTTCCAAAAAGTCGCCTATGAACCGGTGAAGAAGATAAGGCGCCAGGGTGGGTATGATTCCTACCTTGATCATTCCGCCGATTTTCCCCTTTAGTTGGGAGATCATCTCATATATCCCCTTACTCTCCGCGACCACGCGTTTTGCCTGCGCAAGAAGCTGTTCTCCTATCTCCGTGGGTATGACAGGCATCTTGGAGCGGTCAAAAATTAGCACATCGAGTTCCCTTTCCAGTTTGCTTATCTGGGCACTCAGGGTGGGCTGTGTGACAAAGCATGATTCGGCAGCGTGTCCGAAATGCCGGTGCCGGTCAACGGCAAGGATATACTCTAGTTGTTGAATGGTCATTTGGTGAGGAAAGCTATGACTGCTTATATTTGCCTTTCATTGAAACAGGAACAAATATAAATACTTTTTGTCTTTATTTAGATTTGTTTTAAATAATGGTTAATTTCGCATTTGAAGAAATAACTGAGAGAAACATGTTGAGATCCAATCCAGACGCGGGCTTATTATTCCTTATTTTCACCCTGTTTTTTTCATGCGGTGGGGGAACGGAAGAGGAGGTTAACATTTATACCCACAGGCATTACGACGCCGACCAGGAACTTTTTGCCCGATTCACCGAGATGACGGGAATCAAGGTCAACGTGGTCAATGCCAGTGCTGATGAGCTCATCCAGAAGCTTGAACTGGAAGGGGAAAATTCCCCTGCGGACATCCTCATTACTGTGGATGCGGGCAGGCTGGTGCGGGCTGAGCAAAACGGTCTCTTTCAGCCCATTCAGTCAGAAATTATTGAAAAAAATATCCCGGCCAAATTCCGGGATCCGGAAGGATACTGGACCGGGCTCACCTTTAGGGCGAGGATACTTGCCTATAGCAAGGACAGGGTCGACCCCTCCACATTGAGCACCTATGAAGATCTCGCCTCGGACACCTGGAAGGGCAGGATATTGACAAGGTCCTCCGGAAACATATACAACCAGTCATTGCTGGCTTCCATCATCGCGGCCAACGGGCCAGAGGCTGCGGAAGAGTGGGC
>Ga0079224_100008465_pt1 | contig 13942 bp, 16 predicted proteins | sample Stecom2015_FD_80414 | JGI IMG/M metagenome (GOLD analysis project Ga0079224, IMG submission 80414) | Agricultural soil microbial communities from Utah to study Nitrogen management - Steer compost 2015 | ecosystem: Environmental > Terrestrial > Soil > Agricultural land | place: USA: Utah... | reverse complement strand
TGGAGGAGACGTCCGGATTTGAACCGGAGGCTTTACGGTTTTGCAAACCGTTCCCTTGGACCACTCGGGCACGTCTCCATAGCGATTTTAAGAAGTTGCATGATAGTTTCTTAAAACATGGGAAGTTTGTCAATTAAAGTTAATTGGTATTACTGCGGCTTCTGATGGCAGAAGGCTTGCTTCCTCTCATAATGGCTTCAGGAACCGAGGAAGGAGGTAACATGCAAGTTTCCGAGATTATGCATAAGGGAATATCAACCGTTCAGATCAATGATTCCATAAAAAAAGTAGCAGCGCTTATGAAGCGTGAAGATATAGGGGCCGTTCCGGTTTACAAGAATGAGCGAGCGGTGGGATTTGTCACTGATCGAGATATCGTTATCTCAGGGCTGGCCAATGGACATGATGCCGAAACTCCTATTTCTCAGGCCATGAAAAGCGAGGTCATTTCGATATCCGAGGATGAGAATGTCATTGAGGCCGAAAGGTTAATGAAAGAAAATCAAATCAGTCGATTGTTAGTTGTCAATAAGGGAGGAGAACCGGTCGGGATGCTGAGTCTTCATGACCTATTAACGGCTGATGATCGGGAAATTAATCTAAATACCTTAAGAGAAATTAAACACTGATGATTCTTTAAGGTTTAATTTAGGTCAAACCTCTTATTTTTTAATCGGTTTATGGCGATTGGTATTTAAGAGGAAATGCGTGAAAAGAATAAAGAATTTCGACCGCAAAGATTTGATCATGCTGATAGACCAAGTTCCGGGCATGGTCTATCAGTTTAAGCTTGATAGCAATCAAAGATTTAGTTTTAGTTTTGTCTCTAAGGGAATTGAGTACTTTGGTGGAACAACGGAAGATATTGATAATAGCTTCAATTATATAATCGACTTACTTCACCCAGGTGAATTTAAACGATTTGTTTCTACGGTTCTTCAGTCTGCAGCTACTTTGACAGAGTGGAATGAAGTCTTTCGTTATAATCATCCGGTAAGAGGACCTGGTTGGGTGAGAGGGCGATCCTTTCCTGAAAAGAAAAGTGATGGAAGCATTGTTTGGAATGGCTTTCTCAAGGATGTGACTGAAGAGAAGATGCTTGAGATATCGCTTAAGCAAGCTGTTGAAGTCAGAGATGCATTTATTTCCATCGCCAGTCATGAGCTTAAAACACCTATTACTATTCTTCTCATGCAGCTACAAATGATTAAAAAGAAGTATCAAGATGTTGATGGAATCACGGTTGAAATGAATCGTGCAATCAATCAGATTGATCGAATCACAAGACATATTAACAATCTTTTTGATTCTTCTCCTAAAATTCAAGATGTACCTTACGAAATTGACTCCTATGAACTTGGCTCCTTTGTGGAAGACTACATAACAAATGTATACGGAGATTTTTTAAGCAATGGAATCGCCATTAAGCTTGATTTAGAAAAGGGAATTTATACCCGATTATCAAAAGAGAAACTTTCACAAATCCTAAGTAACCTCATTTCTAATACAATGAAGTATGCCCCAAAATCAGAATTATTGATTACTCTCAAACAGAATGGTCCCAGCATTGATTTAGTTCTTGCTGATACTGGGCCAGGTATCCCAGAAAGCCTTTTGCCTAATATCTTTAATCGATATCAAAAATCGGGAAATGAATTTAGCATTTCCGGTATTGGCCTTGGTTTATTTGTTACTAAGAAAATAGTTGATTTATTAAAGGGTAAGATTGAGCTTCGTTCGAGTACCGGGAAAGGGACAATATTGCATATCCAATTCCCGGTAGAATTATTTTTAGTGACCCAAGACGTAAGCAAAAACTAGAGGAGCAACAATAGTTGCATCCGATTCAATGATAAAACTTGGAGTTTCCATTGATAATTTACCCCAAGTAATCTTCTCATTAGGTACGGCCCCTGAATACGATCCATAACTTGTTGTAGAGTCAGAAATCTGGCAGAAGTAACCCCACAGACGAGCATCAGTCTGCTCTAAATCTTGGCGAATCATTGGAACAACACAAATAGGGAAGTCCCCAGCAATACCACCACCGATTTGGAAAAAGCCAATAGAGCTGTCTTTACTTGCTTCAAGGTACCAGTTCGCAAGATAAGTCATGTATTCAATACCAGACCTTACGGTGTGAACGTTTTTGATTTCCCCGCGATAGCAATATGAAGCATACATATTGCCTAGAGTAGAGTCTTCCCAACCAGGAACGATAATGGGAAGATTTTTTTCACAAGCAGCTACTAACCATGAGTCTTTCGGATCAATTTGAGCTTCTTTAATAAATTCACCCTTACGAAGAGCTCTGTAAAAGAACTCATGAGGGAAACATCTTTCGCCCTTGGCTTCAGCTTCGCTCCATTCATTGGCCATTGCACGCCAAATTTTTTTCATGGCCTCTTCTTCAGGAATACAAGTATCAGTTACACGATTAAGATGACGGTCATAAAGATCTTGTTCATCTTGTTTTGTAAGAGCACGCCAATCTGGAATACGTACGTAATGATCATGAGCTACCAGATTATAAATATCTTCTTCAAGGTTAGCACCCGTACAAGTAATGGCATGAACTTTACCTTGGCGAATCATTTCCGCGAGGGAAATTCCAAGTTCTGCAGAACTCATAGCACCAGCAAGAGTGATCATCATTTTGCCACCATTAGCTAAATGTGCCTTATAGGCCTTAGAGGCATCCACAAGTGCAGCAGCATTGAAGTGACGATAGTTGTGTTCAATAAATTGAGAGATAGGACCAAGTGTTTTTGACATAAAGACCCCAACAGGTCAAATCAGCTAAGAGGCCGAAGCTCACCCCAGTCAAACTAGAGTGAGTGAAATCTCTTAAAAATAAGCTCTATCGTCAAGGGCCTAATGGAGTTTTCTCTCTTCCTTGGAATTATTATAATAAGTTCTCACTTGCCCAGGTTCGGACTTGTCAGCCTTTTCATGATTTCCTGAGTGTTTAGCATGCTTTTCCTCAGACCGGGTACGATAATGGTGGAGCACTTTCTCCGCTTTAAAGGCCCAGTCCATAACTTTTAATCTAATCTGTTCTCTGACACCCATGGAGGCCTCCTAAATACTTGTTTGCTGAGAAGGTCGATCTTCGTTCGGGATTGGTCTTTGATTATTATTTTCTGAAAGATCAATCACTCGAGCAGATACAGAATCCCAGATTTGGGCTTCTTCCAGTTTGACTTCTATTAAAGAGAGCTCAGGATCATCTAACCCCTCAGGGAACCACCTTTTCATCATTGGGGACCAAAGTTCTTTTTTTAAGTTTTCATCTTCGTTGATTTCACCTTTACCCTTGAATGTGACATATAAATTGGTGTCAGTATCCATATAGCCCAGGTGTACATAGTCCTTGAGTCTGATTTCTTGTCCAACCTGGGAAGAATTTCTAATGAAAAAGAAAACACAAGGATTCTGTGAGAAGTTTTCGCGTTTTAAAATTGCCATCGGACGAGTATGGATTTCGCCTGCTTCATTAAAGGTGGCCATAAGGCATATATCAACTTTTTGGAGTATATCCATAACGCTTTTATTATCAGTATTGCTCATAATTCCTCCTTAGCACTTATCAATTAAAGCAAAGTTAGAAGTGTATAAAAATTCTGCAAATCATAAACACTGTCTAAATCTTTGACGGTTGGAATCACATTTAAAGTGGTTTGGGCCGGCATGTAACTTGAATACAGAAGAGTATTAATCTTGAACAGTGAGGTCTCGTTATGAAGCAAAGTCTGATATTGAGCCTAGGAATTTTTTTGAGCTTTTCTTTTATTGAAAAAGGTCCTATGCCCCATGAAAGGAGCTCTACTCCAAAGCAATCGAATGCTCATTCTGGACGTTATCTTTATTTAGGTGAAGTACCAAAGTTTAAAGGTGAAGAACTTGAAATTTATATTTCTAAAAAAGGCTTAACAACTCGAGTGAAGGCGCTAGTAAACCAGGAGCGCATCGATACATACGCAGAATCTCTTTATAAGCGTTGGTTAACTGTTCATAATGCTTTTAAAGACTCGAAACTTTCATATCATCCGCTAGTAGATGTTTCAAAACTTGGAGAAGGAAGAAATAGTAATATCCAGGCCTGGGTTGAAATTGCTTCTCAATATGCTGGGCATGAGTTGGCAACAGTTTCATCAGATATCTATCAGAATAAGAGAAATGCTAAAAACTATACGCCAAGAGATAAGGCCAATTATAAAGACACTATCTCAACAAGTTATTTTAAGTACCTTTTTGGTGTTGATCTTCAAAGTGTCTATGGGAATCAAAGTAGAATTGATCAACTTATATCTGTGAATAATTCGAGAGTACTCTTCGAGAAACATCTCTCACACCTATTTACGAGAGACTTAAGTACTCCTGGTTACTTGGGATACCTTACTTTTGTTTATCCAATTGCTGCGACAACAAAAGGGCCTAATGATATTCCTAAGCAAGGTGTTTATGACCTGAAAACAGCTGAGTCTATTGAAGCTCGCTGGTGGTCAGATAGATGGCAAGATGAGTTTGCAGGTCTTCCATTTCTTCTTATTGATTGGAATGGAGTGGCCTTTCATGGACCAATTTCAAATCAAGCAGATCTCGATGTATGGTTTTTAAGAAGAGGTTATGTTTCTCATGGCTGTCATCGTATGGATGCTAGTGATGTGATGGAATTTAGAACTTTGTTACCGAGTAATTTAAAAGCTGCTGCTAAAAAAATTAAAGTAATTGTTCTTAATGGAGAAGATGTTACTGACTGGGATTTGGATGGTCAGAAAGAAGTGATTGATGTTGAGTACTATAATGTTCCAACGAGTGTCAGCGCAAACTCAAGCGTTACTCGTCAGGCAATCGTTACCAAATATGACAAAGACGTGCAAAAGAGAACATTCTTTAACGAGAATCAATACACTAGGAAGAACTACAATAGTTTCTCTCACTCCATGGACAAAGTTAGTGAGTATGTACTAAATGGTTCAAAGCTTCAGTTGTCCACAACGCACGCGAATCTTCCTATTACGAGTTTTGAATACAGAAAGACGAGAGTTATTCAGTATGTAGAAGATGGAGTGAGATTGAGAGGATATAATGATTCTGCTGGAAGCTATCCTCCAAGTTATTTTCAAAAACATTAATCTTTGGCAACTTGCCCCTCTATTGGAAGAGGGGCAAGTCTTGTTATAGAGCCAATAAGTTGTCCTGAATAAGCGTTCACAATATGAAAGAGCGATTGATCAGGACTTGCCACGTTGAGCTGATAAACCCAACCAAATTCTTGATACTTTATAAGTCTCCATCTTCCATAGGTTCTCTCACCAAGTAGTGACATTCTTTTCTCGATTTCAGACAAAGGAAGAATTCCCTGGCCTGGGACAAATATGTCTCCACGGTTCAGGTTAACACCTTCTGCAACTTCAATTTGACCCTTTTTATTATGGAAGATTCTTATGTAAGTATTATTTTTGGTTTTAATTTTTACAATGTTGTCATTGTGCTCATCGATATTTGACTCAGGTGAAACATAATCGAAGGGAGGTTTACCATGGACTGGTAAACTTAAACCAATAAAGAGTAAGGACGTGAATATCATGTGCGGCATAAAACATTCCTCATGATAATCGGAGACTAAAGCAATCGTAATGCCATCGATAACTTAATGGAATGTGTGATTCCTCGCAATTGCTATGGGGAATTTTGACAATTTAGATCTGCAAATTGAAAGAACGAAACATTTTGCATCTAATGCTCTTAATACAGGAGGGCCTATGGCCACAACGATCTGGAAAGGTGCATTGAGCTTTGGTCTATTAAATATTCCGGTGAATTTATATAAGTCAGAGGAACGAAGAGACTTTAAACTCTCTATGTTAGATGAAGAAAATCTTTCTCCTATTAAATATAAAAAGGTTAACGCTAAGACAGGACAGGAAGTTCCTTGGGAGAGAATTGTTAAAGGATACGAATATGCTCCAGAGGAATTTGTCATTCTGACGAAAGAAGATTTAAAGAAGGCCAATCCTCGTGCTACTCAAACAATTGATATTCTCGACTTTGTTGAAAGCGACGAAGTAGATACTCTCTACTTTGATAAAAGCTACTATATGGTTCCGCAAAAAAATGGAGTGAAAGGATATTTCCTTCTGCATGAAGCTCTAGTGGCCACCCAGAAAGCCGCTATATGTAAGGTTGTTATCAGGACAAAGGAACATCTTGCAATGGTTGTTTTCAAAGAAAATTACCTTGTCCTTACTCTTCTCAAATTTAATCATGAAGTTATTCTTCCTCAAGAAGTTCATTACCTTGATGAGTTTGAAGTACCAACTTTCTCCGATAAAGAATTACAAATGGCCATAGAGTTGATTGAAGGGATGACGGCTCCTTGGAACCCTACTGCCTATGAGGACACCTATACTGACGATGTCTTAAAACTGATAGAGAAAAAAGTTACCCATGGAGAAATAGAACAAATCGAAGAGGATACAACCAGGACAGGGGCCACTGGTGTTGTGCTTGACCTATTGCCACTACTGCAGAAATCCATAAGTGATAGTAAAAAAGTGAGAGAGAAGAAAAGCAAAAAGAAATCTTCAAATAAGAAGGTTGGTTAAATGGATAAGTTAAGACTTTATCGAAGTAAAAGAAACTTTAATAAGACAAAAGAACCTAAAGGCGGCATAACAAAAAAACGGGATAAACTTATTTTTGTTATTCAAGAACACCATGCCTCGCATATTCATTTTGATTTAAGACTAGAGTGGAAAGGAGTGCTTCTAAGTTGGGCCATTCCTAAAAATATTTCGATGGATCCGTCAGTGAAAAGATTAGCTGTTCAAACAGAAGATCATCCCTACGAATATGCAAACTTTGAAGGCCACATTGCTCAGGGAGAGTATGGGGCAGGGGAAATGCTCATATGGGATAAAGGAGAGTGGGAGCCAGAGGTTGATGATGTGGACCAAGCTCTATCAACAGGGAAACTTTACTTCCATTTAAAAGGGGATCGAATCTTTGGTCGCTTTCGCATGGTGAAAACTCATTATAAAGGAAATAATAACTGGCTGATCATGAGGGTGGATCACTTTGATCAATGGCCCGGATTTATCCCTCCTATGCTTGCTGTGAGAAAAAAGCAGGCATCAAGTGAACTTAAATTTTTGCATGAACTTAAATACGATGGATACCGCATTCAGGCCCATGTGAATGCAGGAGATGTCAACATTTGGACCAGACAAGGGAAAGATTGGACGAGTCGATTCTCTCTCATTGAAAACAGTTTAAAAACTTTAAAAGTAGATTCGGTCATTCTTGATGGAGAAGTGGTCTCCTATGATGAATACGGACATACACATCTTAAGTACCTCTTGCACAATCTTAAGTCCCATCGTTTTGATCTTATTCATTATGTCGTCTTTGATATTCTCTATTTGAATGGTCGCGACCTTCGGGCGTTGCCATTGATGGAGCGAAAACTTATTTTAGATGACCTTGAAATGCCCTCTTACCTTGAGAAATCTTTGTATTTTTTTGAAGACGGACCAAGTTTTTTTGATGCGGCCAAAAGTTTGAACTTAGAAGGTATTCTTAGTAAGAATATTGAGTCAACTTATCAAAGTACTCGTTCAGAGGAATGGATTAAAGTTAAAACTGCAGATGAGGAAGTCTTTACTATTTTGGGATATACCAAAAAAGGCAGTCGTTTAAAATCATTGTACTTAGGAAAACTACGAGAAGGTAAATTCATTTATAGAGGTAAGGTTTCCTCTGGCCTTGATTCAGAGACTAAAGATGAACTCGAAAAACTTCTTTTTGGGCTTCCTTCACATCCACCTATCATTAAAGATTTAGGTGAAGACGTTTATTGGATTGAGCCAAAGTTTAAATGTGAAGTTGCTTATCTAGAATCTGGTCAGGGAGTTTTGCGAGGGGCTTCTTTCAAAAATATGGTAGTCACTCCTGTTGCCTCTAAGAAAAAGTTGAAAAGGACCTCTCTTAACAGAGTAGTTTATGAAGTAGAAGGTATTACAAAGAGTGAAGTTCTTGACTTCTATGAAGATGTTTCTCCTCTGCTATTTGAGCATTTAAAAAATAGAAAGCTAAATTTACTTCGTTGCCCCAAAGGAAGTATTCAGCATTGTTTCTATCAGAAAAATTGGCATCAAGGAGATATTTCAGGACTGAGTAAAGGAGAAGATTACTTCTACTTAACAAGACCTTCTGTGATTTTGGAACTAGCGCAATTGAATACTTTGGAGTTTCACATAACTGGTTCGAGGTACCCTCATTTTGATTCACCTAACGAAATAGTTTTAGATCTTGATCCTGATGCTAGCGTTGACTGGAATGATGTGGTCAAAGGAGCATTGAGTGCAAAACATCTTTTAGAAGAACTGGGATTGGTTAGTTTTGTCAAACTTACTGGGGGGAAGGGAGTTCATATTCATGTTCCTATCCTTCCTTTATATGGTTGGGAAGAAGTTAAAGGTTTTATTCATACCGTCTGTTATGAATTACAAAGCAGAAATCCTAAATTGTTTACTCTGGAGATGAGTTTAAAAGTGCGAAAAAATAAAATTTTCTTAGACTACCTTCGAAATAGTGCAGGAAGCTCTTACGTCGCTCCCTATTCTTTAAGGGCCAAAAAATTTTCTTCAGTGGCCCTACCCATCGAGTGGAATGAATTGATTGATATGGGGAGCTCTCGATCTCTCTCATTAATAGATGCTCGAAAAAAAATCTTTTCCAGAGTAAGAGATCCGTGGAAAGACTATTTCGATTTAAAGCAGAGAATAGATGTTCTTGATAAACTCAAGGAAAAGAGTCAGGTTTCTTAGGGGTTGTCATACGTAATTATTTTTCTCAGAATTAAGATATGAACTTATCAAAATATCGTGACACCAATGACTACCGTGAAATATTAAGACTTTTTCAAAAGAGTTCTGAGCAACAAGATAACCTTCTTTGGCAAAACATAAATGGAAAAAGAGAAGTTTATGCAATTTCTAATCTAGAAATTGATTTTGTTGGTAGAGAAGTGGTGGTTTTTCTTGAAAATCCTTCCGATTTAAAAGTTGGTCATCCGGCCTATTTCAAACTCTCTTATAATGATACGATTTTCAAATTGAGTGATTTCTTTGTCCAACAGGACTGTGTCAGCTTCAAATTTCCTGAGACTCTCAAGACCTGGGATTTAAGGTCCAATGAAAGGTTTTCACTTGATGATGGAGAGGAGTACTCTGCGGTGCTTAGCCCTAACTCTACATCGGATGTTAGTCAACAATTGAAGGTTCGCTTAAAAGACTTCTCGGCCACAGGTCTGGGATTATCTATTTCCGAATTAAATAAGCATATCATTAAGCAAAATAAAACTTTTTGGGTTCATGCTATAAATGACTACAAATTCCATCGACCGATAGCTGCAGATGTAATGTATTTAAGTAAAGAAGCACAAGATAAAAGATACCGATTCGGTATGCAGTTGCAAAACGGTCTACCTATTGAGGCAGTCAAATCTATCTTAGGCTAATCCCTACTATTTTGTGTTTAGCTTTGTTTGTCTTGTAGAAGCTCTCTTCCTCATTGATGATTAATTAAGAGGGAGTGAGCATGGATCATATTTTTCTTTTTCCCGTCAGCAACGCCATTCTTTTTAAAAAAGTAAGTCTTCCTTTTCATGTCTTTGAGGATCGTTATAGAGAAATGATTTACGATGCTATCGACAAGCAAATTCCGGTTGGTGTTATATCTTTCGATCCTTATGATTATTATACCGGTAAAATTTGCGTTGCTGGTATTCCTCATATTCTTTCAACATATCCAGACGGAAAGCTTGATATATACATAACCGGTCAAACTAAATACCGAATCGGAAAGTTAGTTGAAGATAGAGGCTATAAAGTTTTTGAAGTTAAAGAGCTTTATGAAGATATGGAAGTTGATGACGATCAACTAGGTTTTGAAATTGATATCCTTCGAAACTTACTGAAGCGTTGGGCACTTCATTTCTTACCAGATCCTCTGCAGCGAGATAGTTTTGCTCAAAGTCTAGATGATGTTGAGTTACTGGTAAACTTTTGCTCGGTATTTTTAGTGGATGAAGTTAAGTTAAGGCGAGAGGTGATGGAAGCTTCTAGTCTTTACCAGAAAGTAAAAACATTAATATATGCCATCGGCCCGAAAGAAATATCTCTCGGGCCATTTATGCCGACGCTAAGGTTTTAATTATTTTTTACCAGCAGCAATCTTTGCTTTAATTTTTAATTTTTTCTTCTTTTGAGCAGTACGACGGCTCATCTTTAGTTCAGTCTTTTTGCGTCCGAAACCCATAAAATACCCTTTGTTGTGTTTTAAAAATGAATGCCTTATTGTAAAGATCTTATTATTGAATGACAATATTTAGGTTCTTTTACAAGGAGTATGTAAATGAGAATAGTTTTATTCGTTATTGTGGCGATGTTCTCTTTTAGTTCTATTGCCCAAACAACAAGAAAAGTTACAATTGTTAACTACGAAACAGATGGCGGTGTTAAACAATGGCTACCTGGCACAATTATGGCAAAAAAAGGTGAGGAAATTGAAATTACGCTCATCAATAATGTTCCATCGGGTGTTCACGGTTTCCATATTCCAGACTTCAAAGTTCGCACTGAAGTGAAGAAAGGTGAGAAGAAAGTAGTTAAGTTTAAGGCCGATAAAGAAGGGCTTTTCGAAATGAAGTGCCATATGCACCCTGCTCATGTGGGTGGCCAAATTCTAATTTTACCATAGTTATTCTTAGGGTCATTTGCTTAAGTTTTTAAGTTGATGACCCTTATCCCAAACAAAGCTCGCCAGCCACATAAGTCCTGCTATTGGATGCACAAGTATCGATAGGATATTCTCTTGAAAAATAATAAAAGTAAAAATTCGGTAAATCAGAAGTAAGAAAAGAATTCCTAGTGAATAGAAGGGATGGATATCGAAAAAGAGAATGGGAAATATCCAAATAAAACACTGGATAAGATAAGTTGCAGTGGAGTAATCATGAAGAGATCCTGCCTTCTGCCAAACCTTGCCCATCTTTTGCCATAAAGTTTTTAAGTCTGGCCCTAAATAAAGAGAGAAATGCTTTTCACCAAAGCACAACTTTAGACCGATGGCCCGAGATCTAAATCCGTAGAAAAGAGACGATTTCCAGTTACTGTTTTCTGGAAAAAGTTCAAAATCAACCTTTCGAAATGCAATACAAAGATCACTCATATTGAGGAGAGGTTGTTTAAAGGAACGAGTTAAGCGTTTAAAGCTTAAAAGCGAAATAAGGGCCAGGTGAGGGTTCAATGTATAGAGACAATCAACAGTGACATTTGATGAGTGAACTTGGGGGATAATACAGTAAGGGCCTTTGGTATCTGCTAACAATTTCTCGACCCCAAAGAGTCCTTCTGAGTCAAATTCAATATTGAGATCAGTAACTAGAATTGATTCAAGTGGAGACTCAAGTGAGATTCTGTTGATAACATCAATTGGTGATTCAATATGCGTATTGTAACTGGCCACTTGGAAATCATGGCCAGTTAATTCTAAGATTTGCGGGTGATCCATTGCCACGATAAAATGCAGGTCATGTGGAGGATGAATGGATTTTACCTGGTTGAGGAAATAGGTATCTAGGAAGTCACCGCTTTTGACTTCGATGAGAACTAAAACACCTGCTCCGGAAGAAGCTTTTTTTATTTGCCTAGCGGTTAGACCATTCTTGATGATGATATAAATCTGCCTGGCCGCCAGCAGAAAAAAGATAAATCCAATCATTTTATAAGATTATCCCAGATGATCATAAACTCCTAGGCTAATTTGAAATAAGAGATCCTCTTAGCCTTAATTTCAATTGGTAGAGCAGTCCCAAAAGGAGTACCCCTAAGAAAAGATGGGGAGGTTGGGCCCAAGCAGGGAAATCAAAATAATTAAGAACCATCCCAGAAGCCGCAGTGAAGAGGGCCACTGCAACAATGATGATCGACATAAGTTGAGAAGTTCTGTCTGCTGTCTTGAAAAGATGAAACATAAAATAAATAAGTAGCCCAATGAGGATAATAGAAAAACTTCGATGTACGAGGAAGAGTTCATTGAGTTGAGCAATAACAGTTTGGGGAGTGGCTATTTTTAGATCTCTAATTAAGTTATCGACCTGCTGTCTCACTTGAGTACCAAGAATCATTTGAATGAAGGCTACTACAATGGCCCAGTTAGCAAGCTTTAATCCCGAGCTTTGCTTTTCCATAAGAAAGTGACCACTCAAATCCATGCAGTACTTTCTCAAATAGATCAGTCCATAAAGAAGGAGGACGGCGAGTACCATATGGATGGTAATAATAAAGGGTTTAAGATGAGTAGAGACAACGACGGCTCCAATTCCTCCTTGAATAAGGATGAGAAGCAGTAAACCGCCGCAGAACCAAGGAAGACTAGGTTCTGTTTTACGAACTCGGAAAGACTGTCCGAAAAGAAGAACAATGGATATACCGAGGATCACTCCGGCCAGACGGTTTATATATTCAGTCCAAGTTTTGAATGGATCAAAGTCAGCGATAGTTTTTCCGGCAATTTTATAGATTTCTTTATAATTTGCCGGTAGTTCTGAAATATCAGTAGGCGGAACCCATTGTCCAAAGCACCTAGGCCAATCTGGGCAACCTAATCCTGAGCCAGTCCCACGAACAATGGCCCCTGCTAGGATTACGGCATAGGTTAAGAGGATCGAATAAAAGATTAGGCGCTTGAATGTTTTCATGACTAAATTACTACCATGATCATGTTGCTTTTTCACTACCCTGTGGCTAAATAGTCATAAGGAATTTTATGATTAATGTAGAGATAACCTTTTTAGGGCTGGCCCTTGCCCTAGATGCAGCTATTGTTAGTTTTGCTCTAGGTATTTGTATTCGCGATAAGGACTTAGGCCATAAAATACCCCGATTGGCGTGGGTCTGTGTCCTGTTTGGTTTTTTTCAGGCCCTTACTCTGTGGCTAGGGAGCTTAGTAGGAGAGTATTTCACCTTTACTTACTTTGGTCCTTTTTTTCAGTATTTGGTTTCGGCCATCTTTTTAGTTATCAGTTTGAAGTTATTTACCGACACGTTAAAAAACGAAATTAAACAAGTGGAGTGGAAGACTTGGGCCATAATCATCATGGCCTTTGCAACAAGTTTGGACTCCTTTGCAGCAGGAGTAAGTTTAGCGACCATGCCTTTTGCTTATATAAGTGCTGGCTGGGTTGGTTTCATTACTTTGTGTACTTGCTTTGTTTTTTCTCTAGGATCTCATTTTTTTGAAAAGATTCCAGAGAAGTGGATGCTTCGTTTTGGTGCATTTGTTTTTTTTATATTAGGTTCCCAGATATTTATTGAAAATTTTTTTTAAAGGTAGCTATGAAGATTAGTTTTGATGATTTTAAAAAAGCCTACAACCTTCTTTCAGAAGTTATTGAACCGACACCAATGGTGTACAACGAGTGGCTCTCTAAGCAGTATAAGTGTAATATTTATTTGAAACTTGAAAACATGCTTCCTATTGGTTCATTCAAAATGAGAGGTGCCACGTATAAACTTGCAGGTTTATCTAAAGAAGAGAAGAAGCAAGGTGTTCTCGCTGTAAGTGCAGGTAACCATGCCCAAGGAGTTGCCTGGGCCGCTCAGAAATTTGGCATTAAGGCGACGATCATTATGCCAGTCGGATCTCCTCTCACAAAAATTAAAAATACAGAAACTCTAGGTGCTAAAGTCATTCTCCATGGAAATTCTATTGAAGAGGGTTTTGTTTACGCTAAAGAACTTATGCAGAAAAATCCTATGACTTTCGTTCACCCCTACAATGATGCCGAAGTCATTGCAGGTCAGGGAACAGTAGCTTTTGAAATGATTAATCAGCTAGAGGATTTTGATTATGTTTTCTCTTCTATCGGTGG
>Ga0079224_100008463_pt1 | contig 13943 bp, 12 predicted proteins | sample Stecom2015_FD_80414 | JGI IMG/M metagenome (GOLD analysis project Ga0079224, IMG submission 80414) | Agricultural soil microbial communities from Utah to study Nitrogen management - Steer compost 2015 | ecosystem: Environmental > Terrestrial > Soil > Agricultural land | place: USA: Utah... | reverse complement strand
GACATGCTCAGCCATATACCGGGTCTTGCGGGTGAGTCCCGGGCGGTTCTTCCGCTGAACGCCATCACGTCCCTGTTCGGCGCGCCTGCCGTCCTGTACTTTCTGCTGCGTCGCGCCGGGAGACCGGCATGACCGCCGGTGCGGTGCAGGACGCGGGGCACAACGCGTCCGCCGGTTTGCTGGCCGCGCGGGGGTTGTGCGTGGGACACGGACCGCAGGCCTTGTTTCCCGCCCTCGACATGTCGCTCCACGCGGGGGAACTGGTGTGTTTGCTGGGGGGGAATGGCGCCGGCAAAACCACGTTGCTGAAAACCCTGGGAGGTTTGCTGGCACCTGTGGCCGGCGCGGTGATGGTCGGGGGCGAGGAGGTGGACGGGATGGCGCCGCGCACGCGCGCGCAACGCGTGGCGCTGCTGCTGACGGCCACGCAGCTGCCTCCGTTCCTGCTTGGCCGCGAGCTGGTCGCCCTGGGACGCACGCCGCATGCGGCGTGGTGGCCCGGCCGGAGGACGCACGCCCGGAAAACCGACGAGGACGTGGTCGAACAGGTCATGGGTCTTTTGCGGTGCGGGCATCTGGCGGACCGGCGTCTGGGAACGCTGAGCGACGGGGAACGCCAGCGTTTGTGCCTCGCGCGCGCGATGGCGCAGGATGCGCCGGTGCTGCTGCTGGACGAACCGCTGTCCCATCTTGATCCGCCGGCGAAAGCCGAATTGTTGTCGGTGCTGCAGGACTGGGTCCGCGCACCGCACCACCCGGACGACGCCGTCCGCGGGCCGTCCGGGCGCGTAGTGGTGGCGGCCGTGCATGAAGTCGATCTGGCGCTCGGCTTTGCGGACCGTTGCCTGCTCGTGGCGCCGGGTCTGCCGCCCTTTCTGGGAACTCCCGAATCCGCGGCGGTGGAACCCTTGCGGCGGATTTTTCCGGGGTGGCCGTCCTTCTGGGATCCATTGGGGTTGCGGCGTGGGCGCGGCGGGAGCCGCGCGGAGGAGGCCTAACGCCGCGTTGCGTCCCGGAGGCTGTCCTCCAGCCCGTCCATCACCCGGTCCCAGTCGAACAGGGAGCGCACCCGGGCTCGCGCGCCCGCCACCAGCGTTTCCGCCAAGGCCGGATCCTCCGCCAGACGGCGCAGCGCCTGCGCGATGGCCGGAGCGTCCTGCGGCGGAAGCGCGAGCCCCGTCACCCCCTCTTCCACGACATCCACGATGCCTCCCACGGCGCTGGCGACCAGCGGGAGTCCGTATTCGGTCGCTTCCACCAGGACGACGCCGAGGCCTTCGGTGTCGCCGCGGGAATCGACGATGGCGGGCAGCACGAAAGCGTGGGAGCTGGCGTAGGCGGCGCGCAACTCTTCCGCGGGGAGACGCCCGGTGAAACGGATGTGGCCGCCGGGGATGGTCGCCGCCCGTGCTCGCAGGGCTTCCGTCTGGTCGCCTTCACCGGCGATCACGAGTTCGAAGCGGTCGGGGGGAAGCAGCGCGAAGGCGTCAATGAGGTGGATGATGCCCTTGCGTTCGATATGCCGGCCCACGAACAACGCGCGGAAACGCTCGCCGGCCTGCGGCGTGCGTGCGCCGGGGGCGCCGGCGCCTTGCGCGGTCCCGTACGGCACGATGCGCACGGGAAGCGGGCTCAGCGCGGCGACGCGTCCGGCCGTGAACGAACTGTTCGCCACGGCGAGGCGCGCGAAACGCAGCACCAGTCGCAACAGGGGCCGTACCCAGCGTTTGCGTTCGGACATGAGCAGTTCGGCGCCGTGAAAGTTGGGCAGCACCGGAATCCGCGCCAGCAGGCGTGTGGGCAACGCCATGAGGCCATGGGGGAAAGGCCAGTGCACGTGCAGCACGTCGACGCGCGCGCGGCGGGCATGGCGCAGGCAGGCCAATGCGCCGCATGCGATGTAGGGAATGGCCATCAATTGCAGCCAGGGGTGGCGGGCGATGCGCGCCGGTGCGCCTTCTTCGCCGGTCAGGATTTCAAGGCGCGCGGGGCCGTAGCGAAAGCGGTGGACGACGGTTTCGTCGATCTGGTGACGACGCAGTCCGCGCCAGCTCGGGGCGAGGATTTCGACATGATGTCCCCGCGCGCGCAACCGGCGCACGGTTTCGCGCATCCACGGGACTTCCGTATCATCGGTGGTGCGCGGATAAACCGAAGTCAAAACCAGAATACGCATAAGTTTTTCAATTATAACATGCCGCCGACCGGGGTATTTTTCATTTTTCCCCCATGCCCAAGATTTATCGTGATCCCCGTGAAGGGCGCACCCTCGTTTTATGTCCTCCGGGCATCGGAAGCTTTGTGCGCGCGACCCCGGCCCTGCATGCGCTGACGCAGGCGCTGGGCCCGGAACGGGTGTCCCTGTTTGCCACGACCCCGGCGGTGGCGTTGACGGCCCGCATGAGCGGACTTTTCCAGCGCGTGTATTCGTGGAGCCCGGAGCGCGACGGCTGGTTGAAGGCCGCCGCCCTGCTGGCGGAAATCCGCGACGATCGTTTCACCCACAGCCTGACGTTGTTTCCCGCATCGCACTGGACGTTTTCATTGTTCCAGCTGGTCGGCGGCGCGACATTCCGGGCGGGGTTCCGGTATCCCCACCAGCGGCTTCCGGAACTGGTGCAGCATCATTCCCTTCCCCTCGCGCAGACGCACGAAGTCCATCAGAACCTGAGGCTGGTGGAGATGTTCCTGCAGGACGAACATCTTCATCCGGTGGCGCCCTTTCTGCCGGTGAAGGCGCAACGTCCGGCCCAGCAACCCGACGAACCCTACTTTGCCTGCCATCCGGGTGCGAGCATGGAGCGGGGGCGTTTCGACAAACGACTGTCACCCGACGTGTTCGCCGCGCTCATCCGCAACATCCATCGGGAAACAGGGTGGAAATGCGTACTGGTCGGCGGGCCGGAGGAACAGGCCGTGCGCGCGGCCGTGGCGATGGAGTGCCGCGACGCCCTGGCATGCGCCGTGGAGACGAAGACGCTTGCGGAAACCGCCGGCTTGCTGGGGGGCGCGCGCTTTTTCCTCGGGAACGACAGCGGTCCGTTGCATCTGGCGGCCGCCATGGGCACGCGGTGCGCGGCCTACTTCGGTCCGAGCGACGAAGCGCTGGTGGGTCCTTACGGACATGACGAACCCGTGGGCGCAGCCGGGGCCGACGGCGGTGTCGGGAACGCGTCCTTCCCGCCGCGTCATCTGATCCTGCGTCGGGAAAACAGCACGCCGGTACGCACCCTGGAGGCGATCGGACGACCGGTCAGGCTGACGCGCGCGGAAGTCCGGGAACGATGGAACCTGGATCCGGCGCGTGCATGGCCCCGGCTGCGGGAGTGGCTGGCCACCCTGTAAGGCGGGGCCCGCCGTACGGCGTTCCGGCAAGGGATGTCCGCGTCAGGGGGAGAGGGCGACGCCCTCGAGCTGGAGCAGGCGCCGCTTCACATCCAGTCCGCCGGTGAACCCTCCGACCTTTCCGTTCGCGGCGAGCACGCGATGACAGGGGATGAACAGCGGCAGCGGATTCGCGCCGCAGGCCGCCCCCACGGCGCGAGAGGCTCCCGGGTGCCCGATTTGCGCGGCGATCTCCCCGTAGCTTCTGGTCTTGCCCCAGGGAATGGTTTCGATGGCGGCCCACACCTTCTTCTGGAAGTCGGTGCCGTCCAGCCGGCTTTTGAGCGTGCGCGGAAGCGGTTTGCCCGCCTGGAAGTAGGCCTCGAGCGCTGCGGCCGCACGGTGCAAGGGTTCGCGGGCGTCCGGCGGCGTCATGATGCTGCCTGGCGCCACCGCGGCTCCCGGAAAGTCGAGCGCGACCAGTCCTTTGCGGTCGCAGTAAAGCAGCAGCGTGCCCAGCGGCGACGGAACCCGGCTCACGAGGATTTCATCGGAGTGACCGGAGGAGGGCGTGCGGGCCGGGCTTGGCGAAACGGTGGGGGATGACATCAGGGTGAGTCTCCGGATCTTCAGGCGGGAGAGGGTTGCGTGGCCGCACTGCTGCGGCGCCGCGACAGGCCGCGGTTTCCTAGCTGGCCGCAGGCGGCCATGGCGGAATCGCCCTTGGTGCCGCGGATGCGGGCATACTGGCCGAGTTCAAGCAACAGGCGGAAGAACGCGGACACCCGTTCGGGCGCGGGCCGCGCGTAGGGTGATTCACGGCGCGGGTTGTAGGGAATCAGGTTCACGCACGTGGGCGTTCCGTGCAGGTAGGCGGCCAGCTGACGGGCGTGTTCCGGTCCGTCGTTGACGCCGGCGATGAGCACGTATTCGGCGAGGATGAAATCACCGGGGCGGGGCCGCGGCCATTGCAGGAACGCGTCCCGGAGGGCGGCCATGTCGTGGGCGCAGTTGATGGGCATGAGGGCGTCGCGCACGTCGTCCGCGGGGGCGTTGAGCGACACGGCCAGGCGCAAGCCGCGCAAGCCGCCGTCGCGTCCGGGAACCTGTGCGGCTTCGGCGAGCCGCAGGATGCCGGGCACGCTACCCACGGTGGACACCGTGATCGAACGCAACGGAATGCCGAAACCGTGCTGGTCGGACAAAATGCGGATGGCCGTCATGACCGCATCCAGATTGTCGGTGGGCTCGCCCATGCCCATGAACACGATGTTTTCAATCGGCTCGCGCAAAACGTGGCGGGCGATGAAAACCTGGGCCACGATTTCGCCCGCCGTGAGGTTGCGCAGGAATCCCATCTGCGCGGTTTCGCAAAAACGGCACCCCATCTTGCAACCCACCTGTGAGGAGACGCACAGCGTCTTGTGGTGCTTCATGGGGATGACGACGCTTTCGCTTTCCAGCGGTTTGGCGCCCTCGCGCCCATCCAGCTTCAGGAGAAACTTGTAGGTGTCGCCGTCGCCATGACGGCCGGCCAGCTCGGGCAGGGTCAGGGAGAAGGCGTTGTGTATGGCGGTTGCGAGGGCCGGATTGTCGGCGAACGCGGGCAGGGCGTCGGGCGCGAGGCGCGCGTGGCGGTAAAGGTCGCGGAACAGGGCATCGGCATGATAGACGCCCCGGCCCTCGCGCGTGCTGCGCGTGTTCAGACGGCCGAGGTGCGTCGCCAGCTGCGTGCGGGTCAAGCCCAGGATGTCGAGGGGAGGGGTCACTTCAGAAATTTAGGTATTGCCGGGCGGACGCTGCGGGCCGCACCCCGCCGGCATCGGGGCGCCGAAGCCCGTCGCGCGGGTGAAACACGCGTTCAGGGGGCGAACACGCGCCGCCATCCGTGTTGCGACCCGGCCCGGACCTCCAGTCCGTAGACCCCCGGCCTGTTTGCCGGCGCGGGGACGAACACCGCGCCGTCCCCGTGGCCGGCCGATACGGTGCGGCCGCGCGGGTCCACCATGCGGACCGAAACCCGGTGGCCGCGCGGGCCGGTGACCCGCCACCCTCCCGGCACGGGCCTCACGTGGAAGCCCGCGCCGCGTCCCCCCATACTCCCTGCCGCAGGTTGCCGCACTGCGGTGGCGAATCCCGGAGCGACCGGGAGGTACATCAGCTGCGTGAGGCGCCGCGTGGTACCGGCAAGATGCGGGATGCCGTCGCCATCCTCGTCCTTCTGTCCGTAATCGTTGTCGTTGAGCACGGCGACGGTGGAATCGTTCACGATCGCGAGGCCTTCGGGCGTATCGTGACGCCACGCGGTGCGTCCGATGATGTCGCCGAAGACCAGCCGCTTCTGCAGCGGCGTCACGCCGGATGCGACAAGGATGGCGCTGTCGCCGGGGATGTAGCCGACCTGCTCGAGGGTTTTCAGTCCGCCCTGGAATAACCGGCCGCGACCGGTGAGGTCACTCTCTTCGTGCACGTCGCTGGTGTGCGGCGTGATGTCGATGCGGTACAGGTCGATCCAGTCATACCCGGCGTCGTCCTCTCCGTGCTCGAGGACGAGGAACGACGAATCGCCGAGGCAGGCCATGGCGCCGGCCTTGACGTCGGCGGGAGCGCGGGTGCCGCGTTTCAGATCGGCGAGGTAGACGTGTTCCCGGACGCTTTCCGTAACGGGATCGAAGAGGAAGAAGCGCAGCACGCGCGTGCTGTCGCGGGCGTGCGCACGCTGGCCCGAAACGGTATTGGCGAGACCCGATTGCATCAGGCCCGCAAGTTTTCCCGAGGGCGTGGCGCACAGGGATTCCAGCCCGCGGTTGTCGCGCCGTTGCGCGAGCACGCGCGGCAGACCGTTGCCGGGCGTCCATTCGCGCAGGATCCTGAAGGGGGCCGCACCAAGCCTGAGCACGCGTGGGCCCATTTCATCGGCGAGGTAGAACGTGCCGTCGGCCGTGCGGGCGAGGCCTTCGAGGTCGTACCCGTTGGGTGAAGGCGGAATGCGGTGCGCCGGCGTCAGATGGACCACCGCCGAATCGAGCCGCATGCGGACCGCGGCCTCTTCCGTCGCGAGGCGCGAGGACGGCAATCCGGTGACGAAGCCGGTGTCCCGGCCGGCGATGCTGTCGCGCGAGAGTGTTTCCACGCTGTCGCCCGTCACGCGGATATGCACGAGTTTCTGGTGATGGCCGGGAAAGGCGAACACCTTGTACGCCGTATCGTTGTCCGCATTGGCATCCCCGTCGCCGTCATAACTTGCGGCGAGGCCGCGATCCTGGATGGTCCAGAACGTGTGTCCGCTCGGGTCGGAGGCGTCGAAGAGCAGGTCGGAAAAACCTCCTTCACGCATCGCCGTGGCCGTGCGCGGGTACGCACCGCCGGTTTTTTGGGCGGCGAAGTACCAGCCGGTATCCGCGCGACCCGGTTCGGCCAGAACGGGTTGCGCCCGGAAGGTGTACGGAACGCCATACTGGAATCCAGCTGCCGGCAACGATGTCAGGGAGATCAGGGAGAGCTGGAACATCAGCGGCATCAGGGCGCGGGTCGTGCGCGCAAGGGGAAGAACGCGCCGCGTTCGCAAGGGAGCCGACATGCCGTCAATCTAGGTGCGGCCCCGGAGCACGGTGTCCTGAAAGCGGAGGGAAAAGGAGGTTTGGTGGGGACAAACCGCCCCCCGCGCGTTTTCATACGCGGGGGGGACAGGGCGGAGGGCGGGGCGGGGGCGGTCCGCAGGGTACGGACGCTTATCCGGGAAGGCCCGTGTAACCCGTGTCGTCCTGCAGGTCGGGGCCCGTGGCGGCGGCGTTGGCCAGCCGGTCGGCGCGTTCGTTTTCGACGGCTCCGCTGTGTCCCTTGACCCACTGGAAGGTGGTGTGGTGCTTGAGGCGCAAGCGGAGCAACTGTTCCCACAAGTCCGGATTCATCGCAGGAGTGTTGCCTGCGGTTTTCCATCCCCGCGACTTCCACTTCTCCGCCCAACCTTCGTTCATGGCCTTCACCACATACTGGGAGTCCGTATGGATCGTGACGTCGCACCGTTCCTTGAGCGCTTCCAGGGCGCGGATCACGGCGAGGATTTCCATGCGGTTGTTCGTCGTCCGCTTGTAGCCTCCGGAGAGCTCCTTGCGGTGGCTGCCGCTGAGCAACACGACGCCGTAGCCCCCGGGGCCGGGGTTGCCGAGGCAGCAACCGTCCGTCCACGCGGCAACGCGGGTCAAGGCGGAGGGAGACGAGGAAAGGCCGGAATCAGAGGGCATGATGGCTGGGTGCGTGCTGGGGGCTTACGTGTACTGCGCGAAGCGCAGGGCCGGACCGTGCAGGCTTTCCAGGGATTTCAACGCCTTGTCCATGGTCAGATCCTTGTCCTGGTAGCGCTTGCGCAGGCATGCGGTGAACACTTCCTTCAGAACGATGCAGTCATAGGTCGCGCGATGCAGGTCGGCCTGGTTCAAGGTGAGGCCGGTCTGGTCGCCCAGTTTGCGGGCGACCTCCCCCAGTCGGTGGGAAGAGTATTCGGGCATGATCTTGCGGATGAACTTCAGGCTGTCGACCACGGGGTTTTGCGGCATCACCAGACCGTGGCGGCGCACGGCCTTGGCGATGAATTTGGTGTCGAATTCCGCGTTGTGGGCCACGAGCACGCTGCTCAGGCCGCAAAAACGAAAAAAGTTCTGGAGAACGGTCTTGATTTCGGGAGCGTTCTCGACCATCTGGTTGGTGATGTGGTTGATCTGCGTCGCCTCGTCGGGAATCAGCTTGGTCGGCTTCACGAGGCTGGAATACTGGCCGACTTCCACCGGTGACAGCTTGCCATCACGCCGTTCCAGCGTGAATTTCACTCCGGCGAGCTCGATGATGTCTTCCTTTTCCGAATCGAGTCCGGTGGTTTCGACGTCAAAGGCAACCAAGGTGATGTAAGGCAGCACGAAAATTCTCCTGAAGGAAATGGACACCGGTCGCCCCCCGACACGGATCTTCCTGGGGAATTCCGTGGTTTTTCGGAGCGACCGGACAGGGAATTAGAAAAAGAAGGACGGGGCTTCACAAGACTTGCCGATCCCGCGTCTTTTGATTTCCCGCGCGATGGTCCGCGCGCGCGGCGGTTTTCGTCGGGTGCGGGGACAAGGCGTCCATCGCAGCTTCGATCGCCTCAGGGGTGTCCGGATGGAAGGGGGAGGATGACCGCAGCGCGACGCGCGTACCGGGCCATGGCACGCGCACGCGCGCCCAGCCGCCGAGCGTGAAGCCATACCGCGCGTACGCGCGGACGGCCACCACGGGCAAGCCCGTTTTCTCCGCCAGCCAGACGGGACCGGGCTTGCACACCGCGCGCGGCCCCCGGGGGCCGTCCGCGACGAAGGCCACCCAGCCCCCCTCCGCGCCGAGCGCGCGCGCCAGCGCCCTCAGGGCCGTGACGCCACCCCGACTGGAGGAGCCCCGGACGACACGATAGCCGAGACGGCGCGCCACGGCGGCGGCGAAGTCGCCGTCCGCGCTGCGGGACACCAGCACGCGCATGTCGCGATGCGCGAAGGCGCGGAGGCAGGGCAGCATGTCCGCGTGCCACAACACGAGGATTCCGGAGGAGGGGAGGGCCTGTCCCGGCGTTCCGCGAACGCGCAGTGAGCGGACCCACGCGGCGGCCGCGCGCACGGACAACCACGTGAGCGCGCGCCGGATCACGTCGACGCGGCCGCCAGGCGCGCGCGATGAAGCGCGCGCCGGTGCTCGGTGCGATGTGCGGCGCAATAGCGGGGGTAGAGCGTCTGGTTGGGCAGCAGGACGATGGCGAAGCCGCGGTCGCACCCCTCGAGGTCGCAGCGGCAATCCCTGATGGTCGCGGCCTTGTAGTTGTGCAGGACGATACGGTTGTTGCGCAGCACGCGCGCCAGCAGCGGAGAGGTCTCCGCCGTGTGTCCGGCCTGCAGCTGCGTCAGCAGCGCGCGTTCCACGTTTCCCGTCGTGCTCATGTCCGGAAAAGTAATTGCCCGCACGCGAAGGTTCCGGCGGTCTTCCGTCGCCGCGTCAATGCTGACAGGTCGGGCAATGCACCGTGCCCCGTTGCGCCACCACGGTCTTGACCAGCCTCGTGCCGCAGCGGCGACACGGAAGGCCACCGCGCCCATAAACCAGCAGGCGCTCGTAGTTCTCACCCTTGCCGCCGTCCGGTTTGCGGTAGTCGGAGAACGTCGTCCCCTGATACTTGATGCCCTTGCGCAAGACCTCACGGACGGCCTTCAGCAGCGGGATCTTCTCCGTATCCCGGAGATCCTTCACCTGGCGTGTGGGCAGGATCCCGGCACGAAACAACGCTTCGTCCGCGTAGATGTTGCCGACACCCGCGAGGAACTCCTGGTCCAGCAGCAAGGCCTTGACCGGCCGGATGGAATTCCCGGGAAAGGTGGCGGCGACGTCTTTCGTCTTCATGTCCAGCGGTTCCGGGCCCAGTTTGCGCAAGCGCGGATGCCGGCTCCAGGACGGGCGCGGCGTCAGCACCAGTTTCCCGAACGTTCGGGGATCCCGGAACAGAAGGCGTGCGCCATCGTCGAGGTGGAGGATCAGATGCGTATGCTTGTCGACCGGATGCACGCCCACCGGTTTCTGCATGCCGGTCACCGTCGTGTGGAATCCTGCGGTTTCCGCGGCGTTGCGTGCCGCCGCGGTCAACTGTCCCGTCATCCCCAGATGCACGATGAGGGCATCACGGCTGAGTTCAAGCACCAGATACTTTCCCCGCCGGATCACGGCGCGAACGGCTTGCCCTTTCAGGCGGGCCGGGAAATCCTCAGGGGGAAAGCCGAGAAGCAATCGCGGCAGACGCAAATCCGCAGCCACGATGCGGCGTCCGGCAAGCGGCTCCGCCAGGGCGCGGCGGATGGTTTCGACTTCGGGTAATTCGGGCATGGAGACGCCAGGTTTCGGGTGAGTGAAGCGATGTCAACGGGCATGTCGGGGGGGAAGCGGGAGCTCCGGATCCCGGTCTAACGTCCCGTGACGCGTGTTCCGGTTCCCGGAGGAGCTCCCGGGTGGCGGGTGGGGGCCTCCGGGACGCCGGTTATCTAACTTTACGTATATCCATGGCCTCTGAAAACACCGCAAACCGATTCCTCGTCCGCACGCAGACGGCGTCGATCACGCTGCCGCCGGAAGGTTTTGTCCTGACGTCGGGGCGGGCCCTCAAGCAACTCGATATTGCCTATGAAACGTATGGCACGCTGAACGAGGATCATTCGAACGCCATCCTGATCTGCTCGCCGTTGACCACCGACGCCCATGCGGCGGGCTGGCACGAGGGAGACCGGAAACCCGGCTGGTGGGACGACATGATCGGCCCGGGCAAGGCCATCGACACCGATCGTTATTTCGTGATCGCCCAGAACATGCTGGGCGGATGCAAGGGGACGACAGGACCTTCGTCGATCAACCCGGATACGGGAAAGCCTTATGGTTCGAGCTTTCCCAAAATCACGGTGGAAGACATGGTGCACGCCCAGCGTTTGCTGGTGAAGCATCTGGGGATCGACGTGCTGGAGGCGGTGATCGGCGGCAGCATGGGTGGCATGCAGGCGCTGCAATGGGCGGTGGGTTACCCCGACAAGCTCCGCAAGTGCCTGTGCATCGCCGCATCGGCCAGTCTGTCGGCCCAGTCGCTGGGTTTCGAAGTGATCGGGCGCAAGGTCATCCTCAATGATCCGCATTTTCACGGAGGAGATTACTACGACAAGCCTTCCCGCCCGGACGGCGGCCTGGCGTATGCCCGCATGATCGGCCACATCACATACCTCTCCGCCGTGGCCATGCACCAGAAGTTCGGGCGCAACCTTCGCCCGGGCATGGAGCCGGCGAACTTTGAAACCGGGTTCGAAGTCGAGAGTTACCTGAACCATCAAGGCGAATCGTTTGTAAAACGGTTCGACGCCAACTCGTATCTCCACATCACCCATGCGATGGACCGGTTCGACCTGGAGTCGGCCCATGGCTCCCTGGAAAACGCGTTCCGGAATTCGCAGGCCGAATTCCTGCTGGTCGCCCTGTCCTCGGACTGGTTGTTCCCCCCCGAACAAACGCGCCAGCTGGGGAAAACCCTGCTTCGTCTCAAAAAAGTCGCCTCCGTAGTGGAACTGAATTCACCGCACGGCCATGATGCGTTCCTGCTGGAGGTGGAACACCTCTCCGCGGTCATCCGCGGATTCCTGCACCAGGTGACGCAGGACGCCCCTCGTCCATTGCCCAGACGTGTGAGGAACGGAGGAGCCTCCGTTGAATTCGAAACGCTTTCGGACATGATCAAACCGGGGAGTCACATTCTCGATATCGGGTGCGGCGACGGCTCCTTCGTCGACGCGTTGTTCTGGACACGGGACATCACCGGCATCGGGATCGACCGCGATCTGGATCATGTTGTGGCCTGCCTGGAGAAGAACGTTCCGGTGGTTCAGGCCAATGTTGATCTGGGGCTGGCGTTTTTTGACGACAATGCCTTCGACTACGCGGTTCTGAACCGGACCCTCCAGGAAATGAAGCGTCCGCGCGAAGTCCTGCGGGAAATCCTCAGGGTGGCGCCGCGCGCCATCGTGGCCTTTCCGAATTTCGGGCATGTGGACAACCGGCTCGCGCTTTTGCGGCACGGTACGATGCCGGTCACGCGGGCGTTGCCGCACCATTGGTACGATACGCCGAACATCCATCTTTTCAGCCTGAACGACTTCCGTCGCTTGTGCGTGGATGAAGGATGGGTTGTGGAACAGCTGCTGCCTGTCGCCAGGTCCAGTCGTTCCCGGTTGCTGCTCAATCTGGGGTTCAGGAATCTCGGTGCCGAATGGGTGATCGCAAGGATCGGCCGTCGCACAGACTCCCGCATCCCGTGAGCTGATTCGCCGCGGGTCTTTCCTGGCAGGGCATGGAGAGATGCCTCCCCTGTCATTCCGCAACACGCATTCCATTGCCCGGGTTGCTCCCCGGGAGATGTTCCACAAATCATTCCGGCCGCCTGGAGGATGCCCTCCTTTTGCGGGGACGACCAACAAAAAACCCCCGCCGTTGCCGGCGGGGGTTTTTGCGTCGGCCTGCCATCGCAGGCCGACAGGATCTTCCACGCGTTTTACTGCTTGACGCTTCCCCGCACGGCTTCGAGCGTCTGCCCGGCCATTTCGGCGCGGAGACGAACGATGTACATGCCCGGAGCGACCGGCTGACCCTTCAAGGTTCTGCCGTTCCAGGTGATCTCGCCGACCTTGCTGGAGGCCGGGTTGACCGTCTGGCTCCACACCTGCTTGCCCTGGATGTTCGTGATCGTCATGCTGAGCTTCTCAGTCGTGGCGATCGCGGCGGTGGGCAGGCGGAAGGTGTAGGGCTTGTGCGAACCGTCCATGTGGATGGCGAACGCACCCGGCAGCAGGGCGGTGATCGTCGCGCTGGCGGTGTTCGACACGGCGCTGGTGCCCGCGCTGTTGGTGGCCGTCACGGTGAACGTGTGCGTGCCCGCCGGCAGTTCGGTGATGCTGCAGGTGAGCGCACCGGTCGTGGCGCAGGTCTTGTTGCTGGGGGCAGCCGTCACGGTGTAAGCGGTGATGGCGGCGCCGCCGTTGTTGAGCGGAGCGGTCCAGGTCAACGTGACCGTGCCCTGCTGGGTGGCGCTGACCACTGCGGTCAGGCTCTGGGGGGCGCCGGGAGCCGTCGCGGCAGGCGCTTGGGTCACACCGATGTTGGTGAACTTCTGCGTCAGCTTCTGGCTTTCGAACGCGAGCTTGACCCAGTTCGAGTCACGGAACACGTTGGACACGATGACTTCGTCGATGCGACCGTGGTAAGGACGGGCGAGACCACCGTTTTCCCACAGCACGCCGATGTACACGTTGGCGGTGGTGTCGCGGCCGTCGAACTCGAGGTCGTTGAAGGCGGAGGTCGTCGCCAGAGCGCCGTCGATGTAGATGCGGCCGGTGTCCTGCGGAGTGCCGGAGCCCTTCCACACGCCCACCACGTGACGCCACACGCCCACGCCGGTGGCGGTCGTGATGGTTTCGGTCGCGGCCTGGTTCCAGGTGCCGTTGCCACGGGTCATGAGGTCGTAGAACTTGTCTTCGCTGCCGCCGTAGACGCCGATCAGCCACTGGTCGTTGCCCTTGTTCAGGATGCCGCGGTTGTCGAGCGTGGTTTCTTCGGAGAAGACCCAGGCGGACAGGGTGTAGTCGGCGCTGGCGGGGAAGTTGAGCTTGCCGCTGGCGCTGTTGGGGACGGAGAGGTAGTTCTCGGTGGTGCCGGCGTAGGAACGCGCCTTGCCGATGAGGCCATCCTGGCTGGGCAGGGTACCGGTGACGGCGGCGTTCAGGCCGGCGTCGCCCACGGCGTTCACCTCGGCGGCGGCCGCGCCGCCCATGTGCCAGACGGCGACGAAGCCGTTGGCGGAATCGAACACGGCGGGGCCGTTCGACTCGCTGTTGGCGTCGTTCTTGCCCCAGTACATGGTGATCTTCTGGGTGGCGTTGTTGCCCTTGATGGTGTCGACCTTGACCCAGATGGCGGCTGCGGTCGTGCTCCACGATTCGATCTCGTAGGGCAGGGCGATGTCGCCGCGCGCAAAGCGGATGTCGGCACCGCCGGCCTTCGCTTCGGAGAGGATGGTGGACTCGGCG
>Ga0079224_100008462_pt1 | contig 13943 bp, 15 predicted proteins | sample Stecom2015_FD_80414 | JGI IMG/M metagenome (GOLD analysis project Ga0079224, IMG submission 80414) | Agricultural soil microbial communities from Utah to study Nitrogen management - Steer compost 2015 | ecosystem: Environmental > Terrestrial > Soil > Agricultural land | place: USA: Utah... | reverse complement strand
GCGTCCGGCTGGACGGGCGGCGCGCACGGGGCTAGCGTAACGAATGGATATTCGCCCTGCCCCGCTCGGCCTGGCGCTCCTGGTACTGGCTGCCCCGCTGTTCGCCCAGGCGCGATCGGCCGCGGCCGCGGCCGCGCCCCGAAACGTCATCCTCATCCTGAGCGATGACCATCGCTACGACTTCATGGGCTTCATGGACCGGGCGCCGGCGTTCCTCGAGACGCCGGCGCTCGATCGCATGGCGGCGGGCGGCGCGCACATCGCCAATGCGTTCGTGACCACCGCGCTCTGCTCCCCCAGCCGCGCCTCGATCTTCACCGGGCAGTATGCGCACCGCCACGGCGTGGTGGACAACACCAGCCCGATTCCCGAGGGCACCCGCTTCTTTCCGGCACTCCTCCAGGCGGCAGGGTACCGCACCGGCTACGTCGGCAAGTGGCACATGGGAGAAGATCGCGACGACCCGCAGCCCGGTTTCGATCACTGGGTGAGCTTCCGCGGGCAGGGCGTCTACGAGAATCCGGTGCTCAACATCAACGGGACCCGGCGGCAGTTCCCCGGCTACACCACGGACGTGCTCACCGGCGAGGCAATCGCATGGCTGCGGCGGGAAACGGCTGGAGATGCGCCGGCGCCGTTCTTCCTGGTCCTCTCCCACAAGGCCGTGCACGCCGAGTTCGTTCCGGCGCCGCGCCACCGGGGCCGCTATGCGTCCGCAACGATCCCCTACCCCGCAACGATGTCCGCGTTGGCGGCGGATTCGACCTGGCCGCGATGGGTCCGCGCCCAGCGCAACAGCTGGCACGGCGTGGACTTCATGTATCACGGCGCCATGGCATTCGACGACTTCTACCGGCGCTACGCCGAGACCCTGCTGGCGCTGGATGACGGCGTGGGGAAGGTCCTCGACTTCCTCGAGGCATCGGGCCTCGACCGGCACACGCTGGTGCTCTACATGGGAGACAACGGCTTCTCCCTGGGCGAGCACGGTCTGATCGACAAGCGGCATGCCTACGAGGAATCGATGCGGGTCCCGATGCTGGCGTGGGCACCGGGATATGTGGAGCCGGGCAGCAGGATCACGCCGATGGTGCGGAACATCGATGTGGCGCCGACGATCCTCGACCTTGCCGGCGTTGCGGCGCCGCCGGGGATGGACGGACGCTCGGTCCTTCCGCTGCTCCGCGGCGAACCGACGTCGTGGGAGACGGAGCTGCTCTACGAGTACTACTGGGAAGATGCCTTCCCCCAGACGCCGACGGTCCTGGCCCTGCGCGACGCGCGCTACAAGTACATCTACTATCACGGCGTCTGGGACCGGCCCGAGCTCTTCGACCTGCAGCGGGACCCGGAGGAGCGCCACAACCTGGCGGCCGACTCCGCGCAGGCAAACCGGGTGACGACGATGCGCACGCGGCTCTTCGACCATCTCGCGAAGACCGGCGGGATGCAGATCCCGCTCCGGCGCCCGACCGGATGGCGGGCGGACGAGCGACGCTGACGCGCGGGGATCGCACCGGCTCCAGTGCCCTTGCGAGATACCCGAATTCGACGTAAGACCCGTAAGGGATCCAGCGCACCTGTGTCCGCCATCACAGCCGGCGGAGCGTGAGATGCCTATGCTGGTGCCTTCTTCGCTCTCAGGTCAGACCGTCATCCAACCGAGGACACCATGGGACTCCTAGACAAACTCTTCGGCGGCAAGGAAGAAAAGCCGCGCGCAGATTTCTCCAATGTCCAGAGCGGGAGCTCGTCGACCGCCCCTTCGGCGCCATCCGCCCAGCCGGCCGCGGCGCCCAAGCGCACCTATACCGTGGTTTCGGGAGACAGCCTCTCGAAGATCGCCAAGCGGGAGTACGGGGACGCGCAGAAGTGGAAGGCCATCTACGAAGCCAACCGCGACAAGATCTCCAATCCCGACCTGATCCATCCGGGCCAGGTACTCACTATTCCTCCCGCTTCCTGAGCGAGGGCATGATGACGACACGCTTCTGGCTGGCGGCCGCCTGCGCCCTGACGCTCGCGACCGGCACCGCCTGCAACCGCGACACGGCGGACGATACCGCCGCGGGCACCGGCACCGCCACCACCACGGCGAGTGAGCTCCGGGTGGATGAGATCCGCCTGGGCAATGCGATCGGCGCCGACAACCGCGTCGCCACCGAGTCGGATGATTTTGCGACCAACGAAACGATCTACGCGTCGATCCGGACGGCCGGCACCGCGCCGAACGCCACCCTGGTTGCGCGCTGGACCTTCGAGGACGGTCAGGTGGTGAGCGAGGATACCCGGACGATCGCGCCCAACGGCTCGGACGTCACCGAGTTCCACATCACCAACCCGAACGGCTGGCCGGCGGGAAACTACAAGCTCGAGGTGATGCTCAACGGGCAGTCGGTGGGGTCGAAGGACTTCGAGGTCAAGTAACTCCGGAAGCCTGTCGGAGGCAGCAGGATCGAGGGGCGGAGGGCCAGGGCGGCCTTCCGCCCCTCGATGTGTCCGGCAACTTCTTATAGAGATCTTCATGCTGGTTTCACGATTTCATTCCATCATCCAGAGACCAGGCTCATTTACAATCGAGGAAACGATGGAACGGTCGGGAATCTCCGCGATCATGGTGCCGCTCGACGGCTCGCGTGAGGCAGTTCGGGCGGCAGGAATTGCGGCGCGCATGGCTCGCCTCCGAAACGCCAGTCTTCACCTGACCGGGGTCTTCCAACCGATCCTTCCCGCGGAATCCCCTCCGGACACGACCAGCGAACCCGACGCCTTCTTCCGGGAGGACTTCAGGGCGCATCTCCAGCGGGTGGCGCTCGACGTCGCGGATTTCTATCACCTTGCCCCCGAGACCACACTGCTGGAGGGCACCGGGGCCGTGGCGCGGCAGCTCGAAGAGTGGGCCCGGGCCAATGGCATCGATCTCGTCGTGATGCGGACCCGCGCCCGCGGGGGGATCGAACGGCTGCTGCTCGGCAGCGTGGCCGACGAGCTCATCAACGACACCGACCTTCCGTGCCTCCTCCTCCGGGACCACCACACGGGCGGCGCCAGCGAGCCCCAGCTCCACGGGATCTTTCATCGCATACTCGTTCCGCTCGATGCCTCGGTCGCATCGCGCGCGGGCATCGACCAGGCACTGGCGGTGGCGACGCCCGGCATCACCGAGCTCCGGCTGCTGCTGGTGATCCCGACCCGGAGTCTCCCGATGCGCGCGGGCGAGTCGCTGGGCTCGCCCGGGCGGCGGGCAGAACTCGACGAGTACTTCGCCGAGCTGGTGGCGGAGATCGAGTCGCGCGACGTCCGGGCCAGGTTCATCACCATCTCCCACCCCTCGGCGGCCGGCGGCATCCTGGAGCGCGTCCACAGCCAGGCGATCGACCTCATCTCGATCGTCTCCGAGCACCGGAGCGCCGCCAACCGCTTCTTCCTCGGGAGCGTGATCGACCAGCTGGTGACCGGCTCCACGGTGCCCATCCTGGCCCGCCGGAAGGGCCGGGCCGCCGTCAGCGACCGCCGTCGTCCATCCGCAGCATCAGCTCGACACTATCGGCCGCTCCCCTCGTGAGGATGGGGACACCGGCCGCGGTCCTGAACATCGTGGTGCTGTCGGGCCGGAGTATGCTGGCGCGTGCCTCGTAGCGGCTGCTGTCGATGAACAGTTCGGGAGGTACCTCGAGCCGGACCACGTAGGGCGGCGCGCTGCTGATCGAGGTCTTCGACTCCGCCACTGTCGTCGAAGCGGAGTCGGACTTCGTCACGTCCAGTACCTGGACGGTGAGCTCCGAGTTGGGCGGGACCATGATCCGCTCGCGGTAGAACACGGTCACGGTCACGTCCCTCGGCGTTGCCTGCGTGCTCCGCTCGCCGTCCGCGCCACGGCTGGTGCTGGCGCACGCGCCGATGGCGAGCGTGGCGATTGCGACGACGCCAGCCAGCACGGCAAACCGGATCGGTACTCGCATACCAACCTCCTCCTCGAGGCCGCCAGTTTGGCGGGAATGACACCGGGCTTGTGGAAGCAGGATGCAGTGAAGGGCCGGAGGATGCTGTGACGGGTGGCCGCCGGGCGGCGCGAGCGCGATCCGGCTCGCCGTCATCCGGGGATCGGCGTGCTACCGGTCCGGAGCGCTCGGGCGGCTACCGCGGCCGCCATTCACCGGGATTCCCTCGGGCCTGCCCGCGTGCGCCGGGCGCGGGTGCGGAGCCGCCTGAACCGGACCGGATTCGATCCACGCCTCGACCCGGGCAATCGCCTGATCCGACGGAAGGCCGCGATCCATCAACGAAGAGAGCGCCAGGAGCGGCACTGCCAGCGATCCGCCGGCGGGAGCCGAGCGGGCCAGCGTGCTGACCATGGCTCCATCCGCGCCCCGCTTCATGGCGAGCTCGGCGGCAACCGTCTCCGCTGCATCCGGGGAGGGCCGCCCGCCCGCCACGAGCGCCCGCCGGGCGCGATCCAGTCGCTCGGCACGCCGTTCCACACCGCGAATGATGTCGCCCGCGGACAGGTCCTTGGCGGCGAGCTCGAGTGCATGAAGCTCCAGCAGCCCGACCGGAATCTCCCGCGCCTCCGCTGCCGCGATCCGCGCGAGCACCTGCTCGGCAAGATTCGATGGCATCTGCAACCGGATGACTTCGACTGCGCTCGGCCGGGTTGACTGGCCGGCAAGCGGGGCCGGCAGCTGGCTCATGGCCACCAGCAGCAGCGCGGCGCAGGAGGCCGGGACAGGTAACATGGGTATCTCCTGGGTTATGCCCTGAAGACCCCCGAAACCGCCTCCCGGTCACACCACACGCCGCAACGGCGCTATTCCACCACCAGCAGGCCGGCCGAGCCTCCGAACTCGTCGTCCGATGAGGGCAGGCCCGGTGGCACCCGCCATTCGCCGCCGTCCACCCGCAGATTCATCCGGTGAATGCCTTCGGAAATCGGAAGCACGGTGCTCCACCGTCCGCCTCCGAGCGGCGCCAGCGGAATCGGCTCCCAGAGCGTGAAGTCTCCCATGATTTCGACCCGGAATCCCGGGACGCCGTTCAGAACCAGGCGCGCGGTCCCCTCGGCGAGCCGATCCAGCGTGATGCGGGCAGTCCCCGGCGGAGGGATGATCAGGTCGAGCGGCTCGCTCGCCTGGCGACCTCGGGTGAGCCGTCCGGTCGCGAGCCGGAGCCCGACGCTCCCATAGGCGCCGGAAGGCAAACCCTGAGCGTAATCCGCCGGGTATGCTCCTCCCGTCGCGGTCAGGGCGAGTTGTTTCCCGATCCACCATGCGACGCTCGCGCCGCCCCACCCTTCCGCGTCCGCGTCGCCCGGGCGCAGCCAGTGCCGGAATCCTCCGTAGGCCACGAGCTCCAGGGCACCGCGCTCCACCCGGTACGCCGCCTCCGACTCGGCAAACCGAAGCCCGCTCCCCAGGCGAGTTCCACTCAGTGCGAGCGAAAGTGTTCCCGGCCCCGACCGCGTCCATCCACCGGCTTCTGCTGCGACGGTGCCATGCCATGCCTGCCCGTCCCACGCCCGCCCGCCGTTGGCTCCCGCCCAGAATCCACGCGTGCCTCGGATCCAGTGAAATCGCAGGGCGCCGGCCAGGTCGCTGCTGCCACCGCCGTCCTCGTGCCGGGTACCCAGCATGCGCACCGACACCTCCGGATGCAGGCCGACCAGCGCAGGCAGGAATGTCGATCCGGCAAAGTGTCCCTGAATGCTCCAGACATCATCCGGGAAGCGCGTAACCGTCCCGCCCATGGAGAGCGATTGCCACGGCCGCACGAACTGGAATCGGGGGGCGACGGAGAGGCCGGTGACGGCACTGCTCTCGTCATAGGCGATGCGGGTGCCGGTCACGTCGATACTCCCGGCGCCCTGGGCGACGAGAGTTCGGGAGGAGCTGGTGAGCGAGAGCGCGCTGAGTAGAACGAATCGCCGGAAGCGACGTGCGGCCACGTCAGGGCCGCGCGGGCCGGCCGGTCCCGGGTGGAGTTTCCGGGCGGCCGCGCGGTCCGATTTCCGGGCGACCGCGTGGGGAGCTCACATCCGGAGGCCCTGGCGGCGAGCCCACGACCGGCGGCCCGGGGGAATTCACTTCCGGCCGTCCCGGCGGCGACTTCCCCTCCGGACGCCCGCGGGGTGGGGTGCCGGGCTCGACGCCGCGCCCGGGAGCGCCGGCCGCCGGAGGCCCTGCGTGCGGCGGAGGGGATGCGGTGGGTCTTGCGGAGCCGCCCCTTCCCGGGCGGGCCGCACGGGGAATCTCACGATACTGCGCATCTCCGGCGCCCCGTCCGGCCAGCTCGAGCACCACCCCGGCCGCGCGATCCACCGGAATTCCCTCGGCAACGAGATCGGTGAGCACGGCGAGCGGGAGCAGAACCGAACTGGAGCCGCGCGCCTCCTTGACGCGCGCGAGGACATCCGCGCCGGCGCCGGCCCGGAGCGCACCCACCCCGGCAACGAGCTCGGGCTCCGTGGCACCGGGACCGAGTGCGGCGCGTGCCGAGCGCAGGTCGGCGGCCAGACTTTGAACCGCGACGATGATCCGGTTGCCGGCGGCGCCCTTGCTCGCGCCTTCGAGCGCCTTGTTCACCAGCGGGCGGGCGGGAAGGCCCCCGGCCACGGCGCTGTCCACCAGCAGGCGAACGCGAGACGCTACGGCGGGATCGAGGCGGCCGTCGAGCGAAACATCGGCCGGCGCCTGCGCGCGAGCCCCCGTGGCGCCGAGTCCCAGCACCAGCGCCAGCGGCAGGATCCGGCGGGCGATCGTCATGTCCGGCCCGTCACGGTTACGACGGAGTTGGCAGGGCCGAAGTCGCTGCTTCCCGCTCGGGGGGCATTGGGATCCGCAATCCATCGGACGCCATCCACCACGAACGCATACTCATGGCGGCCGGCATCGAGCGGAATCGTCACGCTCCAGACGCCATCCCGCTCGGTAGCAGCGAGCGGCGTGGCGCCCAGGTTCCAGGAATTGAAATCGCCGACCAGTGACACGCTGGATGCGCCGGGGGCAGCGACCACGAAGCGCACGGCATTGCCTTCGGACATGGCGGTTGCGGGCAGTGCCGCGCCGCCACCTGTGGCCAGCCCGGCACCCGCGTCCCCATCGGCGGGGGCGGTGATCCGCCCCACCCAGGCACTCCCGAGCATCAACGCCCCGATGGCGGCCGCGAGGGCAAGGCGGCGCAGGGTCCGGGGCTCGGACCGTTCGACTCGGGCCTCCGGCTCCGCCGACGCGGGAGCCGCGGGTGCCATGATCGACGCCATGACGCGGTCCTCCAGGCCGGCGGCCGGCGGCACCGGCTGGCGAATCACGGCCACGATGCGCGCCAGCGCCTGATCGTGGCCCACGCCGCCAGGTCCGAACTCGCGATCATCCGACATGATCCGCCTCCAGCAGGATGTGGCGCAGGCGCTCGCAGGCACGCTTGACCCGCATCTTGAGCGCCGACACGCCTTCCCCGGTTACCGCCGCCATCTCATCGTAGGTCATCTCTTCGAGGTACTTGAGCAGGAACGCCTCGCGTGAGACGGGATCGAGCCGGGCCAGCGCCCGGGCGATCTCTTCACGCTCCGCCAGACCGTCTCCCTGGAGGGCACTCGGGTCCGGGGCCCGCGCAAGCGCCAACTCGTTGGAGCTGAATGTGGCCTCGTGGCGGCCGCGGCGCGCGCCCCGGGTCCGGCACCGGTTGGCCAGGATCCGGAAGCACCAGTTGTCGAACCGGTCGGGTTCGGCGCACTGCGGAAGGGCGCGGTAAGCACGCACGAACGCATCCTGCAGCGCGTCCTCCGCATCCTCACGGTTGCCGAGCATCCGGAACGCAAATCTCGCAAACCGATCCCGGTATCGACCGACGAGCACCCGGTAGGCTTCGGTATCGCCATCCAGCACGCGGCGGACGACCACCCCGTCGTCGCTCACGGTATACAGACCCCGTCAGGAAAAGAAAAGTCACGCCGGCACCCGCCCGGCACAGTGCATCCGGGAATCTGCACCCATGGACGCCCGGGCTCCAGTGTGACGGCGGGATGCGTGCAGGGGTCTGCATGTCGGAGGGTAGTGACCGGGCCTCGCGCTCGCGCTCAGTGCGGCGCCGCGCGTCGCCGTGCCGCCATCCGTACAGCATCGGCAGGCGCTGAATCGCATTCCGCGGAGCGGTTGGCTCCGCCTGAGGTCATAGGAAATGAACCTGAACGTCCGTCTGATCGCCGCACTGGCCGCGCTGCCGCTCGGGGCCTGCCAGTCCGGGCCCGTCGGCCTTTCGTCGGTCTCCATTCTTCTCAAGGCGCCTCCCGGCAACGTCGAGGCCTCGATCATTACGATCTCCCGCATCGAGCTGATCGGCCCCACCGGCGCCATCACCCTCCTGCACCAGCCCCGGACCATCGACCTCCTGGATCCGGCCCAGGCGCCGAGCGCCCTGGTGAGCGACTATTCGGTCCCGGCCCTGGCCTACCGGGAACTTCGGGTCCACCTGCGGGGTATGTACCTGTCCGTCCGGAATCCGGACGGCACCACCAGCAGCTTCGTCACGCCGGGGTTCGATGGCGTGCCGCACGGTGCGCCGGCCGACCGGCGAATCCAGCTGACCGGCTGGCACCAGGACGGCCGGCCGGTGAGGCTGGCCGAGGGTACTCTCGATCTCCGGAACGACCAGACAGTGCTGGTGCTGGAGTTCGATCCGCTGGGGAGCCTTGCCCCGGCCGGGGTCAGGATGGCTTTCGAGCCGCGCTTCACCGCGTCCGAGCTGAGCCATACCAGCGGGATCCGCGTGACGCTGGACAGCCCGGACCACGCGGCCGCGGAGCTCAGCACGGCAGCCCTTCTGGATCCGGAGCGGGGCCTGGTCGCGACGGCGCAGGGATTCGACGACACCGATTCGGACGGGATCTTCGAGGCCACTTTCGGCCTCCTCCCGGCGGGCAACTATCGGGTCGTGATCTTCGCGCCATCCGGGTGGCTCTCCGAGCCACGCGCGTCCGAAGTCGCCGTGGCACCGGGCGGGGCAAGCCGGGCCAGCTTCAGGGTGGTCTCCGGCCACTGACGGCCAACCCGAATGTGACCCGCAGGCCCCCGGCGGGGTCTGCATGAGTCCTGCGCTGCTCATTTTCCGGGCCGCGACAACGGCAAACCCCGCGAAAGCGGGGGACGCAAAGCTACGAGGCTAACGCGCTTCCGCCCACGGGGCCGCCGCCATGCCAGTCGAGCCGCCGAACGATTTCCCGATACAGGAGATTCCATGCTTCGCACCCGACTGCTCTCTGCCCTTTCCCTTGCACTCGCCATCGGCGCCTGCGACAGCAGCGTGAGCAATGGCGACACCACCTCCGTCTCCATTCACCTCAAGGACGCCCCCGGAGACGTTCACGCCGCCGTCGTGACGATCTCGGAAGTGAACCTCGCCGGCAACGGCGATGTCGTCCTGCGGAGCGAGCCCGTCACGGTCGATCTGCTGACCCTTGCCAGCACCACCATGGAGCTGGTGGACGGAGCGGTGGTTCCGGCGGGAAGCTACAGCCAGCTTCGCTTCGTAATCACCGGCGGCTACATCGAAGCGGAAAACGAGGACGGCTCGACCAGCATCTATGCTTCGTCGCCCGACTATGAGGGGTTGCCGGATGGGGCAGTCGTCGACGGCGAGCTGCAGATGCCGAGCATGGGGCAGTCGGGGCTCAAGGTGAACATGGCCGATGGGTCCCTCGAGCTGGACGAGGAGGAGGAGTTCCTGCTGGTGGACTTCGACGTGTCCCAGAGCTTCGGCCAGGCCGCGGGGAATTCGGGCAAGTGGGTCATGCATCCGGTGATCAACGGCACCGAAACGGAGGCCCTCACGGAGGCGGTGGCGGAATAGCCGCACCCGATCCACACGAGACAGGAACGGGCCGCCTCCAGGCGGCCCGTTCGTGCTCGCAGAATCGTGGGCGTCCCGGGCCGGCTACTGATCGATCAGCTCGAACCGTGCCGCCATGTCGGGGCGCCGCAGGGAATCCCATGCTGCTGTCAGGTCGGTGCGGGCGGCGCGGGCCCAGCTCACGGTCGGGCTCGCTTCCCGCTCGACGATCCGGAGCCCGGCCTCCGATTCCACCACCGACTCGGCCCACCGGCCCTGGCGCAGCAGGGCGCGGCCGAGCTTGATGCGCGCAATCCCGGTATTGAGATGCTCGGCCGATTCCCCGCGTGTGAATCGGCTGGCCGCATCACGGTACAGCCGCTCCGCTCCCGCGAAATCTCCCCGCGCCATGGCGACGGACCCGAGATTGGATACCGCAATCCCGGAGAGCCAGTGGTTCTCTCCGTGGACCTGCCGATAGATCCCGAGCATCCGCCCGAAGCGGGCCTCGGCCTCGACGAGCCGGCCATGCCCAAGTGCGACGGTCCCCAGCTCGTTGAGCGCAGAGGCCACGGCCGGATGCACCGGGCCGTTTACCGCCTCCTGGATCTGCAGCGCGCGCTCCAGCAGCGGCAGCGCCTCCTCCGCGCGGGACTGCTGGACCAGCGCCCGCCCCACCATGGTGAGCGCCGACGCGACGGCATGGTGCTCCGGCCCGTACCATTGCTCGGCGATCCCGAGCGCCCGCCGATGGTATCGCTCGGCCTCGGCAAATTCTCCGCGCTGAAACCGGACCGCACCGAGGTTGATCAGCACGTCACCGACCAGGGGGTGCCGCGGGCCGCGCAGCCGCTCGTAAATCGGGAGCGCCAGCCGATTGAGGGAATCCGACTGGTCGTACCGGCCCGCATAGAAATGGACGCTGCCGAGCTGGACCAGGGCGCCGGCGAGTCCTATCGTCGTAGTATCGCTCGTGCGGCGCAGGGAGACGGCGCGTTCCAGGGTGGTCACCGCCGGATCGTATTCGGCACGCTCGAGCTGCACGCGTCCGAGCGCCTCCAGCGCTTCGAGCGACGCGGGGTCGGTGGGCGGGATCGCCTGATCCGCAATACGCATCGCTTCCCGCAGATGCGCCTCGGCGCCGTCGTATTCCGCCTGGTCGATGCGGAGGAGGGCAAGGCCGGTAAGACGGCGGACGAGGTCGGCGTCCCCCTCTGCGGGAGAGAGCGCACGCTGGCGGCGTGCCGCGTCTTCCAGCAATGAATCGGCGCGGCTGAAATCTCCCAACTGCCGATAGATCCCGCCGAGTGTTGCGGCGAGCTCGGCGCGAACGGCGGGCTCCGCATCGAGCGCGCCCGCATCACGTATACCCCGCTCGAGCAGCGTGCGCACGCGGAGCGAGTCGGCCGCGGCGACTTCGGCTTCTCCGCCGTGGAACAGGGAGAGCATGAAGCGCTGGATGGTACGGGTGCGCTCGGCTTCCGTCATGGCGGCATCGCGTGCCGTACGGAGCCGGAATGCCGACCAGGTGGCCAGTGTCCCCATGGCGGCCAGCACCAGGGCCGTGGCCGCCACCCGCCGCCGGTTCCGCCGCAGAAACTTCCCCGCCCGGTAGGTAAAGGACTCGGGCCGCGCCGCGAGCGGCTTTCCATCGAGAAACCGGCGTACATCCGTCAGGAACGCATCCACGGTCCGATAACGGCGCGCCGGATCCTTCTGCATGGCCGTGAGCACCAGCACATCGAGATCGGCCCATTGCTGCCGCGTGGCACGGACCCCGCCTTCGCGGCGAGCCGCGAGCGACGGCCGCTCGGGATCGGTTTCGAGCAGGAGCCGGACCGCCTCGGCCGGCGCGGCTTCCTCGAACGTGAACGGCAGCTTCCCGGCGAGCAGCTCATAAAGGATCACGCCGAGGGCATAGACGTCGGTGTGCACGCCGATCGGTGCCAGGCTCACCTGTTCAGGGGCAGCATAGGCGGGAGTCATGAACCGCACGCCCGTGGTTTCGGGCCCGCAATTCCCCTCGAGCCGCTTCGCGATTCCGAAGTCGAGAAGCTTCACCGCTCCCATTGCGGTCACCAGGATGTTCGAGGGCTTGAGATCGCGGTGGATGACGGCGTGCGCATGCGCATGCCCCACCGCTTCCCCTGCCGCGATGAAAAGCTCGAGCCGCTCCGCCAGTGAGGCGCTGGTGGCAGCGACGTACTGGTCGAGCGGCCGGCCGTCCACCAGTTCCATGGCAAACCAGGGCGTGCCGTCCGGAAGTGTGCCCGCATCGTACAACTGGGCAATACCGGGATGGCGCAGCTGCGCCAGGGTCCGCTGTTCCGCCAGGAAGCGCTCCCGCCGCGCGGGAGAGAGCGACGAGTCGCGCAGGATCTTGATCGCCGCAATCCCACCGACGTCGTTGCGCTCGGCGCGCCATACGACGCCCATCCCGCCCTCGCCAAGAAGCCCGGTAACCCGGTAGCTGCCGAACTGCCGGGACGGGAGCACGGACGGGCCGTCGAGGACGGAGCTGGCGGCAGTGGCCAGGCCGCGATCGAGAAGCCCGCCAGCGGCCTCGTCGTGCGCAAGAAGCGACTCGACCTCGTCGAGCAGCTCCCGATCGGAACCGCATTCCGATTCGAGGAAGCGCCTCCGCTCCTCCGGTGCGCAAGCCGCGGCCGCGTGAAAGAGCGCCTGCACCCGCTCCCATCGCACGGCATCCATCATGCCCCCCGGAGCTCCCGCGATAGCCAGGCACGCGCGGCGCGCCAGTCGCGCAGTACGGTTGCCTCGGAAACGCCAAGCAGCTCCGCAGTGGCGGGAACATCGAAGCCGCCGAAGAAGCGACTCTCGACCATCGCGGCCTGGCGCGGGTGCATGGCGGCCAGGTCGTCCAGCGCCGCATCGAGGGCCAGGATCTGGTCGGCAGTCTCGACAGGCGTGTCGAGGGTTTCATCGAAGCTCACCACCAACCCGCCGCCGCCTCGCTTGCGGCTGGTCCGCCGGCGGGCGGCCTCGACCAGCACCTGCCGCATGGCTCGGGCGGCGATTCTCCGGAAATGCAGCGGGGAGGTCTCGGCCACTCCTGGAGTCCGGGCCAGCTTGATCCACGCTTCGTGCACCAGGGTGGTGGGCGTGATCGACGCGCCGGGATCATCCCGGCGCACGGCCCCGGCCAGCCGGCGCAGCTCTTCATAGGTAACGCTGAAGAGGCGGTCGAGCGAAGCGCGCCCGTTCGGGGTGGTGCCCTCTGCGGCTGGGAGCTTGGCGGCCATGACGGTTTTTCCCGGGAATCCACGTAATGCGAACTGAGACCATCCGTTCGCAGGTTTCGATAATCTATCCCGAGGAAGCATCATGGCGAGCCTGACCCTCCTTTCAGGGACCACGAGCCACGTAAGCCGGATAACCAATACCCAGGGCCAGATGTCCAACGGCCAGGGCCAGATCCAGACCCGTCACCAGACCACTTTCCGCCTCGACAATCGGCCCGCCTACTTCCGCGGAGTCGTGGACCTGGGCGAAGGGGAGCCCGCCAGTGCGGCCGGCATCGATCGGAACGGAATGTTCCATGCCCTGGCCGTACGAAACGACTCCACCGGCCTCATCTGCTACGAACCGAGCACCCTTCTGTACGTGGCAGCGGCAGCCCTGATCGGGATCGGTGTGCTGATGCTGTTCATCTTCATCGGGATTTTCATGATCGCCGGCGGGCTCTGGGTGGGATACCTGGCCCGCCGGAACTCGCAGGCCAGAGCGATGCTGTCTCAGCCCGCCGGGGCCGCCCCCTTCCGTGCTGCGGCCTGAGGAGACCGACCATGTCCATACGAACGACGCTCGTGCTTCTTTCACTCTTGGCGGCCGCCTGCGGTGAGGGTACCGGGCCCGACGGGGGTGGCGACGGACAGCTGACGGCCAGGATCGACGGTGAGCCATGGGCCAGCGACGCCATCTATCTCGAGAGCGGGGTGGTGCACAATCTTCCCGGCCTGTACCTGATCCAGGGGACGGAGGTCTCCGGCTCCGAGGCGCGCTCCATCATGATCACCCTGAGCAACATCCGCGGTCCCGGAACGTATCCGCTCGGGATGGGGGGAGGCACCGTGGGCGGAGTGGGGCACCTCACGGATGCAGGT
>Ga0079224_100008461_pt1 | contig 13943 bp, 8 predicted proteins | sample Stecom2015_FD_80414 | JGI IMG/M metagenome (GOLD analysis project Ga0079224, IMG submission 80414) | Agricultural soil microbial communities from Utah to study Nitrogen management - Steer compost 2015 | ecosystem: Environmental > Terrestrial > Soil > Agricultural land | place: USA: Utah... | reverse complement strand
TCCAGGGCGGGGTGGGCGCTGCCGGCGGGGAGCGTCGCCGCCTCCGGGGTGTGCGGCGCGGTGTCGGTGTGCCTCGTGTCGTCCGGCGCGCCGTCTCCCGGGCGGTCCCCGGACCGCGTGCTCGCCGCCGCGACGAGGGCCGCCTCGATGTGCTCGAGGCGCCTGCGCAGGGCGACGTAGTCGAGGGGCTTCGTGAGGAAGTCCGCGGCGCCGAGCTTGATCGCCTGCACGGCGGTGTCGATCGTCCCGTAGGCGGTGATGAGGAGGACCGTGCGGGAGGCGTCCTCGCCGCGCAGGGCCTCCAGCAGGGCGAGGCCCGTGGCGTCGGGCAGCACCAGATCCGAGATCACCACGTGGGGGCAGAAGCTGGCGACCAGCTCCCGCGCCCGCTGCACGGTGGGGGCGGTGCGCACGGGGAACCCCCACTGCTCGAGGCGGACCTGGAGCACCTCGCGCATGGCGAGCTCATCGTCGACTACGAGGACGCGGCAGGTACGTCGGGGCATAGATCACGGTCGCTCCGAGCCCGAGCGGCCCGCCCGGGGCCGCTCGGCGCGGGGTCGCGACGGCTGGATCTCACGGGAGGGCCTGCAATCATAGCGGGGAGCGCCGGCGCGCCGGCCAGGGAAAAATGCCCGGGTGGGGGAGCCCCTTCGCGCGGAGTCGGGGAGAAATTCCCCGGATGGGCTAGCGGAGCCGCGCCGAGAGAGCCGCGCCAGGGGGAAATCCTGCGCTTTTTCGAGGTGGCACGCCTCCTGCTGAGAGCGGCTGCAGCGCGCGCCCGCTCCGGGTGCGCCCCGACGAAGCGCTCGCTCTGGGCGCCAGGAGGAACTCTGCGTGATGAGTGAATCGAGCTCCAACATCCAAGATCGACGCACCGGGGCCGCGCTGGGGCGGCTCGGGAGAGGGCTGGCGGTGCTGTTCGTGGCCCAGCTGGCCTTCTTCGCCTGGACCACCTCCCGGCGCTGGGCGGACTGGGCGGCGGCCGAGCAAGGGGGCACGGCGGCGACCCTCTCCGTCGCGTTGATCGCCGGGCAGCTGCTCGCCCTGGCGGCGGTGGGCATCACCCTGTGGCGCCTCTACCTCGTGGCGACCTATCGGCCCATCGCCTCCGTCACGGACGACGATCTGCCGGAGCTCACGGTCATCGTGCCCGCCTACAACGAGGGGGAGCAGGTCTTGAAGACGCTGCGCTCCCTGGTGCAGAGCGACTATCCCCGGAACAAGCTGCGGATCGTCGCGGTCAACGACGGCAGCGTCGACGACACCTGGCGCTGGATGCAGCAGGGCGCGCGGGAGTTCTCGGACTGCGTCATCGCCCTCGATTGCCGTGAGAACCGGGGCAAGCGGGCCGCCCTGTACGAGGGCTTCGGGCGCGCCACCGGTGAGGTGATCGTGACGGTGGACAGCGACTCCGAGGTGTTGCCGGACACCCTGCGCAACCTGGTGAGCCCCCTCGTCCGCGACGCGCGGGTCGGGGCGGTCGCCGGCAACGTGCGGGTCTTGAACCGCGATCAGGGGGTCATCCCGGCGATGCTGGACGTGTCCTTCACCTACTCCTTCGAGTTCATGCGGGCGAGCCAGTGCCGGGTCGACACGGTGCACTGCTGCCCGGGGGCCCTGTCCGCGTACAGGCGCTCGCTGGTGGAGTCCTGCAAGGACGAGTGGTTGGCGCAGACGTTCTGCGGGCGACCGGCGGCCATCGGCGAAGATCGCGCCATGACGAACCTCGTGCTGCGGCAGGGCTTCCTGGTCCGCTTCCAGGCGAACGCGGTGGTGCTCACGGAGGTGCCGACGCGCACTGCCCAGCTGTGCCGCATGTACCTGCGCTGGGCGCGCAGCAACGTGCGTGAGACGTTGGTGATGGCCTCGTTCGTGTTCACGAGGTTTCGCCGGGAGAGCGCCCTGGGCGCGCGGGTGAACCTGGTCTGGTCGGCGCTGGCCCTGCTCCTGGCGCCCTTCCTGTTCCTCGGCATCCCGGGGCTCCTCTTCCAGAGCCCGCAGGTGATCGGCGCCGTCCTCCTCGGGGTGCTGCTGTCGGCCGTGTTGCCGGCGGCGGTGTTCAGCCTGTCCCGGGGTCTCCGCGGCGCCTGGTGGGCGTTCCCCTACGGGGTCTACAACTTCCTGTGCCTGTCCTGGATCACGCCCTACGCGCTGCTGACGTCGCACCGCTCCGCGTGGCTCACGCGCCAGCTCCCCGCCGCGAGCGCGGTCGAGTCGTCTCCGGTCGCCGCGGAGCGCCCCCGCAGGGCCCGGGCCTACGGGACCCCGTGACGGGCCCCGCTGCCATCCAGGGCCCGTCGCGCCGGTGCGCCTGACCGTCTGCGAGCTCCGCCAGAGCTCTTCCGCAGGGCTCTTCCCACGGGCGGGCTCATGCCGCATCGTGGGCTATCTCCCCATGCTCACGCTGCTCCTCCGCCTGGTGCGGACCCTCGGTGCTCCGTTGTCGATGGCCCTCGCGCTGCTCCTCTGCGGCGTCACCCTGCCCCGAGCCGCCGTCGCGGCGCCGATGCAGGTGGAGGAGCTGCCGCCCGAGCTCCGGGGGTGGGTGCCCTGGGTGATGCACGGCTTCGAGGACCGCAGCTGCCCCGTCGTGCAGGACGAGGCGGTGTGCCTCTGGCCAGGGACCCTCGAGCTCGAGCTCGACGCGAGCGGCGGTCGTTTCCGCCTGCGGGCCACCACGGATCGCGAGGTCCTCGTGCCGCTGCCTGGGTCGACGGAGCGCTGGCCCCAGGAGGTGCGCGTGGGGCGCGACGTGGCGGTCGTGCTCGACGTCGAGGGGCGGCCGTCGCTGCGGGTGCCCGCGGGGGAGCACGAGATCACCGGCCGGTTCGTGTGGTCGCGCTTGCCGGAGCGGCTCGCCGTCCACCCCCACCAGGCCCAGGTGACGCTGAGCATCGACGGGAAGAAAATCGTCGACGGCCATCGCGGCGGCGACGGCTCCGTGTGGCTCGCGGCGAGCGGCGCCGTGGGCGTCCAGGAGCCGGAGCGGCTCGAGCTCGAGGTCTTCCGCCACCTCCAGGACGGCGTCCCCATGCGCCTGCGGACCCGGGTGGATCTGCGTGTGGGGGGGCGCGCCCGTGAGGTCACCCTGCCCCAGGTCTTGCCGGCGGGTGCCCGCCCCCTGGGGGTGACGAGCTCGTTGCCCGTGCGCCTCGACGCCAGCGGGATGCTCACCGTGCAGGTCCAGCCGGGCAACCACGCGGTCGAGGTCGACGCCCTCGTGCCCGCGGACGTGGCGGAGCTCCAGGCGCCGATGCCTGGAGCCCCCTGGCCCGAGCAGGAGGTGTGGGTCTTTTCTCCGGACAATCGCCTGCGGCAGGTCGAGCTCACGGGCGCGCCGGGCGTCGATCCCCAGCGGACCAACCTGCCCGCGGAGTGGCGGAGCTTGCGAGCGTTCCTGCTGCGGGCGGCCCCCGAGGCCTCCGGGGGAGAGCGGCTGACGTTGAAGACGCTCCGGCGCGGTGAGCCGGAGGCGCCGCCGAACGCCCTCACCCTCGATCGTCAGCTCTGGCTCGATCTCGACGGCGAGGGGTTCACGGTGCGCGACCTGATCGGGGGCACGTTGCTCCGCGACCATCGCCTGGTGCTCGAGGCGGGTGAGTTGGGGCACGCCGTGGTGTGGGGTGAGGACCAGGTCATCGTGCGCACGGAGGACGGCGCCTCCGCCGTGGAGCTCCGCGTGCTCCCGATGGATCTGCGGGCGGAGTGGCGGCTCGAGGAGTCGACGGGGGCGCTGCCGGCGGTGGGGTGGTCCGCGGACGTGGAGCGGCTCTCCGCGGAGCTCCACTTGCCGCCGGGCTGGGATCTGCTCGGGGCCTCCGGGGTGGACGACGTGTCGCAGACGTGGATCTCCCAGTGGAACCTGTTCGACGTCTTCTTCGTCCTGGTGGTGGCGCTCGCCATCGCGCGGTTGTTCGGGGTGGTGTGGGGGGGCGTGGCGCTCCTGGGGTTGACCCTGAGCCATGGCCAGGAGGGCGCCCCGTATTTCTTGTGGGCGGCGCTCCTCGTCACCGCGGGCGTGCTGCTCGTGCTGCCCGCGGGCAAGCTGCGCTTCACCGCGCGGATGGTGTGGTGGACGGTGGCGGTCGCCTTGGCGGTGACCTTCGTCGGCTTCGCGGTGGATCAGGCGCGGATGGCGTTCTTCCCGGCGACGGCCGGGGGGGGAGGGGCTGTCTCAGGCGCGAGGGAGGCCGCCTTCGGGCTCGATGTCGCGCAGGAATCCGCGCGGCAGGTGCGGGAGGAAGAGGTCGCCGAGGACGACGGCGAGTACGCGGCCGCCGCCCCGCCCCGCTATCGGGCGCCGTCGAGCACCCAGCGCAGCGGAGCCGCTCCCCAGAAGTCGGGCGCCTCGAAGAAGCTCGCCGCGCAGAAGGATCCCCTCGTCGTGGTGCAGACGGGCCCCGGGGTCCCCACCTGGCAGTGGCGGACCTGGTACCTGCGCTGGTCCGGTCCGGTCGACCACGCCCACGAGATGCGTCTCTGGTTGATCTCGCCCTGGCAGAACGCGGTCATCGGTCTGCTCAGGATCGTCCTGCTCGGGGCGCTGCTCTGGGCGGTGTTGCGCCGCCCGCCGCGGTCGGACCGCCCGGCGTCCCTGGGGCCGCGACGGTGGTTCTCCTGGGGTCGGAAGCTGGGAGCCGCCGCCGCCGTCGCGTCGATCTCGTTCGTCCCCGGGCTCGCGCGCGCGGAGGCTCCGAGCGCCGGGCTCCCCGACGCCGAGCTCCTCGGCGAGCTACGCCGACGGCTCACCCCGGACCGCGACTGCGGCGGCCCCTGTGTGAGCGTCTCCGCGCTCGCCGTCGAGGCCAAGGACCGCACCTTGCGGCTGCGCGCCGAGGTGCACGTGGCCGCCCCGGCGAGTTACCAGCTGCCGGGGCCGGCGCAGAACCTCACGTACTCGTCGGTGCTCGTGGACGGACGCCCGAGCCACGCCCTGGTGCGCTGGACCGACGGGTTCCTGCACCTGCGCCTCACGCCGGGGCGTCACGAGGTGGAGCTCACGGCGCCGCTCCCCCGCGACGAGCTGGTCCTGTCCCCCGGCACACCGCCGCGCCTGGTCCGTGTGGAGGCGAGCGGCTGGCAGGTGGAGGGAGTGCAGGAGGATGGTCGCGTCGAGGGATCGTTGGCCTTCACCCGGCTGGTCTCGGAGGAGGCGAGCGACGACGACGCGGGGAGCCCCGTCTCGGAGCTGCCGCCCTGGTTCGAGGTCCGCCGCCGCCTCATGCTGGGCGTCACCTGGTCGGTCGCCACCACCGTCGAGCGCGTCAGCCCCACGGGGCAGCCGCTGGTCGTGCGCCTGCCTCTGCTCCCCGGCGAGCAAGTCACCGAGTCGGGGCTCAGCGTGGAGAACGGCGAGGTGGTGCTCTCCTTCGATCGGGACACGCAGCGCGTGACCTTCGACAGCTCGCTCCGGATCGCGCCGGAGGTTCGGCTCCGCGCCGCGGAGGACAGGCCCTGGTCGGAGCAGTGGACCCTCGACTGCAGCGTCCTGTGGCGCTGTGAGCTCTCGGGCCTCGCCCCCTACGAGCACCGGTCGCAAGACCACGACTACCCCCGCCGGGAGCCCCGCTGGATGCCGAGCTTCCGCCCGTGGCCCGGCGAGGAGCTCGCCGTCGCCGTGCAGCGTCCCGAGCCCGCCGCGGGATCGTCGATCACCATCGACTCGGCCCACCTGAGCTTCGAGCCGGGCACGCGCCTCTCCCGCGCGACCCTGCAGCTGCAGATCCGCAACAGCGCCGGCGGCAGCCAACGGGTGGAGCTCCCGGCGGACGCGCGCAGCGTGGAGCTGGAGGTGGACGGCGTCGCCCAGCCGCTGGAGCGGACCGGCGGCGAGCTGTCGGTGCCCCTGTCCCCGGGGACGACGAAGGTGCGCATCCGCTGGCAGCAGCCGGAGGGGTTGTCGACGCGCTGGCGCGCGCCGTCGGTGCGGGTGGACGGCGGCGTGGTGAACGTCACGACCACCGTGTCTCTGCCGAGCCATCGTTGGCTGCTGCACACGTCGGCCCAGGGCGCGAGCTGGGGCCCCGCGGTGCTGTTCTGGCCCTATCTCCTGCTCGTCCTCGCCTTCGGTGTCGCGCTGAGCCGTGTCCCCAAGAGCCCGCTGCGGGCCTGGGAGTGGATGCTCCTCGGGCTCGGCCTCGCCGTCGTGCACCCGGTCGTGGCGGTGATCGTCGCGTCCTGGTTCTTCTTGCTCGCCTTCCGGGAGACGTACCTGCCGTCGCGGCCGCTGCCCTACAACCTGGTGCAGCTGCTGCTCGTCGGCTGCACGCTCGTCTTTTTGGGGTGCCTCGTCGGCGTGGTGTACAGCGGCCTGGTGGTGCAGCCGGACATGGGGGTGGCGGGGCTTCACAGCACCAACGAGCGGCTCGTCTGGTACGCCGATCGCGCGGCGGCGGAGCTGCCGCGGCCCAGCGTGTGGAGCGCGCCCCTGTGGGTGTGGCGCCTGGTGATGCTCTTCTGGGCGCTCTGGCTCGCCCTCGCGCTGCTGCGCTGGTTGCGCTGGGGGTTCGGGTGCTTCAGCGCCGGCGGGGCGTTTCGCCGCATGACCGCGCGGCGAGCTCCGGCGCCGCCTCCCGCGGGGGCAGGGGCTCCGGCCGAGGCAGGGTCGCCCGCCGAGGCAGAGTCTCCCAATCCGACGAACACGCCGCCCGCGCCGCCCGCGGAGGGCTGACCGGCGACGAACGCGTGGCGGGCGCCCGTCGAGAGGGCGCCCGTCTAGGGTGCTGCGCGGACGTGTGGGCTCGATGAACTCGCGTGTCGGGGGGCGCGTGGCCGCTCAGAGGGGCTCGAGGCCGAAGGCCTCGACGTACTCCGGGATCACCGTGCCCTCGTCGTCCATGACCATGAACCAGAGCTGCCAGGGGATCTCGAGCTCCCGGAAGGTGGCGATCACGTGCTTGTAGTACGCCACGCGATCCTCCAGCTGCGACCGCCGCTCGAACACGCCGAACTCGTTGCAGATCACGGGCACCTGGTGCTCGACGCTCCACTGCTTGGCCCGCGCGATGTGGTTGTACACCGCCTCTTCCGTGCCGTTGATGTGATAGTTCTGGAACTGGCTCCAGATCCAGCTGGGCTGGGCGCTGGTCAGGCCGAAGTCCGAGGCGTACTCGCTCCAGCGCTCGGGCGTATACGGGAAGGGGACGTCCCGGGTGCTGGCCATGTTCGCCCAGTCCGCGCCCTGGTGGGTGAAGATGAAGGGCTCGTAGGTGTGGAAGGCGTAGACGATGTTGTCGTCCTCGAAGGGCGTGCGCTTCGCCAGCTCGTCGATGCCGTACCAGTTCACGTCGCCGAAGATGATCGTGTGCTTCGTGTTCTCGGCGCGGATGGCGTCGATCATGCGCTGCGCCACGCGGGTCCAGCGGCTCGGGGTCAGGGCGCTCGTCGCGCCCGTGGACAGCTCCGGCTCGTTGAGGAGCTCGAAGTACAGGTCGTCACGGTCGCTGCTGGCGAAGTGCTGGGCCACGAGACGCCAAAGCGCGACCGCCTGGTCGACGCCCGCCTCGTTGGCGAAGGTGAAGGACGCGTCGTACTGGTGATAGTCGATGGTGTAGGAGAGACCGTGGGCCGCGGTCCATTCGTCGAAGCTGTCCAGGATCGTCCACAGGTCGTCGTGGACGGTGACGGTCATGTCGTCCCCGCTGCCCTCGACGTCGGTCACGTAGAGGTCGAGGTCGATGGGGAGGCGCAGCGCCTTGAAGCCCGCCTGAGCCAGCTTCTCGACATAGGACTCGTCGAAGTCGAAGGACTGGAAGCGCCCGGCCTCCAGCCAGTTGGTGATGTTGTAGCCCCGGTCGAGCTGGGCGAGCGCCTTCTTCTGGAGCGGTGTGTCGATGGTGACGTCACCCAGGTCGACCTTCTCCGGGGGCTCTGCGGGGTGGATGGTGAGGTTCTTGGGGCCCCGATCCACGGGTGCGCTCGTCTCGAAGCGGACGTCGTCGAGGGCGAAGCTGCCGCTCGCGCCGTCCGCGCCGACGATGTGCCAGTTGATGGTCGTGAGCAGCGCAGGGTCCCACTCGACCGCTTCGCCGTAGCCGGCCTGGGCGGTGGCGGCGAAGGGCACGGTCACCTTCGTCCACTCGGTGGCCGCGGGGACGTTCATCACGTAGAAGTCGTAGTCCTTGACGTTGGACGTCTCGAAGCGCACCGCGTGCGCCGCGCCCTTGTAGGAGTAGGAGAGGCCCTCGTACTCCCCCACCTCGACGTCGCCCGGCACGGAGGTCCCGGTGCCGACGAAGGGATCCCAGGCGTAGTCGCCCCGCGAGAAGGTGAAGTCGAAGCTCAGCGCGTGGTCCGAGTCGGAGCCCGGCGACTGCACGCGCTCGGCGGGCTCCGTGGTGATGGTGGAGGCGCCCGCCGCGTCCTGGTCCGTGTAGAAGTGCCAGGTGACCCCGAGCTGGTTGTCGAGGTCGCCGTCTTCGAAATCGTCGACGAGCAGGCCGGGGAGATCCGGGTCCTCGCCCCGTGGCTCCTCGACCTCCGGCGGGGTCGCGGGGGAGCCCGAGTCGCAGGCCAGGAGGAGGCCCAGGCAGGGGGCGAGCGCGAGGCAGAGGGCGAGGTGGTGCGCGGGGCGACGGGAGAGGCGGATGGGGGTCATGGCGTCGACGAGGGGCAGGATGGTGGGCGTCGCGGCGCTCCGGGCGCCGCGGATCGCGGGCGAGGGCGCCCTTGGGGCACCCTCCTCATGCATGTCCTCGGCGCGGGAAACCTTCGGAAAACCTCGCTGCGGGCGCCGGCAGGGCGCCGAAGCTGCCCGCCCGGCGTCGCTCGGGACGGCCCTTTGGCTCAGTCCCAGCCCGACTCCCCGTTCGTGTCGCGCAGGATCGCCTGCACGGCGTGGACCTGGCCCCCGGACATCTTGATCATGTGCATGTCCAGGTGCCCGGTGGTCTGGAAGTCGAAGATGGTGAAGCCGGCGGCGATGCCGCGCTCCTCGTCGGCGAGGATCACCCGGGGGACGAAGGCGTCGCCCCCTGGGCTCGAGGTGCAGGAGGCGCCGGTGCTGCACGAGAAGTTCCCGCCCCCGTTCTCCAGGCGCCTGCAGGCCGGGGTGACGTCGCAGACGCCGGCCGGGAACGCGCGGAAGTACTTGTCGACCCAGCCGATCAGCTCCTCGCGGGTGGCGCGCTGTCCCTCGGGGACCGGATCGTGCCAGCCGATCTCCCCCGCGATCGTGATGATCGCGGTCGGGTTCGACTCCACGGCGAAGGAGGCCGTGTAGTCGCCGGGGCGCACGACGATGGTCTCGATCTCCGTGATCTCGCCGCGCTCCGCCTTGAGGCGGATCCCGACGGGGAGATCCACGCCGCCCTCCGGAATCACCGCCTGAGCGGCGACGCTGCACTGCGCGGTGTCCAGAGCGCGCTGGGAGTACTTGGTGTCCCCGGCGTTCATCCAGAAGGCGGTCGCGCCGATCGGGGTGACCTCGGCGTTCTCGGTGAACTTCACCTGAGGGGCGAGGGGGAGGCTCGAAGGATCACCGGCGGCGAGCGCCGCGAAGTAGTCGTCGAGGAGCCCGTCCAAGAGCTCCCGCGTGCACTCGACGTCCGGCCCACCTCCGGAGTCCATCCCGCCCGTCGCCTGTCCCGCTCCTCCGGTGTTCGAGGGCGCTCCGCCCGTGGCGCCTCCCGACGAGCTCCCTCCGGGCTGCCCCACTGCGCCGCCGGTGGCGCTGGGGCCTCCCGTACCCCCCGTGCCGTTCGGCTCGTCGAGGGGCGAGGTGTCGTCCTCACCGCCGCACGCTGCGAGGGCGAGGATGAGTGGGAGGGCGAAGGCGGAAGAGTGACGTGCGGCGCGAGCCGAGAGACGGAGGGACCCCATGCCCGCCACGGTATCAGAGCATCGTGACCGGGCACGCGAGAGGAGGACGTCTCCAGGCGGACGATGAAGCGATGGAGGGGGCCGGTGCGCTCTCTGGTTACAACTTCCCGTCCATGCTGGATTGGCTGTGCATCCGCGCCTGCATCCGCGCCTGCATCCGCGCCTGCATCCGCGCCTGCATCCGCGCCTGCATCCGCGCCTGCATCCGCGCTGTGTTCGTGCTCCCCGACGAGAGGCGAACGCGCCGCACCCTCATCCTTCGAGCACTACCGCGGGCGCGCGGACTCGCACCCCGACTGCGTCCCCTTTGCGGAAGGGCGCGTCACCCACGGCGAGCACGGCGACCTGGAAGCCCTCGCCCTCCACTCCGTAGATGCACGACGCGCCGTGGTACTCCCGCTCCACGACCCGGGCGGGCGCGCCGCCTTCGACCACGAGCTCGAGGGACTCGGGGCGCAGACAGAGGGACACGGTGCCGCTCGCCGGCACGCGCAGCGGCACCTCGCCGAGGGCGGTGCGCGCGCTCTGCCCCGTGGCCTCTCCCTCGACGAAGTTCGCGGCGCCGAGGAACTCCGCGACGAAGGCGCTCCGCGGCGCGGCGTACAGCTCCTCGGGGGTGCCCGCCTGCTCCGCGCGCCCGGCGCGCATCACGATGAGCCGATCGGCGAACGACATCGCCTCGTCCCGGTCGTGGGTCACGAGCAGGGCCGTCGCTCCCACGGACGTGAGCACGCGCTCCGTGTGCCGTCGCGTCGTCCCGCGCAGGTTCGGATCGAGGCTCGAGAAGGGCTCGTCCAGCAGGAGCAACCGGGGGCTCGGCGCCAAGGCCCGCGCGAGGGCCACCCGCTGCTGCTGTCCCCCCGAGAGTTCGAAGGGACGGCGCGCCTCGAGCCCCTCGAGCCCCGTGAGGCGGAGCATCTCCGCGATGCGCTTCGTGGCGTCGGCGCGCGACTGCTTCCTGAGCCCGAAGCCCACGTTCTCCTCCACGCTCAGGTGCGGGAAGAGCGCGAACTCCTGGAAGACGTAGCCCATCCCCCGGCGGTGGGCCGGCACGCGCACCCCGCCCGCGTCGGACTGCACGCGCCCCTCGAAGGAGATGCGGCCTCCGCGCACGGGCTCGAAGCCGGCGATCGCCCGCAGGGTCGTCGTCTTGCCACACCCGGACGGACCGAGCAGCGCCACGCGCTCCTCCGCGCGCAGCTCGAGGGAGAGGTCCTCCACGGCCACGTGTCGCTCCTCGCCGAGGCAGACGCAGAGCTCCTCCACCGTCAGCAGCGGCTCGCTCATCCCGTCGCTCCCACGCCCGCGGAGTCCTCGCGGTGCAAGGTGAAGGCCACCGAGGCCGAGGAGAGGGCGATCAGCAGCAGCGACGGCAGCGCCGCCTCCGCGAAGTAGCCCTCTGCGGTGGCCGACCAGATCTGCGTCGCCAAGGTCGAGAACCCGATCGGCGCGAGCAGCAGCGTCGCGGGGAGCTCCTTCATCGTCGTCAAGAACACCAGCGCTCCGCCCGCCACGAGCCCCGGGCGGAGCAGCGGCCACGCCACGAGGCGCGCCACGTCGAGCCCGCTGCCGCCCAAGCTGTTGCCCGCCTCCGTGAGTCGCGGGGACAGCTGGAGGAAGGCGCCGCGGCTCGCGCCCAGCGCCTGGGGCGCGAAGCGGACCACGTGCGCGGCCACGAGCAGCACGAAGGTGCCGTACAGGAACGGCGCCGCGCGGATCCCGAAGGACACCAAGGAGAGCGCGACCACGATGGGAGGCAGCGCGTAGCTCGCGTAAGCGGCCCGCTCGAGGACGCGCACCAGCGGCGACGAGGCGCGGCGGGCGGACAGCCACGCGAGCGGCAGCGTGCACAGCACCGTGACGAGCGCCGCCAGCAGGGAGATCCACAGGGAGTTCACCGCGGCGGTCCAGAAGCGCTCGAAGTCCCAGCGATCCGCGGCGCGGGTGAGCCACAGGACGATCACCCCGACGGGGACGCCGACGCCGGCCGCGAGGGTGCCGAGGACGGCGGCGAACCCCCAGACGGCGTGTCCGCCGAGGTGAGCGCGGCGCGGTCGCCGGCTCGCGCGGCCGGCGTGCGTCGGACCCTCCGCGCCACCGAAGAACCAGGAGCCCCCGAGCGCGAGCACCGCGAGGGCCATGAGCCCGAGGGACCAGAGCGCGGCGAGGGAGCGATCGAAGGCCCCCTCGAGCTGGAGGTAGATCGCTCGCGAGAAGGTGTCGTACTGGAGCAGGCTCACCGCGCCGAAGTCCGACAGCACGTAGAACGCGACGAGCAACCCGCTCGCGCGGAACGCCTGCAGGAGCTGGGGGAGCGTCACCCGCGCGAAGGCCTCGAAGGGCGACGCGCCCAGGCTCCGCGCGGCCTCGAGCAGGCTGCCGTCCTGGCGCAGCAGCGCCGCGCGGAACGCCAAGAACGAGAAGGGGAAGGTCGAGAACGTCAGCGCGAAGGTCGCCCCCCAGAAGCCATAGATGCGAGGGCGCGGCGCGCCCCACCCGTCCAGGAGGCCGCCGTCCCCGAAGGCGGCCAGGAGCGCGTAGCCGTGGATGAACGACGGCACCGCCAGGGGCAAGCAGAGCAACACCGTGAACGCGCGCCGCCCCGGGAGATCCGACAGGGTGGTGAGCCAGGCGAGCGGCAGCGCGATCAGGGTCGCGGCCAGGGTGACCGCGAAGGCCAAGGAGAGGGTGCTCCCCAGGAGCTCCAGGGTCCGCCCGCCGAAGAACACCTCCCACGCGCGCGCGTCGACCTCACCGGCCCGCAACAGCAGGTAGAAGCCGGGCAAGCAGGCCGCCGCCACCACCAGGCACGACGCGACCCAGAGCGCCGTCCGCGCGATCGATCCGAGCGGCCCCACGACCCTCAGAGCACTCCTTCGCGCTGCAGGAGCCGCACGGTGCCCTGGAGGTCTTCGAGCTTCGAGAGATCGAGCTTCGGGGCGCCGAGCTCCGCCAGCGTCCGCCCGACCTTCTCGTGGGGATCGATGTCGGCGACGACCGGGTACTCGAACGTGCGCTCGGTGAAGTAGCGCTGGGCGCTCTCCCCCAAGAGGTACTGGACGAAGCGCTCGGCGAGGGCCGGCTGGCGGCTCGTCCGGAGGATGCCGGCGCCCGCCACGTTGACGAGGGCCCCCGGATCACCCTGCTCGAAGTAGTGGTTCTGCACGGGGAGCGCCTCGGGGCGGTCCTTGGCGGCGGCGAACACGTAGTAGTGATTCACGAGGCCCACGTCGATTTCGCCGCGGGCGAGCGCCTCGATGATGGCGGTGTTGTTCTTGTACTTCCTGGGCTGGTTGCTCTGGACCCCGCGCAGCCACGCGACGGCGGCCTCCTCCCCTTGCAGCAGCCGGAGCGCAGTCACGAACGCCTGGAACGACGCGTTGCCAGGCGCCCAGCCGAGGCGCCCCTTCCAGGAGGGATCCGTGAGCGCCTGCACCTTGCGTGGCAGCTCCTCGGGCTTCACGCGCTGGGTGTTGTAGGCGAGCACGCGAGCGCGCCCCGAGAGGCCGACCCACACGCCGTCCGGTGACCTGAAGCGCTCGTCGGGGACGCGCGCGAGGATCGGCTCGGGCAGGGGCGCCAGGCTCTCGGAGCGGGCCAGGGCCCCGAGCGCGCCAGCGTCCTGGGCGATGAAGACGTCCGCCGGCGAGCGCGGGCCCTCCTCGAGCAGCAACGCGGCGAGCTGCGCCGTCTCCCCATAGCGCACCTGGACCCGGATCCCCGTCTCGCGCTCGAAGCGCTCGATGAGCTCCCCGATCAGCTTCTCGTTCCGTCCGGAGTAGACCGTGAGGACCTCCGCCGCCGGGGGCGCGGCTTCGCTCTCGGGAGCGGAGCGCGTGCGCAGCGAGGAGACGCCCCAGGCGAGGAGCGCGAGCAGGGCGACGGCGCCGACGAGGATGGCCGCGGTGAGGAGGGGGCTCTTGGGACGATCCATCGATGTACCGGGGAAGACAGAGGGGGGTCTAGCAGGGGGAAGGGGACCTCGGAACGTCCGGGGGCCGATGAGGAGGGCGTCGAGGGCGCCGCGGGAAGAGGGCGTGACCGCGGCCCAGGCCCAGGCTCGGGCCCGGGCTCGGGCCTCGTCGCGCCCGCGGGAGTGTGAAGCGAGGCGCCGGGAGTTT
>Ga0079224_100008460_pt1 | contig 13946 bp, 11 predicted proteins | sample Stecom2015_FD_80414 | JGI IMG/M metagenome (GOLD analysis project Ga0079224, IMG submission 80414) | Agricultural soil microbial communities from Utah to study Nitrogen management - Steer compost 2015 | ecosystem: Environmental > Terrestrial > Soil > Agricultural land | place: USA: Utah... | reverse complement strand
TGAACAAACCCCATATTCCTGAATCCACCCCTGCAGGATGCCGGAGGGGTTGAAACGAGGACCTTCCTGCAGGTTGTGACGATCAAAGGAGGAGAGCGAAATGGCGGTTTGGGGATGGGTGGCGGTCGCCGCCCTGGGATACGTCCTCGGCGGATGTGTGATTTGGTGGAAGAGGCAGTGGTCGGAGCGGGGACTTCAGGCGCTGCTGGCCGTCAGCACCGGGGTGCTGCTCGGGGTGGCCATCCTGGGAATGCTTCCCCATGGGTTGGCCGAATCGCCCGATGGAATCGCCTGGGTTCTCGCCGGTCTGCTGGCCGCCTACGGATTACAGCGGTGGCTTCGTCTGAGGAAAAGCGAACCGGCTCCATCGCACAGCGCCATGTGGGGAGCCTTGTCCGGAATGGGCATCCACGCCTTTTTCGAAGGGGTGGCCCTGGGAGTCGGATTTCACACCGACGCCCGCCTGGGATTTGCGGTCTTGGCGGCTCTGGTGTTGCACAAAATTCCGGAAGGGGTGGCGATCGCATCCCTCGCTATTGCCGATGGAAAGCGAAAGAGCGCGATGACCGCCGTCGCCCTGTTGGCCATCAGCACCGCCCTGGGAACCGGAGCGGCCCTGGCCGTGACGGAATTTTCGGCGGCCGGGATCCCGCTGTTGTTTTCCGCGGGAATCCTGCTGTATATCGCGGGAACCGAATTGTGGCCGGCGGTGAACCGGGGGCGCGGCTGGAGCAGCATGGGATGGCTCTTGTCCGGTGTCCTGTTGTATGGGCTGATGGGCTGGGGAAGCCACCTCCTCGACCCGACCCATGCCCATTCCCATGAACACCACGCCGCCCCGCCCGCTGCCGGTGCCGCCGGTCACCACCATCACGCTCCGGTGGAAGTCGCTGAAGGATCGCCGGTACCTGCCGTCGAATTGATCGTGACGCCCGATGAGGCGGGGGGCTGGAACATCCATGTGGCCACCTCCCGCTTCCGATTTGCTCCGGAGCGGGTGAATCAGGGGCACCGCCCAGGGGAGGGACACGCCCATTTGTACGTGAACGGCCGGAAAATCGCCCGCCTGTACGCCTCCTGGTTCCACCTGGATTCGCTCCCTCCGGGGACCCACACCCTGAGGGTGGAACTCAACAGCAACGATCATCGGCCCCTCATGCACCAGGGCCAGATCATCGAGGACACCGTGACGCTGACCGTTCCGTAGGCGGCCAAAAACAAGGGCCGTCCCGTTTGGGGGACGGCCTCGATCTTTATCCTTCGTAACCGATCTGGCCGTTGACCAGGGTCAGAAAAACCCGGGCAGCCGGCAATTCCTCGGGATCCGCCTCCAGCAGGTCTCGGTCAAAAACCGTCACATCGGCCCATTTGCCGACCGAAAGGGTTCCCCGTTCCTTCTCCTCGCCGACGGCCAGGGCGCTTCCCTTCGTAAAGAGGGTCAGCGCCTCCACCCGGGTGAGCCGCTCTTCGGGCTGATAGCCGCCTTCGGGCCCCGCCCCGCCGGGCGGGCGGCGGGTGATGGCGGCATGGATTCCCAACAAGGGATCCATCGGCTCGATCGGGGCGTCACTTCCCCCGGCACAGACCAATCCTTCCCGCAGCAGCGTCTTCCAGGCGAAGGAGCGGGAAAGGAGATCCGGTCCCAATCGATCCATCACCCAAGGAAAATCGCTGGCGACAAAACGAGGCTGGATGTCCAACACGACTTTCAGCCTTTTCAGCCGGTCGATCAGGTCGGGCCTCAACACCGAGGCGTGAATCAACCGGTCCGGCAGACGCCCCTCCGCTCCCGGCACCGCCTCCATCGCCTGGATAACCCGCTCCGCCGCCAGGTCTCCGATCGCGTGGACTGCGACGGGATACCCCCATTGCCGGGCCTTTGCGACCAGCTCCAACAGTTCTTCCCGGGAATGGACCTCCATCCCCGTCCGGCCCGGATCATCGTGGTAGGGCCTGCTGAGAAGCGCGGTGCGTCCACCCAGGGAACCGTCGGCAAAGATCTTGACCCCTCCGACCGTCACCCATTCATCGCCGTCTCCGGCCCGGATTCCCCTCTCCCCGGCCTCGGCCAGATGGGGATGGTAGATCAGATGGTGGGTACGGAATCGGATCCCTTCCCGGGACAGCTCCCGATAAATCCGGAGGGTGTCGGAGAGGTTTCCCACCTCCCGCAGGTCATCGGTATGGACCCCCGTCAAACCGCGGGAAAGGGCGTAGTTGACGGCCCGCCGAACCATCTCCTTCTTCTCTTCAAAGGAGAGGCGGGGCTGTGCATCGAAAAAGGGGCGGGAAGCCTCTTCATAAATCAGTCCGTTCAATCGCCCCGACGCATCGCGGCCATAGGCCCCCTCCGACGGAGCCCGGTCTTCGTCGGTGATCCCCGCCGCCCGGAAAGCCGCCGAATTGGCCAGGTGGACGTGGCGACACACCCGGGTCAGAAAGACCGGATGGCGGGGAGCCGCAGCATCCAGCTCCTTCCGGGAGGGAATTTCGGCCCGGTGAAACCGGTTTTCATCCCAATTCGCTCCTAAGACCCATTTTCCCGGCGGCGTCTTCGCCACCTGCTCCCGAACCAGGTGTAGCATTTCCTCCTTGGAGCGGACCCGGGAAAAATCGATCCAGAGCAGATTCTTTCCGAACATCGCCAGGTGGAGGTGGCTGTCCACCAGGCCGGGTATGGCAAATCCCCCCTGGAGATCGATCCGCCGGACGTCGGCGCGTCCGTGCTGCAGTTCGATCTCCGCGCGGTCGCCGACGGCGACGATGCGACCGTTTTCCGCATACAGGGCCTCCGCCTCCGGCCGGACCGAATCCAGCGTGAAGAACCGACCGCCCGTCAACAGCATCTTCTCCATCGCGTTCCCCTCTCTTCTTTCCTCTTCGATCCCATTTTAGCGCACAAACTGATTCCATCGGAAAGGGTCAGCCGGGACAACGGCGGCGGACGGCACCCACAAAAAAGCCTGTGCGGCCACCGGCCGCACAGGCGGTCCATCCTTCCCCTTCACGGGGCCGAGCCGATCCTCGCCTCCTGTTCTTCACCGACGGACTCCGGCGTGCCCAGGAGCGGTCGGAAGACGACCCGTTCCGCCTCCACCCCCAGCGCCTCCGTCAATGTCTCCTGAAGAGACGGATCCCAGCGGCGCAAAATCAGCGCCAACGCACTTCCCCCAGCCTCCGACAATGGAGCGGCCTCCACAGCGACGGCTCCCAATCGTTTCAACCGTTCCTTCACCTGATGGGAGATGTCGGAATCGAGCCGTTCCTTCGTCTGGATGAAGGCGAAGCGCGCTCCCCCCTCTTCCCAGACCGGGAGAACCAGCGGCCGCCGTTGCGGGATCGGACGCGGAAGGGGGAGCCGGAACAGGTTGCACAAGTCCTCCACCATCGCGCTGGCGGTCGGTTGTTCCCCTGCTCCCTGTCCCACCAGGGTCACGTCCTGCACCGTGTCCGCTTCGATATGGATGGCATTGTACACCCCGTTGATGCCGGCCAAGGGATGGGAATGGGAAACCAGGGTCGGCCCCACCTGCAGGGCAACCGGGCCTTCCTCGCCAAACTGCTCCGCCTTGGCCAGCAATTTGATCTTATACCCCAACCGGCGGGCCAACTCCAACTCCTCCGGCGCAATGTCGGTGATTCCCCGCCGCGCAATCTCCTCCACCGACACCACTGCGCCGAAGGCGAGGCGGCTGAGGATCGCCAGCTTGTTGGCGGCGTCAAAACCCTCCACATCGGCGGTGGGGTCAGCCTCCGCGTAGCCCAGGCGCTGGGCCTCCGCCAACACCTCTTCAAAGGAGCGCCGATGTTCCCCCATTTGCGTCAGGATATAGTTGGTGGTGCCGTTCAAGATCCCCGATACGCGCATGATCCGGTTGGCCTTCAGGAAATGCTGCAGGGTCCCCAACACCGGAATTCCACCGCCGACGCTCGCTTCGTAGAGCAGCTGGACACCGTACTCCTGGGCCAATTTTTCCAATTCCGCTCCGTGTTTGGCGATCAACTCCTTGTTGGCTGTCACCACGTGGCATCGGGTGCGGATGGCCCGTTCGATGTAAGTTCGGGCAGGCTCCACCCCGCCCATCGCTTCCATGACCACATCGACCCCTGTTTCCAGAATCCCATCGAACTGGGTAGTCAGGAGCGTTTGCACTCCATCCACTTTCCGCTTCTTGTTCGGGTCGCGCACCAGGATGTGCTTCACTTCAAACAGGAGTCCGGTTCGGCGTGCGATCACATCCTGATTGCTCTGGAGCATTTTGTACACGCCGGTTCCCACGGTCCCCAGCCCCAATAGGGCTACATCGATCCGGTCCACTCCGCTTCCCCCCTATAGTGTGTAATCACTGAATAAAATGAAAACCCTCTTCGAATAAGAAGAGGGTATGGGTAACGACATACCCCGCTCCTTATCTCTCAGCGCTTCCGCGCTGCAGGAATTGGCACCTTTGCCCCGTAGGATGTCCGCGAGGCATGGTTGCCGGGTTTCATCGGGCCAGTCCCTCCACCTCTCTGGATAACGAGTCGGGTTCATATTTATACAATCTGTCAATATAATTAGTCTTTATTATCGTATAGCAGAGACTCTTTTGTCAAATCTTTTTTTGTCTAAAAGGATCATTTCGATCTGAACAGGTTATCCCCTTTTCGCGCCTCCCGGAGGATGCGGACATAGAGGATGAAACGGCCCGAGGACCGGGCCGCTGAGCATTAGGGGCGCGGCTGACGGGCCAGGATCTCCTCCGCCCGCTTCACCATCTCCCTCACCATATGACCGCCGATGGCACCGCCGACCTTGCCGGCGTCGGCGGTTTTCAGATCGCCGTTGTCCCCGGACTTGAGGGGAACCCCCAACCGGCGGGCCACCTCAAACTTCACCTCTCCGGGGTTCAGCGGTCCGGTTCCCAGCTCCCGGCTCATGACCCGGGCCTTCAGCTGATCCATCGCCCTGCGGGCTCCCGGTACCAGCAGCCGGTTGCGTCGCCTGCGCGCCATCCTCCTCACCCCCTGGGATTAGTGTGTCCAACCGCCGGGAGCTCTTGCATCGGCACAAAAACCAAAACCCCCCGGCAGACTCCGGGGGGTGGCAACATCCGCTGGATCGCTTTATCCGCGGGCGTTGAGGTAACGCTTGTTCACTTCTTCCCAGTTCACCACATTCCACCATGCCTTCACGTAATCCGGACGCTTGTTCTGGTATTTCAGGTAATAGGCATGCTCCCAAACGTCCAGGCCCAGGATCGGTGTGTCGCCATCCATCAGGGGGTTGTCCTGGTTCGGCGTGCTGGTTACCGCCAGCTTCCCGTCGGACTTCACCACCAACCAGGCCCAACCGCTGCCGAAACGGGTGAGGGCGGCTTTGGTAAACTCCTCCTGGAACTTCTCGAAGCTGCCGAAGGCCTGGTTAATGGCATCCGCCACTTCGCCGGAGGGTTGACCGCCGCCATTGGGGCTCATGATTTGCCAAAAGAGGCTGTGGTTATAGTGCCCACCGCCGTTGTTGCGCACCGCCGTGCGGATCGAATCCGGCACCTCTTTCAGGTTGCGGATCAGGTCCTCCAGGGACTTTTCCGCCAGCGCGGAATGGCCCTCCAAAGCGGCATTCAGGTTGTTCACATAGGTGGCATGGTGACGGCCGTGGTGAATTTCCATCGTCTGAGCATCGATGTGGGGTTCCAAGGCGTTGGCGGAGTAGGGGAGAGCGGGCAACTCAAACTTCGCCATACACGAATCCCTCCATATGTAGATTTTGAACAGGATGCCCTGTTTTCAGCATGCCCAATGATCGACCAATTCATGGCCTCGTCTACTATTATGACCCAAACCCGAAAGATGGTCAATTTTTTTTCGGGAAAAGTTTCAGAAGATCGCCTCCGGAAGCCGCGTCACGTCCTCCACAATGTAATCCGCCCCCAATTCCTCAAAGGTGGCCCTGGCCTTTTTCCCGGTCAGACCGGTCAATGTCGCGGCAAAGCGACAACCCATCCGGCGCGCCGCCAACAGATCGGCGACGGAATCGCCGACGATCAGCACCCGGTCCCCCTCCGGCAGCGGCAACTCCGCGTCGATGCAGGCTTCATCCGCCGTCCCGCGCCCCAGGTACCCCTTCACATAGGTGAAGGGATGCGGCTTGCCCAGAGGAGCGCAATCCGGATGAGCCTCCTCCGCTCGGACCACGTCGCTGGCGGTCACAATCCGTTCCGGTTCAAAGGCGTCCCACAATCCCAGGGCCTGGAGGGGCACTTCCGTCTCCGGGCGAGGACGCCCCGTCCCGATTCCCAGCGTGATGCCCCGATCGCGGAGGCGGTCCATCGTCTCCCGGATCGCCTCCGGCGCGGCCAGGGGTATCTCCTGGTGAAGAAATCCCGGCTTTCCCCGGGTCTCGGGATCCGCCCCCTCGATCTCCCGGTACCATTTTTCTCCCAGATACCACTCCTGGTAAACCGACCTTCCCAGTTCCCACAGAGCGCTGTTGCGGGAAAAGACGGACGTCTGGATTCCCAACCAATCGCCCGCGATCCGGTTGAGGTAGAGGAGCAATTCGTGCTTCTTCGCCCCGGACGGAGAAAAAGCGGGGACAAAGGCATTGTAGGCAAGGCGCAAATTGATCCCCGCCCCCCGGAGCGCCCGGCCCAGCTCCCTTAAGCGGCCGGCGTCGATCGGCTCTCGAAGCCAATCCGCCCAGCCGGGATGCTTTTCCTGGAGACGGTGGAGCAGGGATAGGAGCTGGAAGGAAAAGGTGAGAAACACCATGTCCCAGTTCGAGTTGATCCCCCGGCCCTTCATCCAGTCCAACACCCGGTCGTCGTCGAAGACCTCCCTCCGAATCCGGCGAAGGGTGTTCTCGTCGGGATCCGGCCTAAACGAATCGCCGGGCAACCCCAAATACTCCGGGTGATGCAGCAGTTCCCAAACGGACAGCGCCGATGCGTCAAAACACCGTTCTTCGCTGAGCAGCACCCCGTCCACGTCAAACAAGATCATCCGATACATGCGGTTCCCCCTCTGTCAAAGCCCTATACTTTGTCTGAACATTTCCTTATACTTTACCAAATCACCGCGGAAAATCCTAGGGAATGGGCCGCCCGGCCCGATCTCCCGGGTATTGATCCCCACAAAAGCGAAATGGAATGGGTCGTTGACGAAATTTTTTCAAAGGTGTATAGTAAATATCACGAATACAATCATATCAAAACAATTAATAACGCCATTTTTGTTCATTCTTGTTTACTTGAACCGGGAATCCCGCGCATTCCCTGAAGGAGCGAAACAAAGCCATGTTGTCCGCCGAGCGAAGACGACTCATTTTGCAACAAATCGAGCGGGAAGGCTCCGCCCAGATCAATCAGCTGGCCGAGCGATTCGGCGTCTCCGCGATGACCATCCGTCGGGATCTGGATGTGCTGGAGGCGGAACGAAAAATTCTCCGGACCCGCGGAGGGGCGATTCTGCGGGAGGATCCCCGGCGGGAATTTCCCCATCGTTGGAAAGACGAACAAAACCAGCCCGCCAAGGAAGCGATCGCCCGCCGGGCCATCCATCTGATCGGCTCGGGACACAGTGTCATCCTCGATGCCGGTTCCACCAACCTGCGGCTGGCGCGGCTGATGACCCCCCTCCACGACGTCGTGCTGATTACCAACGATTTGAAGATCGCCTGGGAGCTGGGCGATGTGGAGGGAATTCAGATGGTGGTGACCGGCGGGCGGCTGAAGCCGAAGGTGTACAGCCTGGAGGGCCATTACGGGGTGTCGATGCTGTCCGGCATCCACGTGGACACGGCCTTCATCGGTTGCGATGCCTTCGATCTGGAACGCGGCGCCATGACCAACAGCATGACCAAGATCTCCATGAAACAGACCATGATGCGAAGCGCCCGGCGGAGGGTGCTGCTAGCGGATTCGAGCAAATATGAACAGCGGGCCCTTTGCTCCTTCGCAGACCTGAGCGCGTTCCACACCCTTGTCACCGATGACGGTATCCCTCCGGAATGCATCGAGGGCTGCCAACAAGCGGGCATCGAACTGATCATCGCTTCGAAGGAGGAGGGCACCCCATGATCCGATTGGCAGTGATCGCCGATGACATCACCGGTGCCAATGCGACCGGCATCCTTCTGCGAAAAAAGGGCTGGCGGATCGCCACCCTGTTGGACCACCGCGCACCCCTCGACAGCCTGTCCTCCTGGGACGGCATCGTGTGGAACGCCGACTCCCGACTGCTCCCCTCCCGGGAAGCCGGGAAGCGGGTCGGAGGGATGGCCCGTCGCATCCGAAGCCTCCCCGCCGGGGACGAGCTGCAGCTGGCCAAGCGGATCGACAGCACCCTGCGGGGAGCAGTCGGCGCCGAAATCGAGGCGATTTTGGGGGCTTGTCCCGCGGGTGCGGTGGCGGCGGTGGTTCCCGCTTTCCCGGCCTCCGGAAGGATAACCAGGGGCGGAACGCTCTTTGTCCATGGCGTGCCCGTCCACCAGACCGAAATCGGGCAGGACCCCTACTCCCCGGTCCACACCTCCGATGTCGCCCAGCTGATCCAAGCCCAGACCTCCCTCCCGGTGGGATGGGTGGAAACGGGAAGATCCCCCCACCTGAAGGAGGCCTTGGCCGGAGCCGTCCGGAAGGGGGCCAAAATCGTGGTCTGCGACGCCGAATCGGACCCGGAGATCCAAGCCCTGGCCGAGGCCTGGGCTTCCCTGGAAATCCCCCTGCTCCCCGTCGATCCGGGACCGTTTACGGCGGCGTACATCACCGCCAAAGCCGCCCTTCAAAAGCGCCTGTTGCTGATCTCCGGCAGCCTGGCGCCCACCACCCGGGAGCAGCTGGAGGTGGTCCAAACAGCCTGTTCGCCGGGGATCATCGATGTGGATTTGAACCGGCTGGTGAGGAACTTCGACGAAGCCGTTCGCCAAATCGACGACCGGATGGATCGGCTGCTGAAAGCGCATCCGATCCTCCTGCTGCGAACGGACCGCATCCCCTATGCCGGTCCGAATCCGGCATCCGTCCTCGCCCGGGCCGTGCGCAGGTGGCTCACCTCCCGCCCCTTCGACGGTCTCTTCTTGTCCGGCGGGGACGTGGCCGCCGCCGTTTTAAGGGAGATCGGAACCGAAACGATGGAGCTGCTGGAGGAAGTTGTGCCCCTGGCCGTCATGGCACGGATCGTCGGCGGCCCCCTCGCCGGCATAAAGATCGTTACCAAGGGAGGGGCCGTGGGAGACCGGGAGGCCATCGTCACCTGCATCCGTTCCCTGCTGGAAACCTCGCCGTCCCCACGGAATCAATCCTACATGATACAGGAGGAGTGGAGATGACTTCATACAAACCCCTATTGGGCATCACCATCGGCGACCCGGCGGGCATCGGTCCCGAAATCACCTTGAAGGCATTGGAGGAGGAGGCGATTTATCGGATGTCCCGCCCCCTCGTCATCGGCTCGTCGCGGGTCCTCAATCGCACCCGGGAGCAGCTCGGATGTTCCCTGGGGATTCACCGGGTCGATCATCCCGCCGAGGGGCGCTACACCGCAGGGACGGTGGACGTCCTCGATATCGACAACCTCGACGTCTCCTCCCTTCGGATGGGCGCAGTTCAGGGAGACTGCGGTCGAGCGGCCTACGAATACATCCAGCGGGCCGCCCGCCTGGCCCTGGAGGGCACCATCGACGCCGTCGTGACCGCTCCGATCAACAAGGAATCGCTCAAGGCCGCCGGCGTCCCCTACATCGGACATACGGAAATGTTGGCCGCCCTGACGGACACCCGGGAAGAGATGACCCTGTTTCACATCCAAAACGTCAGGATCTTCTTCCTCACCCGGCACCTTCCCCTGGCGGAGGCCTGCCGCAAAGTGGGAAACCCCGACTTCGTCTATGACGGAATCCGGCGGGCTTATCAGGCCCTGGCATCCCTTACGGGGAAAAAGCCGACCCTGGCGGTGGCCGCCCTCAATCCCCACGCCGGCGAGGGGGGGCTCTTGGGCAAGGAAGAGATCGAAGGGATCATTCCGGCGGTCCGGCGGGCGACGCAGGAGGGCATGGACATCGTCGGGCCCGTTCCCGCCGATTCGGTATTCCACTTCGCCCGGAAGGGAAGCTATGACGCCGTCCTATCCATGTACCACGACCAGGGGCACATTGCGGCGAAGATGATCGATTTCGAAAGGACCGTCTCCATCACCCTCGGGCTTCCCTTCCTCCGGACCAGTGTCGACCACGGCACCGCCTTCGACATCGCCGGGAAAGGCATCGCCTCTCCGGTCTCCATGATGGAGGCGCTTCGGGCCGCCGTCACCTATTCATCCAGCAGGCCGGGAACCTGAGGGGACGATCCCTCGGGTTCCGATCCCTGCAAAGGAGGTGAGAAACAGGAAAAAGGATGGGAGTTTTTCGAAAAGATTGATTCTCAAGGGGGGAGGAATTATGGAAGCGACCGGTGGCCAAATGATTTTGGGATTGCTTGTCGGAATGTTCGTTTTAATTTTTCTGGTCCTCCGCACCAAGGTGCATGCCTTTCCGGCCCTAATCATCGCCGCCGTTTTAACGGGACTCATCGGGGGCATGGCACCCCCTGACGTGGTGGATGCCATCACCGCCGGTTTCGGAAACACCCTCGGATCGATCGGCCTTGTCATCGGATTCGGAGTGATGATGGGGCGCATCCTGGAGGTGTCCGGCGCCTCCCAGCGGATGGCCTTCAGCTTTCTCAAATGGTTGGGGAAGCGGAAAGAGGAGTGGGCGTTGGCCCTGACCGGTTACGTCGTCTCGATTCCCATCTTTGTCGATTCCGCCTTCGTCATTTTAACCCCTCTGGCGAAAGCGCTCTCAACCAAGACGGGCAAGTCCGTCGTCGGCCTGGGAGTGGCCCTGGGGATCGGATTGACGGCGACCCATCACCTGGTTCCGCCCACCCCCGGTCCCCTGGGAGTGGCGGGGATCTTCGGCGTGGATATCGGCGTAATGATCTTGACCGGAATGCTCTTCGGAATTCCCGTCTTTATCGCCGGCATCTACTATTCCCGCTGGCTGGGGAAAAAGATTTATCAATTGCCCGATGAGACGGGGCTCGGATGGGTGCGCCCCGAACAGCCGAAAACCTATCAGGAATTGATCGAATTGGAAGCGAAAAAGGACCTTCCATCCCTGACGCGATCGCTGGCCCCCATCGTGGTTCCGATATTGCTGATCTTTGTCAACACAACGCTCGGCGCCCTGGAACTGAAGGGCGGCATCTACGATTACCTGATATTCCTGGGCTCCCCCGTCATCGCCGTCGGCCTGGGACTTTTGATCGCCATTTATGGGCTGATCCCCCACCTCCGCCGCTCGGAAGCCCTGGACCGGATGGAAGAAGGCATTCGCTCCGCCGGGATCATCCTGCTCGTCACCGGCGCCGGCGGAGCCCTGGGGAACGTCCTGCGGGAAGGCGGCGCCGGCGAAGTGATCGCCCAGCGGATCGCGGAGACCTCTCTGCCAGCCGTCCTGATCCCCTTCGTCATCGCCACCCTGATCCGCCTGATTCAGGGAAGCGGCACCGTGGCGATGATCACCGCCGCCTCCATCTCCGCTCCGATCCTGAGCGGACTGGATGTGAACATGGTCCTGGCGGCCCAGGGGGCGGCGATCGGCTCCATGGTCTTCTCCTATTTCAACGACAGCATGTTCTGGGTCGCCAACCGGATGTTGGGCATCCGCGATATCAAAGAGCAGATCCTCACCTGGTCCGTACCGACCACCCTCGCCTGGCTGGTCTCATTGATCATGCTCCTCATCGCCACCGCCCTGTTCGGATGACAGCGGCTCAGGGGAGGCCGGGCGCTTTGCCGCCCCGAGACCGTCCCTTTGCACCCCCGCTGGAACGGGGACTTGAAGCGTCCAGAAAAAAAGCCGGCTTCCTTCGATGAATGCCGGCTTTTTGATACGGAAAAAAGGCGAAGGGTTTCCCGGCCCGACCCTGCAGCGGCCACCCGGCAAACGCACTGTGTCGGAGGTTTAGGATTCCGCCGGATCCCCCGAATCGATCCGCTCTTTGAAATCGAGCAGGATCCGCACAAATTCCCGCGGCTTTTCGAAGTGGAAACCGTGACCGGAATCCACTTTGATGAGTTCATTGTTTTTCATCAGCGCATGGGCCCTTCGGGCGTCCCGTTCATCCATGGCAGCCAGCAGGATGCCGTTCTCGTCATAGGACCAATGGGCCAATATGAGGACGGTGGGTTTGTCAATCTTCTTCAGGGCCTCGGCGTGGTCAAAGCCCCGATTCCAGGAGCCGTCGTAAAAGGTGACCCCAAACCGGGGATCGTACGCAGGCAGCGTCCGGAATCCTTCATTCATCACCGGGGGCATAAACCAGTACCGGAGGGGACGGTCCCCGTGCTTTTTCCGGTAGTTCTCCGCATACCGGATCAGTCCCGGCCGGGCATCCCGGAAAAGCTTCAGAAGCTGACTGTTTTTCACATAGAAGAGGGTGAAGTCGCGTTCCTCGCGCTGCTGGAGGAAGCGGTGGCAGGCGGTGCTCAGATCCACATAGTTGAAGGTTTTCTTGGCCCGGGGGAAAAGGGTGGTGAAAAGAGGGGGATCCTCAAACACCGCCCCCCGGATCTGTTCGGGGTGATGAGCCGTCAGCCACACCGCGAGAAGCCCGCCGGAGGAGTGCCCGGAAACGACGACGGGCTCCCGAATCACCTCTTGAATAAACTGGGCCAAATCCCGACCCATGGCCTCAGCGCTGTACTTCTCCGGATCCTTCTCGGATTTTCCATGGCCGTAGCAATCGACGACAAAGACGTGGTACTCCTCTGCCAGATCCGGCAAAACCCTCGCATAGTTGGTCCAGTCCATCATCTGGCCGTGGATCAACAACAACTTGGGTCCATTCGCGGGCCCCTCGGCGTAATGGATTTTGGAACCGTTAATGGTCACATCCTTCTCGACAAACCCGGCCCGCTTCACCTTGGCCATGGCCCGGTCGTAATAGGTGAGATTGTTGAACACGTAGGCGCCGAAGGCGGCGCCGGCCAGTAGCACCAACACCAATAGGGTCTTGAAGGCGATCCCCAGCGCCCTTTTCAGCCCCGGTCTCATATGTCGCATCGCTCCCCGTTTGATTTCGAAGGCCGGTGTTGGGCACCGGCCCTGACGTGAAATGCAACCGGGATCCCGCCATGGGTTCACATCGGTTCCGATCGGGGCAGCGCCCCTTCTCCAGAAAAGCCGACCCACAGGGTGGAAAGGACCCCGTAATGGTCCGACCCCTCCTCCTCGATGACACGGCTGTCCAATGGGCGGATTTCCGGCGAAGCGAAGATGTAATCGATCCGCCGCACCGGATCGGGAACGGGAAAGGTGTGTCCGTCCCCCTTCCCCGCCGCCTCGAAGGTGTCCGTCAACACGTCCCGTAACCGCTCCATCTCGGGGGCGTCGGGCAGGGCGTTCATATCCCCGGCCAGGACGACGGGATGGCGGGCGGAACCCATGATCTCCAGCATTTCTTCCGCCTCTAACCGCCGCAGCTCGGGATCCAGCCAGGACAGATGGGTGTTAAACAGGTGAATCTTCCGGCCGTGAAGGTTGATCACCGCCTCCGGAAAGCCCGGCAGCTTTTGCACCCCTTTTTCCGGTTCCACCGAGCTGATGCGGGACAGTTCGTGATTCTTGAAGTGGGTGATCGGATAGCGGCTCAGGATCGCCAGCCCGTACTCCCGCCGCGGCTTGCCGGGCTCCGGCGGATCCAGTGAATAGATGGGGGCAAACCGCACCCGCATGTTCAGTTTTTTCCCCAATACCGCCGCCTGATCGACAAAATCGCTACGGGAATCCCAGTGCTTGTCCACCTCCTGCAGCGCCACCACATCCGCTTCGCTGCGGCGGATCACTGCGGCGATACGGTCCAGATCCAACCGGCCGTCGTGCCCCGCCCCGTGGGCGATGTTGTAGGTGAGGACCTTCACGA
>Ga0079224_100008459_pt1 | contig 13946 bp, 15 predicted proteins | sample Stecom2015_FD_80414 | JGI IMG/M metagenome (GOLD analysis project Ga0079224, IMG submission 80414) | Agricultural soil microbial communities from Utah to study Nitrogen management - Steer compost 2015 | ecosystem: Environmental > Terrestrial > Soil > Agricultural land | place: USA: Utah... | reverse complement strand
TTGTAGAAGAGGGGATCGAAAAGATTAAAACAGTACAAATATATGAAACGGATAAAGATGGAAAAAAAGTTCGAAAAGGAACGACCAATATAGAAAAGCCAATATTAGGGGTCCAAATCTTATTAGAATTAATAAAAGGGGAACCAATTCTAGACGGATTATTTCGAGAATGGAAGAAGAGGTTACGAATAAATTATCCTGACGATGAAGAAGTTCGTAAAGAGAAACTTAAAGAACTTATTGATGCTATTCGTCTGAATTGCGGAGGTGATTATCCATGTAAGCAGGTACGAACTAGTTCCAGAAATACTAAGTTTCTACTTCATCAAAGGCTTTGTTTAGAATTGGATAGAGGGGACAAAAATCCATGGGTAGGAGATGGAAAGTTTAAGAAGAAGACTTCAAAGAAACCTGTCAAGGTTATAGAGGAAAAGGTTAAACCTACACCAAAATTTGTAACACCAGAGGAACAAATTAAGGAATTTATCGAGAAACGTTTAGTAAAGAAAGAGGGAAGTAGAATTGCGTCTAGAGAAACAAAGCTCAAGTTTACCGAATGGTCAAAGGAGAAGTTCGGTAATGATGGAGGGGTGGCCATCATTACTGATACTAAATGGGGGTTGGGGATAAGGAAACTAGGGTTGGAAGTGAAGTCGTGTAGAGTTGAGGGTAAAATGGTTAATGCCGTCTTGAATTATACTTACTTATAGTTAGTAAGTATAATTTTTATGTTATTTTTGTTTTGCATATCATATATTTATGGTATGACTATACTTGAAATTTAGAATAGAAATTCCGTGAGCTGAAGTGACTTTGGTTAGCTATACTTTTGGGACTTGATATCATCAAAAGTTTTCACTACAAAAACCAGAAGTGAAGTGAAGTGACTTCAACATGGATATTTTTTGCATTCTATGGTGTTCCTATTGTATTATATATATTGACAAAGTATAGGAACACCATAGAATGCAAAAAATATCCATGTTGAAGTCACTTCACTTCACCTCCTTACTATAGAAGGTAACTAATTACAATTATCAAGTCCCAAAAGTATAGCTAACCAAAGTCACTTCAGCTCACGGAATTTCTATTCTAAATTTCACTAATGAAATTAAAAGTAACCAAAGTCACTTCAGCTCACGGAATTTCTATTCTAAATTTTGCACAACCTTAAATTAAATATTAGTAAACATATACTAATATTTTCTTCTATACTTTCTCCTTAAAATAATATACGTATATATAAAAGTAATGGAAGAAATAACAATCGATAAAGATTTTATAGATTTTGAAGACTATACAAAAGATTCTAATGCAGAAATAATAGATGATCTTTTCAACCTTGACGAGATCAAACGAGTTAATAAGGAAACCGAAAAGCGCGTTAAATTATCGTTACAAGAACAAGAGGTAAATCGATTACAAGAAGAGATAGCTCTTTATTATGCACTTCAGGTTTCAAAGAAGGAGGGGCTTTGCCCCTCCCGCATCTCCGATGCGAAGGAGTTGCTCCGAGACGAAGGAGACTTAAAACTATATAAGTAGATATCTACTTATATATTATTAGTTCTTGGGTAAATATTTATACACAACTATTTCTTCCTCTTGAAAGCCATTGTAAACCATAGTTCCAAGTAGTTTACGACTAAAGTAAATATCCTCTTCTTCGTCTAATCTAAAGACGCAAATCATTGACCTCAGGTGTGCATCTTTTGTCTTTGCAGTTCTAAACAAATTACCTATTGTCTCTAGAAATAACTCGATTCGATTTACAATTGCTAGTATCTTTAATTTCTCGTCTTTCCTCATCTTATCGTTAATAACTAAAGATTTGGAAAAAGCAATGGCATCTTTAATCTGCTTACAGGGATCTATAGTCAAAGATATTATCAAGGCTATAAATCCAGATGGTGGAAATAGATCCGATGGCTTCTCAATCGTAATTTCCATATTTATAGTATAAACAAATATAATTTATAAGTTCTTTTAGGACTTATAAATCGTGGTATAATAACTCACCATAATTGTTTTCGAAGAAGTAATGGCTAAGCCCTTTCCCCTTCTCTAACACAACTAAAACAGTCTTGGGGCGGACTTTAGTATAATCGCTCGTCATATCTGATAATTTGTGTCTTAGCTCAGATAATTCTAATTCGTAACTATTAAGGAAATCTATATTTTCCTTAATCTCCTGTTTCTTCTCTACTGTAGAATAATGATAATCGCTAATAAAATTTCTTCTGAAAGAATCTACTAATCCTCCTAGTTTAATATGGACCTCGCTAATATGTCCCGCAAGGGCGATAAATCCTTTTTCTTTAGGTATGCAACTTAGAGGTGTTCTTGATTCCATTTATATAGGAATTATATTCCTATATAGACCTTAGTGGGTGTATTCTTCTTTAACCCTTATTTCCTGCTAAACCCCTTTAGCATCATCGTTCCAGCCTTATTAACTACTGTAAACCCTGCATCCTTAAATAGCATCGAAAAGTCGGTTTTACTTCGTACCGATGGTCCCAAATATTCCTTGTCTAGTAACCAAGCCTCATATACAGGCTTTAGTTCAGAATAAGTAATATTCTTCCCATCCTCGACAATAAACTTATCCCTAACGAATTCTCGTATTACCGATTTGGATGAAGTGTCCTTTTTCGGGCTAGTGGCCTTAACCACTTCTAATTTAGTTTTCTCGATCTCTAATTTAGTCTTCTCTAGTTCTAAATTGGTTTTCTCTATTTCATCCCGATTATTATCCACTTCTTCCCTATTGCGTAAAGAAGCAGCATCGCTATTGCTTAATGTACCACTAATTTTCATCTGCTCATCTAATAGGATATCTAATTTACCAATTACTTCATCCATCTCTTTCTGCCTTGCTTGATCCAATATGTCCTCTTTTTCTCTAATTAGGTCTGCTATCTTAACCTTAAATTCGTTTATTTCATCCAAGTAATTTTTTTGTATTGCTTTAATCTCTAATTGCAGATTATCTATCCCTTCATGAGACCTTTCTAGATCTTTAATTCTATCATTAGCAATCTTAAGTTTCTCTTGTAAATCCTTAATCTCCTCTGATAATTTCCCTTTCTCATCCTTAAGTTCCTGAATCCTATTATTGTACTCCAGATTGAGATTCTTTATTTGTTTAAATTTGGCCTGATACAAACCAAGTAGCCTGCTCTTCTTCCCATCCGTGGACAATTTCCCCACTTCTTTTTTCTCTCGCTCATTAAGTATTTCGTTATGTGTTTCTACTAAGCCTCTAGGCATCTTTAGAAAGACAAAATATCTTTCTAAGGATGTAATGGTGAAAAGTGTCACTCCAGATAACCCAATTTGGGAACCTATTCAACTAGAAGAGATAAAAGTACCTGTCTCTTCTATTTTACTACTTAAAACATTAACTTCCAAGAAGTAGGATCTTCCTTCTTATCTGAAGAACCAAAGTTTAAAGCAAATTCCTTCTTCTCCTCTTTCTTTTCTTCTTCTTTCTTCTGGTCCTTTTTCTCCTCCTTAGGTTCTTCTTTTCCCTCTTTTGGAACTTTATCCTTGACTTCAGGCTCGGATGGAATCTTTTCCTTTTTCCCCTTTCCCTTCTTGCTCTTCCGGGAAGGCTTATAAGAGGCCCTTTCTTCTTCTACTAATGCCTTCACGTATTTCTGGATAGTCTTAGTAAATTCCTTACGCCGGATCGGTTTCTTACCTTCACTATCCGCATATATCACATTAGGTAAAGAGCTTAAAATCTTTTTATATTTTGGTTTTGCCACTTCGTCATGTTTTGAGGCTCTTGATGATTTTTTAGTAGAGCCTTTTCCCATATTTGAAGACCGCTTCTCCCTTACCTTAGTTTCTTTGGGGCTCCGCATCTCCTTTGATTTTCGTGTATCTCCTGTCATTGGAGGAGTTTTGGAACTTCTACTTCTCCGTCGATCTTCGATCGACGTGGGGTGCTCCGCACCCCTCCGTGCAGGAACTTCTATAGCATCGTCTTCTTCGCTAGACGAAGAATCCTCTTCTGTTGAGAATTCTTCCTCTTCTTCGCTAGACGAAGAATCCTCTTCAACGATTGGAGCCTTCGCATCAGCTTTGCTGGAACGGGCCGGGATTCTCTTCTTCCCTCGTGTAGGAACTTCCACAGCTTCTTCTTCACTAGACGAAGATTCCTCTTCCACATCTTCATCCTGAGGTGAATCGTCTACATCTTCATCAACGTCAAATTCAAGATCTGGTTTCTTTGGTTCTTTCTTTTGTCGTGGCATCTTATCGTTCTTTGGTGTAGAGCTATTTTCTTCTAAGGCGTGCTCCGCACGCCGGGGATCTCCGATCCCCAGGGCTTCATTAGTATTGTCAGGTATTCTAGGTTTAGTAGTAAACTCCTCCTTTTTCGGCGTAGAGCTCTTTTCTGTCTCACCCCTCTTACGTAGCATATGGGCTTTGCTTACGCAATTAAGGTATATACATCCGTTCTGTTTAATATTAATCCCTAGACTGATTAAGTCTTGCCTCTTGCTAAAATCAATAGGTATCTTTCCAGCTAATTGTTCGTCGGTAAGGGTTAATAGATAATCCATTTATAAGCTATAGTTTATTTCTTTTGGATCTACAAAAGAAATAAAAACTTTAGACAACGGTAATACCTCCTGGTCCAATATGAAGAACTCTTTGGACTACAGAGATCTTATGGAAGATTTGTGTTCCATTAGTAGTTGTATATTTGGATGTATGGGTAAAAGTAGCAGGTTGACCATTCGGAGTTACAATTTCTGATCCCTGGATTGTATTTAGGTACTTAGGACCTCTCTCAGCAAAAGGCTTCGTAACTCCGAAGTCATCTATCCAGAAATAGTTTTGCCTATATTGGACTTTTGATTGTACTACACTTCCCTCAAAACGATCCTTTAATAAAAGCCAATCTAAGTTATTAGTTAAACTTATTGGAAAGTTTTGCTGTGGGTTATTATTAAGATAAGTTTGTATTGTCGCTATTGGATTTGCAGCATCTGCTCCGGAACCTGTACCTACCGAATTGTCCCACGCTTGGTTGGTGCTAGACCCATTAGCTGTAACTATAGAATAGACACGAACAAGTCTTTTTCCTTCTGCAGTTGTAATATTAGTTGCATGAGCCTTAGTAGTTCCAGCTAAGGAAGTATTTTCATGATTACTAGTCTCAAATAGCATAGTAAATGCACCAGCAAGTACAGCATTGGATAATTGGTTTTTAATTACTGTATTCTTTTCTGTGGCTACATATAGAGAAAGGTTTTGTACTGCCATGTTAGTAGTGGCAGCTGCAACAGTGCTAGAAGGATCAGTCGCTGAATCACCTCTCCAATGTATTTGTACTCCTGGGCTCCAATTAATGACAATACGTATCTTTTGATTGAATAGAATATCCTTATCCTGTTCCGCAATAGAATGAATGATGTCTCCTAATGAGAACTGTACTTTCATCGTCATAGCTGTATTATTTCCAGAGACAATACAATGGCGTGGTTCTGTATATGCTACTACACTTGCTGAACCATCTGCGTCAGGATTAGCATTAGCCAGAGCATTGCTTCGATTCATGAATTCCCATGCTTCTCCAAATTCTCCTCCTGGGGCTTTCTGTAGATAATTCTCTAATTTAGTATTGGCTAATCTAGTTGTCTTTGTATGAAGAGGGAAGAACCTAATATCCGACAATGGAAGACCTCCAATTGTCATAATTTGTAATCTTCCTATATGTGCCATAGCATCTGCCCATGTCCAAACATAAATGCCTGCATTTCCTGAAGCCGCGTATAATGCAGTATAAGATAACACTGTTCGATGTAAATTAATTACATTAGTTCCATCAATCTCGAATATGCTCTCTTGTCCACCTCCAGGTAAAATAGGAAGTTCCTGAGTTCCGGCAGTAGAGAATACCTGATTATAGGTATAATCAGGGGTCACTTCTGCAATACCCTTATAGTCTACTTGATCTGATCCCTGTGTCATTTTAGTTCTAGAAATAAAATTTATTTGTGGTGGGTGGATTCTTCTTTTCATGCATGGGCTTCGCCCATGCATAGAAGAAAATTCATACCACCCTAGCAAACAATACAAATAAATTCATGCACCTACACCTAACCAAAAAGTTGGTCGGAGCAACCTAGACGTGCATGGCTTCGCCACGCACCTATAAGGCTACACCCAGCCAAAACCCATTATCTTCTTAATACTCTTCTTAAACTTATTAATCCTACGCTCACCTTTTGAAGTAACGTCTCTATTAATCCATTTCCACCCTGTTGCTTCCTTCCAAGGCACTCCGTCTTCTCGATCTAGAATAAAACGAATTGCAAAGTAACCACAAGTATCAGTTCCTGAGTCTTGGTTTATAATATCGTTAACCTTCCATCGAAGCATATATGGGAGTTGCATCTCACCTATCTTTTCCTGTAAGTCTCGAATTAGTCTCTTTCCGAATCTACTTTTGCTACTGGGCTCCTCACCTAAACTATCAAAGATCTCTACACTTCTATCCTTAACTGGATCGATAAATATCGCAATCCAATGCTTTCCTTTTTCGTCTCTCGTACTTGTGTTAACGATAAACGAACTTCTTCTATCTTCAGGAATATCTAATCCTGCTATTTCATCGGCTGCAATTGTACCTAAATAAGTTTTAGATCTTTTACTCATGATCTGATTAATCTGATGGTCCCAGAGGGCCTCTCCACTCTCTTTACCCTCGCCAAATAAAGAACCTATGGATTCGTAAGCCCGAGAAGGATGATCAGGTTTAATAATTCTAACTCTACGTTGGGGAGTAGCAGCTATAACTTCTTGTTGTGTTCGTATAATATTAGTTCCTTCTAGAGGAATAGTAGATCCTGATTCATCCATAGCGACAAGCCCTTGCTGCGTTTGAAAAACCCTAGGTGGACGTAAGGCTGTTTCTTCTAGGACTTTAAGTTGACTTCCAACTGCATTAATCGAAGCCTTAATCTCGTCTAGTTTAATCTTTTGTTCTTCTAATTCTCGAACTGCTAATCTACTTGGGTTTGCAGATGCACTAATTAGTCTCTCTCGCTCTGCTATTTCCCTTTGTATCGATTTTCCTTTCTCAACTAAAGGATCTAATTTTAACTTTAACTCTCTCTCGGCTTTAGTTTTCTTATCTACCATTAACGAAGCATAAATGGAACCCTTATATCTCTCTTCATTATTAATATACGCTGGGGTTTGAGGTAGTCCTGCATATCTATCTTGCTCCTCTTTTGCTTTTTTCGATCGTTTCTTAACCATCCTATTTATAGATGGTTAAGAAAACCTATAGGGAGAATGCATCTCCTACTTCTTTTTCTTACCCTTGCTTTTCTTCTTGGCTCCGCCTTTCTTGGCCTTCCTTCTTTTCTTCTTTCCACCGAAGCCTAAGGCAGAAGCTAAGGAAGCTGCAGTTCCAAGCACTGGTGCATATTGTGGCATAAACCCACTTGCCGCTCCTAATGCATTCGAGATTAGCTTCTTATCCTTTACGAAACGAGCCCCTTTTCTTACGAAATCACCAAACGGTCCTTGCCCTTGCATCGGTGCTCCTCCCATAGGGTGTACGGGAATAGTACCTAACCCAGGATTATATGTGTAGTATCCCATTGCTGCCATTTTTGTCTTTTACTTACGAGATTAAAAAAATATATTAATCTTGTTTTGCCAAAGTTTAATCATGGCAGAATACCAATCCTTATATAATACGACTAGCTTTACAGGTGAAACTATTGAGGCATTAGATGTTTTTGTAGACGGAACCTTATATACTAATTTAATAACTTCTAATTCAGGAACCGATGTTGCAGTAATAGGGAACTTGATTGCAGAAGGGGCTTCCGGGATCATTACGGATCTTATTCAACCTAGAACTTTGCCTTACGTTTCTATATTCGACGCAGACTTATACATGCAATCCGGACATGAATTCAGGACTAATACGCTAAGGGCAGTTTCAGGTTCCCAAATATATATTCCGAATGGTATTAGTTCCGATTCGTATCTAAAAATAGCAGCCTCTACCGATACTGCTAATGCAGCGTTTATGTTACGGCCTAGAAGCAATGGTTACATCGCTTTTAATAACGATTCTCCAAATAGCACGCAATGGTTAATCAAACCAAAGAACACTTCAGATTTAGTATTCGCTGATCCTATTACGCCAGTTGATGATGTCCTATATTTAAAATCTGGAGGCTATGTTGGGGTCTTATGTGTACCCTCCGGTACTTATGTTTTTGAAGTTGCGGGAACTGTAGGGATTACTGGAGACCTAGATGTAACACAAGACATCAATTGCTCCACCTTAACCGCAACTACTATTAATGCAGATATTACTAGCACTACTGTAACCTGTAATACTTTACAAGTAGATACGATTGAGGCTAATACTGGATCTGTAGTGGATTTTAATTCCCCAATTCAAGTTACAACTATTCAATCCACAAGTGCAGATATAAACATTACTCCAGATATAGGTAATGACCTTAACCTGACTAGAGGTGACTTAAACGTGCAAGATGGAGATGTAATTATTGCCGCCACTAAATCTTTAATTACCGATACCATTACTTCTGTTTCTGCCAATACTAATTTATTACTAAGCGGCAATGGAACTGGAGTTGTAGAGATTGGTGATGAATTATTAGTCGATATAATTAAAGCCAGAACAGGAAATAATTTACAACTATTCGCTGGATCTGGTGCCATCATTAGTGCCTTATCGGACCTGAATATATTCCCATCTAGAACCTTTCGTTCTAATACAATCGAATCGACATCTTTTAATTCCGATTTGGTCCTAAGAGGTACAGGAGTAGGAGTAGTTGTTATTGAAGATGCCCTTAAGTGCGATACGATAAACGAATATACTTCAGGTTCTGGAGTAACGATTGATTCAGCCATAGTTAAAGATTCTCAACTCCTACTAGGCCCAACTAAAGTTTCTTCAACTCCAGGAGCTGACGTACATGTACAATCTAATTTAGGATCTGCTCAAGTATATCTTGAGGCAAATACTTCTAACACTGGAGGGGAGACATATTTACCTATTATTCACATGTCTAGTGACGGGCAGATCTGCTACACCTATGTAGGTATGGCAGATTCGAATAATATTGTCTCTGATGGTCTTAATAATGCTTTCTTAATCGCTACATCTCAAACTTCTAGTTCCCGAGCTATTGAATTTGCTACTGGATGTGTTAATAATACTCCAGGGTCTGGAACTATTCCAAGCGTAACAACTCCTGGGACTGTAAAGTTACGAATTGCAGGAAATGGAACTATTTCAGCATTTAATACCACAGATTCCTCTTCCAGCACTAATGGTGCCTTTACTATTGCTGGAGGCCTTGGAGTTGCAAAATCTTTACAAGTGGGGACTAATATAAATGCAACAGGGGCTATAACTTCTTCTACAGAAAAGAATGATTACTATCAATGGCTTGGTATCAATGACTTTATACCTGTTGGAAGTTGGAGTACAGTACGCGTAACGGCAGGTGTATATCTACTAAGAAATTCCACAGGAACTACCCAATACTGTTCTATTTATCCTACAGAAGCTATGAGAACAGCATCTAATAAAGGATATAAACTATCAGCCATAAAAATAGCGTATAATGTTCAAACAGTGGCTTTATCTTCAGTCTCAGCTATATTATATAGAAATAATGTTGAGGAAGGGCAAATAGCAACCCAAACCACGATTGCAACAACTAATAACCTAGCGACTGCTATTTCTGGTATTAATGAATACGTTAAAACTATAACTATAACATCACCGATATTTTATAATGACGACACAAAACTATATGTTCTAGAATTTACTTGGGGCTTACAACCTTCGACAGTGCTTAATATTTGGGGCGCTCAATTAGTCTTTTCAAGAAACGATTTATAATCCCACCCTTAAATGTCAACGATAGACGGGTTTGAAGAATTTTACGCTCAATATAAAGAGGCAAGAGCACCAGCCCCACGAGGTACGTCTAGAGTAGAAAAGAATTGGCTTCAAAAGCTAAGAACTACTAATCATTGGCAAATCGAAGAGCAACATAAGATAGGAAGATATAAAGTGGATGGATTCGTTCCGAACTTAAATCTAGTTCTAGAGTTTATGGGGTGCTACTACCATTCCTGTATTTTTTGTGGTTATTCTAAGGACGATAAGCGATACACTAATACGATGCAGAGGTTAGAGGACTTGAAAAGTAAAGGTTACAATTGCTTTATCGTTTGGGAATGCCAATACAAGAAAGGAAACTTAGGAATTTATTTATAAGAATAAGACTCTTATAAATAAACAATGGCTTGGATATTTGGTGGTGCAGCTGAAACTAATAAGGAACTTACAAAACCAGAGATCCCTCCTATTTCTTCTTTCGTACCAAGTAGAGACAGTAAAAATTATACCTTTTATACTCTAGATTCAAAAAGGCGCCTTTCTGGTAATAGCAGTAGTTTTAATATAACGATTCCAGCTGAAAAGCTTCGCACTGCAACCCGAGTTGCAGTCATACAAATAAGTATTCCTAAATCTTATTATCAAGTAGCAAGTAATAATAATACCTTTACTTTACGTGAAGGTACGGATACTGCAACGATAGATCTTGACGTGGGTAATTATACCCTTCGGGGACTAAAGAATAAATTACAAACCTTGTTGAATACTAATTCTCCTAATAATTATGTATATACAGTGTCTACAACAACAGAACCAGATACAGGTAAACTTTACTTTTCGGTAAGTGGAAATTCTGGAGTTCAACCAGAACTTATATTTACAGACGAGTTATATGAGATCTTAGGTTTTGAAATAAACTCCACAAATACCTTTATTGCTGATTCTTTAGCCAGTACGAATATCGTTAACCTAAACAAGGAAACTACTTTGTTCTTGCGTTCTAGCATATGCGGAAACGATGGAGATAATATTCTGGCTCCTATATTTGGAGCCGATACGCCTTATAGTTCAAATATAATTTGGATTAATCCAGACATTAAAACTTTTTCTAGAACCTTGGTTCAAGGCGAGCAAAATGTCTCTTTTTATCTGACCAATGAAGAAGGTAAGATGATGGACCTTAATGGATTAAATATAGTTGCTACTCTTCTATTCTTTTGAGAATCTAGTCCTTATAAAATTCTAAAGTAAAAACCAAATCTCCATCTCGCTCGATAGTTTCCCCTGTAGCCTGGATAATCTCAAACGTAAAGTTACCACCAGAGAAAGAGTATAATCGATGGTTTATATCTAGCTTTTGTATTCCTTCCGATTCCCCAAAGGGAAATAAGATGGAATTAGGAATCATACTAGTTCTTATTAATAAGCAATTAGCTAGGCCTCCAGCATCGTAATAATAGCAATTAACTACTTTTACATTTGTCGGGTTTATAATGCTTGGGTCTATTCTATACTGAAAAGACGATTGGTTATTTAAGGCAATCTTAACGATAATAGAGTCCACTTGTACCATTTTAATAGAATAATAAATATTCTATTAAAGAACTATAATGGCATATCGTCTTACACCTAGGGATAAACAATTACACGTAAAACTTCCACCTTTACAAGGTTTAGGGAAGAAACCAATTAGGAGTAGTATCTTTCCATATCCAGAAAATGTAACTACACTTATAGGTAAATCTGGATCCGGGAAAACTATTGCTATGTACAATATGATGGAGGATCACGTTAAGAATACTCCTCTAGTGGAAAGAGACCCTTTAGTTGATAAAGGATCAGCTGTAATTCCACAATTAGAGTTTGGAATTCCACAAGTGGATATGACCCAGTTTCAACTCGGCTTTGGTATTTCTGGAGGTGCTTCTAGCCAAGAAGAAAAGGCTAAAGAAAAGAAAAGATATCACCGGAGGATGGAAGTATTTATTTTCTCCCCTACTTTGCATAGCGATGAAGTAATGAAGTCTCTAATTAACTTCTTACGTAAAAGTGGAGTTAAGGTAATGACGAAGATCTCGACCTATGATGATGCAGGAAAGATTAATCTCCTTGCAGGTTTAATCGAGAAGATTCAGAAAGAAGATGATCTCCGAGATCAACAGGGAGAGGATGCAGAAGAACCATACGATAAATATATAATTATTGATGATGCAAGTGAAGAGATAAAGAAGAATCCACAAGTAGCAGCTTTAACCAAAAAAGCGTCTCACATTGGTGGGGGCCTGAAGAATGTAATTATCTCAACTCAAGATCCTAAAGATCTAGCCCCTAGTTCTTTAAACAACGTTAAGAATACACTTATCTTTGGTAAATTACCCTACGAACGGGTTAAGCATTTGCATGATAAGATGGGTATTGATATACCTGAACATTTGCTTCAAAAGATATGGCAAGATGCAACTGCAGACAAAAATGGGTTCTTATGGGTTGACAATAAGAGTAATAAGTTCTACAAGAACTTTACGCATGAATATTCGTTTGGGTAGACATCAACCTAGTTACACATGTGAGGCTTTGCCTCACATGTATGAATAAGGATGGGGATGCAAAGCATCCCCCGTTATGGCGAAGCGAAAACGATGAATATCCACCTTTCTCGTAAAGGACGAAGATTTACTGGAGACATAAAGGAACGTATAGTTTATCCCTAGGTATATACCTCATATTTGCTCTATTATAGGAAAGAATCTTATCCCATTCGAATGGGATAAAATGTATTTTCCTATGATCCGGATTGTGTTCATAGACAGCAAGAACGATATCACAATCGTTTATAAATTGGGTTATATTAAGATAACAAGAACGACACATATATTGTCCACTAAAGTAGTCGATATTACATATGTTATTCCTTACCTCCTCACGAAACTTATCGGAAACATCCAGGAAATAATATCGATTATCTATTGTTGCGTGTCTACAATTCCAATAGATCATATTATCTCCTAGATGCTTCTCTTTAGTTATTGCCTCATACATCTTACCATAAAGATCGGTAGAGAAGAGACTAGTTTCGAATATCATATATTTTTCTATTCCTCGACAACTAGGGCCCATTAGAAAGGTACAATCGTATATATCTTCTTTATCTCCAAATTCTGTGCGTCTAGTGCATCCATCGTTAATAATAAAATAATCTTCGCAAGGCCTTCCAGTTTTTTCCTGGAAGTACAATTGTCGTGCTAAATAGTCTTCCTTAGGCATTCCTCTTCTATAATGTTCGAATTGTGTGTTTAACTTCTTATAATCGTAAACTCGATTAAGTAAGGGATGACGTAAATCTTTAATCTCGTCTAATACTTTAGGAAACTCTTCCCGAGCATTAAGTTCTTTAATTACTCCTTTGATATCCTTAGGTAATAGATCCCAATAGGACATTTTAATATAAGTAGATATCTATTTAGAGATACGAGCAGTTCTCATCACAGACATGGGAAGGACCGACAAGATAATAAATACATTTATCATATTTCCGACCATGATACAGATGAACTTGTAATTTATATTTCTCTATTAGAGTACGGATACGTTTGTAACATAAGAAGCAATAAATTCCTGAAGATCCACCTATATATCTAACCGCTATTATTTCATGAACATGTTTACATTGGATAGCTAACCAGCCTCCATCCTGGCATAAACAATTGCCAATTAAGAAGTCTAATACAAAAGACTCTTTTGTATCTTCACTAATATCATTACCGCAATTAAAGAATAATCTAGCTTTCATATCTAGAAAAATATCATCGAAAGTAAATACGCCAAATAATCTAGCATAGTGGCAAATCCCGTACATAATACTACTCTTTTCACATCCACACTCTTGTCTTCGAATTGGCCTTAACAAGAGCGGATGTTCCCGTTCTTGTATTGATTTAATAATCTTAGGCATATCCTCTTGCACTTGAAGATCTCTTTTCATGCCCATTATTACACCTTTGATATCCTTAGGTAA
>Ga0079224_100008458_pt1 | contig 13947 bp, 10 predicted proteins | sample Stecom2015_FD_80414 | JGI IMG/M metagenome (GOLD analysis project Ga0079224, IMG submission 80414) | Agricultural soil microbial communities from Utah to study Nitrogen management - Steer compost 2015 | ecosystem: Environmental > Terrestrial > Soil > Agricultural land | place: USA: Utah... | reverse complement strand
TAAAGTGATTGCGTAAGGAACACGAAGCATAAAAAAGGCTATACCTGAAACCAGGTATAGCCTTGATGATGTTGACTAGATGTATACTCTAGTATCCCGGGTTTTGTTTCAGTGTGCCCTTAGACCGATCGATTACGGTCTGAGGAATGGGCCAAAGCTCGTTCTTTCCTTCCTTAAATACACGGTTTTCTACAAAAAAACGATCTTTCAAAGAGGTAAATGTCACCTCACCAGTAGTGCTGTTTACTGATCCATTTGACAAGGAGCCATAGACCGGTCCGTTCATTACATCTTTTGCGATATTCCATCTTACAATATCGAAAAAGCGTCTTCCTTCACCGGCTAATTCCACACGAATTTCACGTCGAACGAGTTCTCGTAGCTCACTTTGATTGGCATAGGTATTCCGATCGACTTTTGGCATCTTTGCTCGCTCTCTAACTAAATCGATATTTGCATACACCTGGTCGTTGATCCTGTTCAATTCAATATTCGCTTCCGCATTCAGTAGCAGAATTTCTGCATAACGCTGTACGATGACGTTTACACCGACATCCCATACGTTTTCATAACTAGATGGGTTCTGTAAATACTTACGATAGTTGTATGCTGTGCTGGATGCGTTGTCTGGACCTGACGGAAAGTTGCTTGAGCTCGGGTTGAGCGGATCGAAGATGCTTCCGTTGTATCGAGCACCTGGGTAAACTACAGTGGCCTCAAAACGCGGATCTCTGTCGGTGAAGGGCTGATTCTCCTGATATGCTGGATCTTCTTGAATGGTTTTTCCGTTTTTAGTCTCGTAGACGTCTACAAGGCTTTGGGTAGGAACAATGGAGCTCCAACCGCCCATAGAATTCGGCATCATGATGCCCAAACTCGTGTATCCTTGAACTTTAGCCACATGTTGTATTTCGGAGATCACTTCACTATTCGATTCGTTTGCCTCTTCGAATAAGCCAGCGTAGTCGTTGAAGAGTTGGTACACCCCTAAATCGATGATTTCCTGCGTGACTAGCGCTACCTCTTCGTGTTTACGTTGGAATGCTAGACTTCTCGCTAAAAGACCTAGTGCCGATCCTTTTGTCATGCGCCCTGTCTCGGTTTGTTTGACAGGTAAAAGATCTGCGGCCTCACGAAGTTCTTTATCAATAAAGGCAAAGACTTCAGCGCGAGGAGTGGCTTCGACTAATGCTTCATCAGTGGTCACCGTTTTGGTAATGAGCGGGACATCTCCAAACAGTATTGCCATATCTAAATAGCGGTAGGCACGAATTGTTCTCACTTCACCTACGAATTTTTCTCTGAGCTCTTCTGATATAGGCGATTGATCGATATTTTCTAAAATCCAATTCGCTCGGCGGATGTGCTCGTAGGAATAACGCGAATCCGCGTTTCCGGCGTTGGTGGGACTAGCGGTTCCGTTCCCTAATGGTTGAAATCCTTCCCAAGAAAAGTCACTATTGGAATTGTCCGAAACACAATCCATGTAGAAGATCTGTGAACCGACTTCCCAGCCGCTGTACAATCCGGTTACAGCATAGGCGGTTTCCTCTTGGGTATTCCAAAAGTTCTCTGAGTTGTTGCGATCTAAAGGTTCCTGATCCAAAGGCTCACAGGAAACGAATCCGAAAAAGCCTGCGAGGATAAATAGTTTATATTTATTTAACATGATAGTTCGATTAAAAATTGACGTTTAAGCCAAAGACATTAGTTTTTACTTGTGGATAATAATTACCTCGGGTACCCGCCGGTGCTTCAGGATCAAACCCTTTTGCAAATCCAGTAAAGGTCAATAAGTTTTGTCCGCTATAATATATTTTTGCGCCTTTCAAACCGATTCTCGATAAAACGGTTTCGGGAAGATTATATCCCAACGTCAAATTTTTCATGCGGAGGTAGCTGCCATTTTGGATCCAAAAATCCGATGGAGTTCCACTCGGACTATTTTGAACCCAAGTCGTGAGTGCTCTGGGCATGGATCCGTTCGGGTTGTGCTCGGGGTGAAATCGGTCTTGGTAGATGTCTGTTGGTTTGTCCGAACCGGATATCATACCAAGCGCCTCGCCCCACAAATAACCCTGGACGTCAGCTGCACCTTGGAAAAACACGTTCAAATCGAAGTTTTTATAAGATAGATTAGCCGTTAAGCCGAAGATATACTTTGGATCTGGTGATCCAATATATACACGATCCTGCCCGTCAATCTTATTATCGCCATTCTGATCTTTGTAGATGATGTCACCGGCTCCAATGTTCTGTCCACCGTTAATGCCAGTTACACCACTGTTTTGGTATTCTTCATCCGAACGATAAATACCTAAGGTCTCATAGCCATAAAACGCACGAATCGGGAGTCCTGCTTGATATACGTAATAATCACTATGGGGTTCGGCAGCTGGTGACTTCCACTCTACCAGTTCGTTTTTAATATAAGAACCATTGGCAGATATCTCATAATTAAAATCACCCACCTGATTGCGGTAATTTACTTGTAATTCAATTCCTCTATTTCTCACTTTCCCAGCATTCTCTGTAGGATCTGACAAACCGAAGGTTCTTGGAGCCGGTAGCGTTAGCAATACCGAATTGGTCTTTCTGTCGAAGTAGTCCATTACTACCGAGATGTTGTTAGAAAAATTCAAATCCATACCGATATTCGAACTCACCGTTTCCTCCCAGATTAATAAGGGATTAGCCGGATCTAGGATTGCTCCACCACTTTGTAGCTCATTGCCCAGAACAGCATTTACTCCTGGACTCAAAACGAAGTGCCCTGGATAATAATTGTCTCCGGTCGGATAGCTAGTTAAAGCAGCGGCTTGTAGTTGTTGGTTACCTAGCTTACCCCAACCTCCACGGATCTTCAGTTCGGTGATGGCGTTACTCAATCCAGAGTTTACGAAAAAATCTTCCTGAGAAAGTCGCCATCCTGCAGAAAAGGATGGGAATGTACTCCACTGGTTTTTACCAATAAATCTCGAGGTACCATCATGGCGCACATTAGCCTCGAATAAATATTTGCCTGCAAATGCATAATTCACTCTTCCAAAGAATGAGCGTAGAATTAGCTTTTTCGCTCCACCTGTGGCCACCTGTCCATTTGGATCACCCAATTCTAACTCTTCCAAATTTTGCGTTAGAAAGCCTTGGCGATATGCGGAGGAATAATCGTGGCGTAGCGTTTCATCCATAAATCCCCCCAATAAATTGAGTTGGTGATTGCCGATCGTTTTATCATAAGTCAATAACGATTGCATGGTGAGGCGCTCGGATTGGTAGTTGAGTACCGTCAAATTATTCACGCCTTGAGTCGGACCAGGCTGTTGTGCCGCTACGTCGTAATAAGTGATCGCTTTCACAAATTTCGATGACATGTTGTCGATCGGTTGGAAACCGACAACCTGTTTGAATTTTAGGCCGTCTAAGATTTCATATTCACCGCTTAAATTCACGCTCGTATGTTTGTATATCATACGATCTGTAGACGCCATATCTAGCCATGCGATTGGGTTCCCATCACCATAATATCCGTATTCACCCGTGCTGTATTTATAAGGAATAAAGGAAGGAATACGATTGGTTTGTCTAAAAATCTGTGCCATATCACCGGTGTATGGATTGACTGGCTCGTTGATTCGTTGGTAATTATAGGCTACTCCCAAATCGATTTTTAAACGAGAGGTCACTTGAGCCCCGATGTTGGTGCGCAGATTATATCGATTGGAATTGGCTACCGGAATGACTCCATTTTGTCCTAAGTAGCCAAGTGATGCCATATAATTAATCTTATCCGTGCCGCCAGACAATTGGACATTGTGGTTTTGTTGAAATCCGTTTTCCGAGTAGAGTAATCCCAACCAGTCGGTATCCGGGTAGGTGTCCAAGTCGGTATGGTTTTGAAAAGCGTCAAGTTCGGTATCCGAAAAGCGGACTGTCTTCCCTTCATTCATAAGCGCTTCATTCAAAATTACAGCGTGGTCATATGAACGCATGTAATTTGGAAGTCGTGTCGGAGCTTGCCAGCCGGCGTATCCAGAGTAATTCAATTGAGGAGCTCCAGATTTTCCTTTTTTTGTGGTGATTAAAATGACACCGTTGGCAGCTTTTGATCCATAAATAGCGGCACTCGGACCGTCTTTTAGGACAGTTGTTGATTCAATGTCATTTGGATTGATATTGTTCATGCTACTCTCCACGCCATCCACAATGACCAGTGGGTCTGCATTGTTGACCGTCCCGAGTCCTCTGATACGGACCGACCCATTGTCTTTTCCGGGTTGTCCTGAATTTTGGATGATGGTGACACCTGCGAATTTTCCTTGCAAGGCGGAAGACACGTTGGTGACGGGACGATCTTCGAGATCTTTGGCATCGATCGACTGCACCGCGCCAGTTAAATTTGCCTTCTTTTGTGTCCCGAAACCAACAACAACAACCTCATCGATCGTTTGATTGTCGGCCTGCAGAGTAATCTGAAGTGATGTGCCGTCCACGATCTGTTCGACACTGGCGTAGCCGATTGCACGGAATTGTAAGGTTTGACCTTCCGTCGCTTGAATGGTAAATTGGCCATTATCATCGGTCGATGTGGCTACCGTAGGATTTTCTTTTACTGATACGGTCACACCGGGAAGGGGACCCTCAGTTGAGGAAACAGTGCCAGAAACTTGTTGCTGCTGGACGAGAAATGCGGGTCCGCTTGCTTCTACTGTTGAAGCTGCATACGTAAATGCTGGGATGGTAAGGCCCATCATCAACGCAGAGGCCAAAGGAATTGCATTCCTTTTAAAAAGACGTGTAGTCGTTTTGTTCATATTGATTCATTAAAGGGTGTTGCATAAATTAGGTACGGAAGATAGAGAAGAGCGGTTAAACAAACGAGTGCGTAGCTCACGAAATCGATTGCGTATTTTTGTGCAAACGTTTGCATGACAACTAATTTGTAACTCATAAAAAAAGCGGCCTGTGTTTTACACAGGCCGCTTCCATTGTGAAAGAGATAAAGCGATTAATGAGCGCTTAAGTTCTTGCGTTTTTCTTCATCAAATCCAGCTTCCAGCTCGGCTAATTTTTTCTTGCCGTAGGCCATCTTCGTGATGACAACAAATAACACCGGAACGATAAATATAGCTAGAATCGTAGCCGCAGTCATACCGCCAAATACGGTCCATCCAATTGTTTGGCGAGAAACCGCACCTGCACCGGTAGAAAGCATTAACGGCACGATACCCAATATAAAGGCTAATGAAGTCATGATAATAGGACGTAGCCGGAGTTTAACGGCATCCAGGGTCGCTTCTATTAGATTCATCCCGATGTCGACGCGTTCTTTCGCGAACTCAACAATTAGAATAGCGTTTTTCGCTGCCAGCCCAATGATTGTCACTAATCCGATTTGTGCATAAATGTTATTGTCCAATGACGGTATAAAGGTAAGCGCTAGTATCGCACCAAACACACCTAATGGTACCGATAAAAGAATGGAGAACGGAACTGACCAACTCTCGTAAAGCGATGCGAGTAATAAAAACACGAATAAAATACAGAGTGCAAAAATCTGTATGGTTTTGTTCCCTGCCTGCTTTTCCTGTAAACTTAATCCAGAGAATTCATAACTAAATCCTGCAGATAAAGTCTGTGCCGCCACTTCCTCTAAGGCGCGAATTGCATCTCCCGATGAATATCCAGGAGCCGCTTCACCGGAGATTTGGATTGCCCGGAAAATATTAAAGTGATTCACAATCGATGGGTTTGTGATCAGTTCGTAGCGAATCAGATTAGATACGGGAACCGAGTTACCCTGCACGTTTTTAACATAAAGTTTATTGAGATCCTCGATGTGCATGCGGTAGCTGGTGTCCGCTTGGGTTACGACCCGGAAGTTTCTACCGTATTTGGTAAAATCGTTTACGTAGCTACTACCCATATAGGAGGAAATGGTGCTGTAAATATTGGAAATAGGTACCCCCATTCTTTTAGCCATCTCCCGATCGACTTCCAGCTTGTAATTCGGAGAATTGCTGTTAAATAAGGTGTATGCCATTCCAATTTCTGGGCGTTGATTTGCTGCCGCTAAGAATTGCCCGGTAACATTTTCGAACTCTTTAATATCGACGGTTTGTAAGTCTTGTAACTCCATTGTGAAACCACCCGAGGTCCCCAAACCGGGTATGGCCGGTGGTGTGGCAGCGATTACTGAGGCTTTAGAATAGCTCCGGTAATTTGCCATAATTGAGCTCGTGATATCCGAAACCTGTCGCTCTCGTTCTCCCCAAGGATGCAAGGCCACGAATAAAGAAGCTCCATTCGGTTTTGCGGCCCGGTTCAATAGGTTCATTCCGTTAATGGACGTGACGTATTTAATTTCAGGGTATGTCTCACGAAGATCGTTAGTCAATTCGGTTAACACTTCTTCGGTTCGCGCGCTGGACGCACCTTCCGGTAAGTTCACTCCCATAAAGAAAATCCCTGCATCCTCATTAGGAATAAATCCAGATTTTTTAGCGGTAAACATCCATCCGGTTCCCACAAAAATACAGATCAGCAAAATCAAGACTAAGGGCGCTGCTTTAATACATTTTTTTACGCCTTTGGAATACCGATAGGTGACCTTATCAAACCACACGTTGAAGAGATAGAAAAAGCGGTTCAATCCTTTCGCATCCTTCGTCGTTGCCGAGGGTCTCAGCATAATTGAACACAAAGCCGGTGTTAGGGATAGGGCAACAAATGCTGATATCATTACTGAAACAGCGATCGTAATGGCGAATTGTTGGTACAATTGTCCCACCATTCCCGGGATAAACCCGACAGGAACGAACACGGCAGCCAGGATTAAGGCAATCGCGATAACCGGGGCGGTGATATCCTTCATAGCGCGTCTGGTTGCCTCTTTGGCATCCATTTTATAATGATCGATATAATGCTGAACCGCCTCTACCACTACAATGGCATCATCCACAACGATCCCAATGGCGAGTACGAAGGCAAGCATTGTTAAGTTATTGATGGAGAAACCAAAAAGCGTGAAGAAGATAAATGTACCGATAATGGAAACGGGAATCGCGAGTAGCGGAATCAACGTAGCGCGCCAACTCTGTAGGAAGAAGAACACGACCAGTGTTACCAATATCATTGCTTCAATAAGGGTGTGAATTACGGAGCTGATCGAGGCGTTCACCACAGACACCGTTTCATATCCGACGACATAGTCAACACCAGAAGGGAAGGCTCCTTTGAGCTCTTCTAGGGTCTCGTAGATACCTTCAGCTGTCTCCACCGCGTTGCCGCCAGGCGTTTGGGAAATCATCATCCCTGAGGCAACATTTCCATTCACTTTGTTGGTGATACCATAATTAAATTGACCCAGTTCGACGCGGGCTACATCTTTCAAAAGTACTACCGAACCGTCCTGATTGGTCTTTATAATAATATCCTCGAATTCATTTACTTCATCTAAATCCGAGTCTAAAATAATGGGATATTCAAAAACTTGTGCGTTTTCTTGTGGCCGGGCACCCACGCTTCCACCAGGCATTCTGGAGTTTTGTTCCGCAATGGCTGCACTCACATCAGATGGAGCCAGTCCTAAGTTTGCAAGCTTGTTCGCGTCGAGCCATACACGCATGGCAAAGGGTTGTCCGAATGCCATTACATCACCTACGCCGTTAACACGTAGTAAAGCATCTTTGAGGTATAGGTTGATGTAGTTCGCTAGAAAGTTCTGATCACGGGATCCGTCAGGAGAGATCAATGAAACCATCATCAATACATCCGTATTTACTTTACGCGTAGTCACACCGAGCCGTCGTACGGCCTCTGGTAGAATCGGCTCGGCGATACTGACCCGATTTTGCACGTCAAGTGTAGCGATATCGATATCGGTTCCCACCTCAAAAGTAACCGTAATACGGGACCCTCCATCAGATGTACTGTTTGAGGTCATGTAAATCATGCCCGGAGTTCCGTTAATTTGGCTTTCGATAGGAGTGGTTACCGTTCTCTCCACCGTTTGTGCATCAGCACCAGTATACGTCGCAGACACGGAAACCGTCGGGGGCGCAATATTAGGATATTGACTGATGGGTAGCGTCGTAATGGAAATAATCCCCACAATGGTGATCAAGATCGACGCCACCATCGCGGTTACCGGTCTTTTTATAAAAACTTCTGAAATCATGCGTTAAATATTTTTTGGAAAAGCATATATACTATTGTTGGCTCATTTGAGCTTTATCGACTACTTCAGCTCCTGGTCTTAATGTAGTGATGCCGTCGACTACTACTTTATCTCCTGATTGTAATCCCTCGGAAACCACGACCATGTCACCTAGTTTCTGACCCAAAGTAACAGGCTTGAGATCTACTATGTTACTGTCGTTCACCGTGTAGATATTAAACGTGCCCAATTGTTCAAAAATGGCGCGGTAAGGAACCACCAAAGCGTCTTCGCTCGATTTACGCGCTACGTTCAAAGTCAGATTCATTCCAGCACGTAAGGTGTTGTTCGGATTGTCAAAATTTGCACGAACTTTTAAACTACCGGTTTGAGGGTTTACAGCCCGATCAATAGTTGAAATCTTCCCCGCAGCTGCATAGATACTCCCGTCGGGCAGCCTTAGGTTTATATCTGTTTGTGATTTTCCGGTTTGCAAATCGCTGAATTCCATGATTTCTTTCTCATTTATTTGGAATTCAACGGAAATAGGGTTTGTAGAGCTAATGGTGTTGAGTAGGGTAGTCCCTGCGGAAACCAATGCTCCGGAACGTACTTGAGAGATACCTATATTTCCAGAAAACGGAGCGATAATTACCGAGCGTTTCAGGTTGGTTTCCGCTGTTGTGAGTGCAGCTTGAGCAGATTGCACTTGTGCCCGCTGATTGTTTACGTCGGTATAGGCGTAATCGAGCGTTTGCTTAGCAATCGCATCTTGATCAGCCAATGTTTGATACCGCTGAAGGTCTTTTTCTGAACGGTCTAAATTGGCTTTGGCGATCTCCAAATTTGCTTTCGCTTGATCGACTGCTGCTGAATACCGCACACGATCAATCTCGTACAGTTTTTGACCTTTAGTGACAAATGCACCGTCGGAAACCGATATGCTGGTGATGTATCCGCTCACTTCCGCGCGGATTTCTGTTTCTTGTAGAGGTACTACGTTAGCGGGATAGGAGCGCACACCGGTTACCGATTCGGCTTGTACTGTTGCCATGGTAACGGGTATAGCCGAGGCTGCTTGCTGAGCGGGACCTGCTTGCTGATTAGTGGATTCGTTATTATTTCCACAGGCGGTCAGTGCCATACCTGATCCTAAAAGTAATATGAAAAATAGGCGGTTCGTCTTCATGTTCCGAGATTTCTTGTCGTTATTGTTGAGATGATTATTCATGGGATGTGTCTACAACTCCTAAAGCTTTTTGGATATCTAGTTTGCTAGACAGTACAGCATATAGTGAGTTTAAATAATTCAATTGGCTGGTTTTTAGATCGGTCTCTGCCGTCATGAGTTCTAAGTAAGTCTTGATTCCTGCTTCGTATTGCAGCTTTATCGTATTGTAAACCTCTTCTGATAAATCTACGTTTTCTTTCGCATTTCTCCAGTTGCTTAGGTTGACTTTATAATTTGCTTTAGCAGCGGAAAGTTCAGCTCCTATTTGATTTTCCAAATTTTCAATGTCCAAAGCTATACGCGATTCCTCTAGCTCTGATTTCCTGATTTCTTGGATACGTTTTGTTCCTTGAAAGATAGGAAACGTCAAGGTTAGACCGATGCAAGATTGTGGGAAATTATTCCGATATAAATCACCGAAGCTATTGTTTCTGTAGTTCAGTCCGTAGTTAGCGAAAGCGCCAAGTTGCGGCAGGAATGTCCATTTGTGGTATTGCGTATTCAACTTCTGTAACTCTCTTAGCGTTTGCAGTTGTTGATATTCTACTCGGTTTTGATAGGCTACTACAGCAGTCGTGTCGAGCAAAACATTAGCTTCCATATTTTGGTTGGCAAAAGACAAAGTAATGCTTTCCCTGGGATTGAGTCCAAGAAGCGTTTTCAAATAATCATATTTGTATTTACGAAACTCCAGCGCAGCTCGCAGTTCAGCTTTCGCATTGTTCAGCGAGATCTGAGCTCGTTTGTAATCGGTTTTGTCGACCAACCCTGTTTCATAGCGAATGTTGGCTTCCGTGTACTGACGCGAAATTCGTTCAATATTTTCCTGTATGATGTTGATTTGTTCTTCGCTGGTCAAAATGTCATAATAAGCCTTGCTGACGTCGACAACGGTATTGATCTTCGTATCCTCGAGATTCAAGTTGTTTTGTTGACGGATATGCTTTGCCGCTTTTGACGCCTGAAATAACCCGGGATTAATAAGGGCTTGGTCAGCCTGAAATGTGAGTGCAGAAGTATTGCGTTGCCCCATGGCAATATCTTGTCCGTTAATGTTAGCCGTAGGCAATTGCATAAAATGCGACAGGCTTCCCGAAGCATTGAGCTGTGGATACCACCCGGAGAGTGCGGACGCAATTTCGCGTTCTCCTATTTCTTGGTCCACCTGGGCTTGCTTCACCTGAATTTGATTTTCGAGCGCGAACTGTATGAGCTCGTCCAAGGATGCATTACTACCTAAGTTGTTTTGAGTTTGTGCGCTTGTGGTGCTTAATGTGGCCAGCGCAGAAACCAAAATGATTAATCCCCTAAATTTGTATTTCATAGACTTATTTTTTAACTCCGTTCCAAATGATATCGACCAAGGTGTTGATTTCCTCATCCGTTGGTCTATTTTTATGATATAAGCACCTTTTTACCAAAGATACAGCAACCCCTAAATAGGTTGAAATTAACAGGGCGCCATTTAAGTCCCTGAGTAGTTTTTCTTCAACGCCTTCCTCCATAAAATGGATGAGCATGTTTCTCTCGGATTTTTGTTTAAATATATGTGCACGTATGCCTTCATAGAAAGGAGAACTGTAAAACTGCTCCATAAATCCGAAGATTTCCATGCGATCTAAATAAAATAACACCAATTCCTTCCATAACAACCGAAAACGGATCTCGTACGCTTGATTGGATTCTATAATGGAAAGAGCTTTGTTTTTTAGTATGTCGCTACAATACCAGTATAATTCAATGATCAGATCTTCCTTTGACGCGAAATAATGATAAATCGAACCCACGGCAACCTTAGCTTCTTTGGCAATTTTACTCATGGGAGAACCGTGAAAGCCATGGTCGTTAATCATCGACAGCGCGGCGGCGAAAATCTGTTCTTTTTTCTCTGTTAATTGAATGTTCATTCGGGTGCAAATATACTAAAATGATCACTCGGATTATGTCACTTGTTCGTTATAAAGACGATAAAAATGAGCTAAGGTTAATATTTTGTTAAAAATGCAAATTGTTCTTGATTTGTGTACTTTTTACACTTATCTTTGTGGTATCATAATTTAGGTTTATAATTGGTTATAAAAGGTTTTCATTCTCCCCGTTTGAAAACCTTTTTTTTATTTCCTGACGACGCTAATCGTTTTATTGACAGTCTGTTAATTGTTTTTCTATCTCTTGCTGAGTAAAATGGGTCTCACTATCTCCAAAATAGGTGGTGATGTATGTTAACACGTAGGCAATGTCAATTGGCGTCAGTTCGGGTACACCGGGCATATTTTCGTTGTAGGTGACTCCCGATACTTCAATCTCCCCGCTCATACCGTATTTTACGATACAGGCCAAATCGCTCCGATGTGCGTTCAAAAAGTTAGCATCGGTTAACGGTGGGTATAAGCGGCCTAATCCTTCACCTTTAGCACCGTGACAATTTTGGCAATGTGTTCTATATAGCTTTTGCCCATTTGTCGCATATTGCATGGTCTCCACACTTAAGTTCCCCGAGCATGAAAATAGAAATTGGATAGCCAAAATAAGGACGGCCAGGATGAGCAAGCAGTAGCCTTTCATGGTTATTGGTATTCTTCAATTAAAACATCAATATCCTCCAGTAATTTGGCAACTTGTTCGTCGTTTGTTCCATCATAAGCACCACGAATCCGTCTGTCCGGATCGATGATAACCAAATATCCTTGATGATCGTATCCTCCTGGAGCATTTGGATCTTCTTTAGTATATACCATATAGTCTTCGGAAATGCCGTAGATATCAGCTTTTGTTCCAGTAACAAATTGCCATCTGTCGTCATTTACCCCCAATTTGTTTGCGTAATCTTTGAGTACCGAAGGGTGATCGTATTTAAAGTCGATACTGTGCGAGAGAAATAATACCTTGTCGTTATCTTGGTATTTTTCATATGCTTTTAGCAGGTTGCGCTGCATCGTTGGACAAATGCTAGGGCAATGCGTAAAGAAAAAATTGGTGACATAAATTTTCCCATCGAAAAATGCCTGAGTCAAGGCGATACTGTCCTGGTTGAGGAACGTGAAATCTGGAATCGTATGGTACACGGTGTCCGTTTGATTGCCATCACCAGTGCTTTCTACAGGCGTGCGTTCGCCGTATATAGGAAGTTTCCGTTGACTGCTGTCGCATGAGGTGATGAGTAAAACGATTAAAATGCAAAAGATGCTGTTGAGCCGTAGTGTTTGATTGTTGTTCATGTTGTTATTTTAGATTTCCAAGGGTTTGGTTAATCTGTTGCTGGACCCGATCAAATTGCTGTTTCATTGTCGATATTTTATCGACCTCGTTTTGCTGATAGGATTCTTCTTGACTGGTGGCATCGTAGTCTCTCATCCAAGTCATCATGTTGTTTGTCGCGGTTTCAATACTGTCTTTGAGATCCAATAGCTCGGATTTTAGTTGTACCGTATCCAGTAACTCGTCTTTTTCCGCATATCCTTGTAGGTGAGTTAATATTGAATCAATCTTTACGGATGTTTTGTCAAACTTAGGGATTTGAGGCATGATTTCATCATGAATTTCAATGGCTTGCTGGGCAAGCTTTTGATCGTTGTTTTGTACGTTAGCGTTTTGGCAGGATCCCAAAGCGAAAACAAGCGCAAGAGGTAGGGCTACTTTTTTCATAAATTGTTGGCTCATTAAGCCCAAATTAAAATTTGGGGGGAATATGGCCAATATTCCTTTTTTATTTACAATATTTTTACGGTTTGTTCGGGTTGGAGATCTGTTTCAAGTTCTCCCGTTCTTTTGATGCCGAGCTTTCCTTTGGGCGTTGGTCTCGTTCTTCGAAATCAAAGTCCAAATCTCGGATGTATATTTCGTTATGTGCTACTGCACACAGTGTACCTTGCGCGTCAAAAATACGTGTGTGAAAGGTGCGTGTAATTTTGCCTTCATACTGGATATGTGTTAGCGCCTCAGTCAATATAGTTTGATCCAGCCTAACTTGAATTCTCAATTGATGTCGAGCGGGTTTGATATAGTCTATCTGCGCGGTCTTTAACCAGGCTACCGTTCGTCTTATACCATTATGTTGAAAATACTGGTCGAGTAAAACGGGATAAAATGGATCAATCGCCGAAAATATGGTCCCGCCGAAAATGGACTTATTGGCATTAATGTTTAATAGGCTTTTGTAGATGGTGATGTCTGCGCCCATAAAATCGGGATGGATGTTTTTGACCCATATCCGCTGAAAGAAGAGTGGGGGGTACAGCCTCATTCCCCATTTCAATATGTTGGCAGACACAATCATATGTGGCAAAATTACAGCTTATCGAATGAATAACTATCCTATGAATGTAAATAATCGATAAATCTAAATAAATATAGACGAGAATTCGTGTCGGTTTTTAATGCAAGAAAAATTTCTTGTTTAGCTTTTGGGACATTTTTTGCACCGTTTTCCCTTTTTATATTTCTTACAACATTTTTTGAAACATAGCTCTTCGGAGGACCAAAAGCATTTCCGCATTTCCTGCGACAAGTTGATGTCGATTGTTTCGAGCTTGTTCATGGGTTACGGGGTCTTTAGGGG
>Ga0079224_100008457_pt1 | contig 13947 bp, 16 predicted proteins | sample Stecom2015_FD_80414 | JGI IMG/M metagenome (GOLD analysis project Ga0079224, IMG submission 80414) | Agricultural soil microbial communities from Utah to study Nitrogen management - Steer compost 2015 | ecosystem: Environmental > Terrestrial > Soil > Agricultural land | place: USA: Utah... | reverse complement strand
GATTTCCATCGTGCGGCAGTACATCGAACAACAGAAGACACCTCACTGAAACTCAAGGACGGCTACGCCGTCCGCGCTATCCTTCCCCGCCCTGAACGGCGGGGCTTGTCGCGCACTGGGTCAAACTCTTGCCGTTTGCACTTCGGGCAGCGAGCGGTCGTTGTCTGGCCTATCATTCGTCGCCCCCCTTTGCATCCCGCGCATCGTCCACCATCTACGCAGCCACCGGTGCGACGTGAACGGCATTGCTCGGCTCAGCGCCCGCGGCAGCGGTGGCCGGATGGTGGCACTTGCCTTCGCCGCGACACTGGCCCGGCAAATCGCACAGATTGAACGAACAGTTATCGAAAGGCGGCTTGTAATGTTCTTGCGACGGCTCCTCGCTCGCGGCAGGCTGCGTGAACGGGGCGGCAGCGGGTGCGTCCAAATAAAGACGACGTATCTGTCCCCCTGGATGTTCGTGCAGGATCGACTTGGCATAGGATTCGCTCGGACACCATGCGACTGGTTTCGGGATATTCGGCACGGTTATGGCCCACGCCACCGGCTCCGCGCTCGCGGCGCGCGGGTCGTTGCTACATGCTCGCCGGTATCCATTCATATAGTGGAACTGTTCGTCCGTGCCGTCTTTATATCCGTCGCTACGGGATCGAATCGCCGCGCACTCATCCACGGAGAACAACTCTTTACGCTCATCCATTGCTTTCCCCTTTCGTAGCGGCCAGGACGGCAACAGCTAGTTCCTCGATTACTGCGCGGGCAGCGACCATATCATTCATATGACCGTTATGGTCTTTCGCCCATTCTGGGATGTCATCAGGCCACTGCCCATGAGTACGCAAGTGAAGCCAGGCTTTGTACCGCGGTGTGCCGACCACTGCCCGCTCATCCATATCCCCGCCGCGCTTCGGGAACAGGGCGGCAGGCACGGACTTCTTGGCGCGAATATCAGATGCTGCAATGCGCTTACCAGTGGCTTCCATCAAAAGGGCCGCTTCTTCCAGCGCTGCATTGCGGGCGTCGGCGCTGGCCGGGGGCGCGGCCTGGGCGGCGCGAGCTTGAATAAAAGGCATCAATGCTTCGGCCAGCGCGCCAGCACCCAAGCTGTGATTGCCGTCAACGCGGCGAATCTCATTGGCCAATGCGTCTACATCGAGCGCATCCCTTTTACAACCGCACGAATTCGTAATTCCCGGGGTTGCTCCACATCCGTCACAAGACCAGAAACTCATCTCATTTCTCCCTCAAGGCTATCATCGGGGATGCTCTGACTGGACTCGGCGGCATGAGTGCGCTTCAGTTCATGCTCGCCGATCAAGGCTGACACTGCATTCCATTTCTGCACGTCGATGCGCCCGAAGATGGCATCGTCTTCCAGAATATCGTCAATGTGAGCGAGAAGCTCTCGAACCGGCCCAATCCAGTCGGCGCTGGCCTGGGACGCAGCGTAGCGGGTCAGCAGCTCGCGGCTTGCCGCGACGATCTGGTCGCCGGTGTAGGTGTGCCGGCATCGTCGTTCGCGCTGCCAAACTCGACCATGACATTCTGGATATCATCGTCGCTCGGCTCCACGCTCGCGGCAGGTTGCGTGACGAGGGCGGCGCGAGCTTGCCATGCCCACCATGCGGCCTGTGTCGGCGTGTCGATATACTTTTCTCCGTTGCGGTCGAGTCGGAGGTCTGACTCGTCGTAGCCCGTTGCTTCTGCGTAGCTGACGCACGCACGCTCAAAATCTTTCCGCTCTTTGTCGATGTTCATTGTGTTTCCTCGCCAAAATTCCGTGCAGTTGTTCACTCAATAGGAGACGGCGGGCGGTTGCGCGGCACGCAATGTACGTACCTCGTAGACCGTGGAAAATCCGATGCTATATTGCCCAGACGGACACCTGATTACGCTTTGAGTGAAGCAAGGTGCTAATAATTTATTGCTCCATTTCAATCTATTCTACGGATCGGCCATTTCGAATCCAAGGGGGTTTTGCCCAATGAAGAAATCCCAGTGGAAGACCCATTCCGAATTTGGGTGGCGTTACGCCACCAACCTAAGTTCAGCTAAGTGGGGGCGCCTCTCACTCCCAGTGTGCTGCCTGAGGACGCCCGGTATTAAGCCCCGGCCACGGGTCAATTCCGATGCCTAGAGGCGCACCTCTGCCAATTCTGATAAAGCCCCAGCTGGCCACGCTCGCGCGTACTCCACCGCCTGGTAAGTGGCTCTACGAGATCAAGTTCGATGGCTATCGCCTCATGTGCCGCATCGAGCGGGGGCACGCAAGCTTTTTCACGCGCAATGGCAACGACTGGACAGAACGACTTATCCAGCTGCGGTCGAGGATGGAAGAGCTGCGTTTGCCAGACGGTTGGTACGACGGTGAAATGGTGGTGCTGGACGAACAAGGCCTGCCGAGTTTTTATCTTTTGCAGGGCGCATTCAAGGCCAGACGTACGAAGGACATAGTGCTTTTTCTCTTCGACATGCCTTTTTGCGCCGGCGTCGATCTTCGGCGCTACCCGCTTGAGCAGCGTCGCAGGGCCCTCGAGAACCTGCTTGACGGGGGCTCTTCCCACATCCGGTTTAGCGAGACCCTGACAGGCTCGCCACGCGACCTGGTTCGTTCGGCCTGCAGGATGGGGCTTGAAGGGCTCATCGGTAAGCGCCCCGATTCTCCCTATGTGAGTCGCAGGTCGGATGCCTGGATCAAGCTTAAATGCTCTCGGCGCCAGGAGTTCGTCATCGGGGGCTACACGACCTCCGGTTCTGCCCTGGGCGGACTGTTGCTAGGGGTCTACGACGATGATAAGCGGCTGCTGTACGCAGGCAGCGTTGGCACTGGATTTGGCGGCAGGACGCTATCCGAGCTCAACCACGAGCTGAGTAAGATCCCGTCCCTCAAGTCCCCTTTTGCCACTACCCGCAGCCTCAAGGGCGCCCACTGGGTTGAGCCCCGCCTGGTCGCGGAAGTCTCCTTTGCCGAATGGACCCCCTCTGGTAAGGTTCGGCACGCTGCATTTAAGGGCTTGCGCCTGGACAAGGACGCGCATCAGGTGCGCAGAGAAGTTCCAAAAATGTAGACTCCAGAATGTAATGGTTCTTCGACCACGTGAAGACATCGATTTAGCGGGCGTTCCACGTTCCAGACTCCCTGTGGTTTATCCCAACATGACCATGATCGCACCCACACTTACAGCATTCCTGGGCTGCCTCTACGAGCGCAACTACGACGAGGAAGATCGCGAGTAGAAGGGGCTGCCTTCAGGGGGCTAGCCTACCCAAGGCTTTACGCAGGCGTTATAACCGCACTATGTGCAACCTGTACCGCCCCCCGTCTCCGTCTCGGATCGCCTCGATGTTTCGCATCGAGCTTCCTCCTCTTTCCTACGGCCAAACCGTCGGCCCCTTGGATCGTGGCCCCTTTTACACGCGCGATGGGCTCTTCGAAGGCCAATGGGGAATGATTCCCCCAGGGTCCGAGACCAATGTGCCCAAGACGAAGGAGGGCAAGCGGATGTCGACCAACAACGCCCGCCTGGAGCGCGTGCACCAGGCCTGGACCTACCGCTTTGCCTGGCAGAAGGGTCAGCGCTGCCTGATACCGGCCGAGAATTTTGATGAGCCCAACTGGGAGTCCGGCAAGAACGTCTGGTGGACGCTTGCCCAGGCCAGTGGTGAACCCTGGGCGCTGGCCGGGATATACGGCGTCTGGACAGATAAGCAAACCGGTGAAGTGCTGCACCACTATTCCATGCTCACACAGAACTGCGACGGCCACCCCCTGTTAGCCCGCCTTCACAAGTCGGACCCGCAGCTGCCTCCCTCTCAGCAGGACAAGCGCACGCTGATCCCTATCGCGCCGGCGGACTGGGAGACCTGGCTGACAGGCTCTGTCGATCAGGCGCGCGAAGTCATTCGCCTCTGGCCAGAAGACGCTTTTCGCGCGGGCCCGAGAAGCGAAATTCTGTCCGCTTCCAACTCAGAAGCTGTCTGACCGGATCGCACTGATACGCTCACGAGGGCGCTTCTGTTCGGGTGCCCATACTCATAAGGAAACAAATTCATGACGGGCACAACCCGCAATCATGGGGGCACCCTTGTACGAATCGCCGCGACGGTGGGAGGGTTTCGCGCCAAGCACGGCGCCTGGCCCAACACGGTGGAACTCGACCCCGCGTCATTCCCCGGCCTCATCACCCACTATTTGACGCCCTCCGGACTCTACCTCCTGCAGTCCAAGGTGCATCTGGAGGAAGGAGAAGAAGGTACCATCGTGGCCCGGGGCGTGAATGGCACCGCCTTTAACTACAGTGAAGCGGCCGAGGGTATCGAGATCGACATGGAGCAGGCCTACCTTTGGCTGGGCCTGGACCTGCCCCAGTAGGCTTGCTAACTACCCCTTTACGCAGAGAACCTGTTTGAGCGTGTGCTTGATCTCCACGAGGTCGGCTTGCGCCGCCATCACTTCGTCGATGTCCTTATAGGCTGCCGGGATCTCATCGACCACGTCGGCATCCTTGCGGCACTCCACGCCGGCGGTCTGTTCGGCGAGGTCATCCGTCGTGAACAGACGCTTTGCCGCCGTGCGCGACATCTTGCGACCCGCGCCGTGCGAGCACGAGCAGTATGCTGCTTCGTGCCCCTTGCCGCAGACGATGAACGATTTAGCCCCCATGGAGCCTGGGATGATCCCCAGCTGGCCGGCACGCGCGGACACCGCCCCTTTACGCGTCACCCAGACCGACTTGCCGCCAAATTCTTCCTTGGACAGGTAGTTGTGGTGGCAATTGACCGCCTCGTCGGTGATAGAGAGTGAGCGGCCAAGCGACTTCTCAACCGCCTGAATCACCAGGTGCAGCATCACATCACGGTTAAGCCGCGCGTAGTCCTGCGCCCAGGAAAGCGCCGTCGTGTACTGAGCGAATGCCTCGGTTCCATCTTCCAGCCAGGCAAGGTCTTTGTCCTTGAGCGTGAGGTCCAGCGAAGCCATGTGCTTCTTGGCCGACTCCATGGCCGCCTCTCCAATGGTCTTGCCCACATTGCGAGAGCCCGAGTGCAGCATGAGCCACACACGCTGCTCCTCGTCCAGGCAGATCTCGATAAAGTGGTTGCCACCTCCGAGCGTTCCCACCTGCTGCGTCATGCGACCACGATCAAACCGCCCAATGCCCGAAAAGAGCGAGAGCGTGTCAAATGATCCCATGAGGGCATCGTATCGAGCTTGCAAGACGGCAGCTGCGCCCCCGTCTCGCGCAATCGATAGCGGACGGTTGTGAAAGGCAAAGCCCACCGGTACCGAAGCCTCGATTTCCGAGCGCACCGCAGCCAGGGACTCAGGCAAGTCATGGGCGCGCAGGCCCGTGCGTACGGCGATCATGCCGCAGCCGATATCCACGCCCACAGCCGACGGAATCACCGCAGAGGTGGTGGGGATCACCGATCCGACGGTGGCTCCCTTGCCCATATGAACATCAGGCATTACCGCGATGTGGCCAGCCAGGATCGGCAGTTCTGCGATGTTCTGCAGCTGTTGAACCGCGGCGTCCTCGATCTGCATCGAGCCAGTCCAGAGTCGTACTTTGTCGCCGAAGAGCGTTTGTGCATCCATGAGTTTTCTCCTGTAGTGGATACACATCTCTTGCGAAAACCGTGCCAACCTTCACGAGAACGTTGGCGCCGGCCTAAGTGATTGATTTCATGGCTTTTCTACTCGACAAGAAGCTGATCGCCGATCAACGGCCTTGTATTGAATCTATCAATTTAGATAGACTGTATCTATTCAGATAGCTAAACAAGGACCGCCATGCCTCTCGTTTCCGTGGCACAACTCACGCCTCGCCAGCTTGATTACGCCGTAGCCAAGGCACAAGGAGATGACTTGGCCGCGCTAAACATCCAGTTCCCCGAGCATGGCCGGCACTACCCATCAATTCGTCCAAGCACGAGCCCTGATCAAGCTTTTCCCATCATCGAAAGAGAAGGAATCCGCTGGAATAAGAGCGGTGAACAGTTCTACGCATGGATTGGTGGGCATCCATACCTTGACCCCCTACATGAGCCGATGGTCGAAGGCATCGCGCCGATTAAGTGGGATGCATGCCAATATGGTGAGACGCTGCTGATCGCGGCCATGCGTGCGCATGTCGAGTACAAGCTCGGCGGCGTGGTCGATATCCCTGATGAGATGGTGCGCGCATGAGCCTGGGGCCGACATTCCGTAAAGTTCCCGACTCATCGCATTGGGACCACCAGTGGGTGCTTGTTGCTGGCGCCGTTGTCGGCGAGGTTTGGCGCGAAGAAACCCGTGTCGTCGTAAGCAAACTCACCGAACCGCGCCGCACCGAAAGAAAGCTGCGCTGGTTTGCGCGCGACCTACAAGGCAAGACCCTGGGGCGCGGCACGCGTGCGGCAATGCTTCTTGGCGCCGGATTCAAATCCAAGGCTGAGGCCGTACTCGCCTTGCAACCCCGAGGTGAGGTATGACCCGCAAGAAAGTTGTTATCGGTTTTCTGGGCACTCGCCTGGACGCAGGTATGTCCCCCAAGCGCTGGGAGCGATGGCGTCCCACCGTGGCGATGTTTGCTCACGATTCATTTGTACCCGACGAGCTGGAGCTATTGAACTTCAACGATCGGGCGCAACCCCTGGTTGAGCGTGTGACCGCCGACATTCTCGAGATGCGGCCAGACGCGAAGGTTCGACACCATAATCTCGGTATCGACGACCCCTGGGATTTCGCGCAGGTCTATGCGGGCCTCCAAGACTTCGCCAAGGGCTACACTTTCAGGGAAGACACCGACTATTACGTGCACCTGACAACAGGCACACACGTGGCCCAGATCTGCCTCTTTCTGCTCACAGAGGCCCGATACCTTCCCGGCAAGCTCCTCGAGACCAGCCTCGCCAAGAAAGATTCCGATGTGGAATCCTGGCGGGGTGCGCTCGAAATCATTGACCTGGATCTGGCCGCGTATGACCAGTTGGCCAAACGATTTCAAAAAGAGCGACTGGACAATGCCGAACTACTGAAGGGCGGAATCGTCACTCGCAACAGGGCGTTCAATGACCTTATCGGGCGCTTGGAACGTGTTGCCCTGAAGTCGACAGCGCCCCTGCTCTTCACGGGCCCGACCGGAGCTGGAAAGAGCGCGCTTGCTCGGCGCGTCCACGCCCTGCGCGCGCGGCGCCATCTGACCAAAGGTGCGCTCATTGAGGTCAACTGCGCCACCCTCAAGGGCGATAACGCCATGAGTGCCCTCTTTGGCCACCGGCGAGGCGCATTCACCGGCGCAAACGCTGAGCGGGCCGGGCTGCTTCGGGCGGCTCATGGAGGCACGCTCTTTCTTGACGAGATTGGCGAATTGGGCCTGGATGAGCAGGCCATGCTCCTGCGCGCGCTCGAAGAAAAGCAGTTCTTGCCTCTAGGGGCGGATAAGGAAGTGCAAAGTGACTTTCATCTGCTTGCAGGTACCAACCGCAATCTGGAGTCCGAAGTGGCTGCAGGGCGATTCCGCGCCGACCTGCTTGCCCGAATCAATACCTGGCATTTTCGTCTGCCTGGTCTGGCTGAGCGCCCCGAGGACGTCGAGCCCAACCTGGATCTCGAGCTGGAGCACGCTTCGCATGACCTGGGCCTTCGTATCACCATGACGCGCGAGGCAAGAGATTGCTTCCTCAGCTTCGCCCTTACGGCGCCGTGGCCGGGTAATTTCCGCGATTTGGCGGCGTCGGTCACACGCATGGCCACCCTGAGCGATGCCGGCCGTATCGGCGAAGAGGACGTACGCTTTGAAATCGACCATCTCAAGCAATCATGGTCGGGGGCGTCCGTTCCCGCCGCACTCAGCGGCGAGGGGCTGGTGGATAAGGTTCTTGGCGGCACCCCCTTGGATCGCTTCGAGCGTGTTCAACTGGACGAGGTGCTGCGCGTGATCGCCAGGACCGAGAGCCTGGCTCAGGCCGGCCGTGAGCTGTACTCCGTCTCTCGGGCGCTGAAGGCCAATCCGAACGACAGCGATCGCATTCGGAAATATCTGGCTCGGTTTGGACTGGATTACGCCGGAGTGCGCCACGCGCTTGCCACGTGCTCAATGGGGGATGCTACGAAGTAGCAATTGACTCACTGCCTGCGGGTGCTCACCTCGATGAAGTCGAGAAGGGGCACGCTGCATCGTGCAATCTGCCGTTTAGACACCTGTTCAAGCAGCTTTTTTCCATATTCGGACTGCTCTTTCAATGCCAGAGCCTTTGTCTCTCTGAGCGTCCAGACAACGTTGCCGTGCAGCACCGCGTCAAGCCCCCCGGTATCAGAGCTCTCTCGCGGCTCTTTTTCATGTTCGCGCAAAATTGCCTGGTACTGAGCCTCTGAGATGTATCGCCGTGGCATGATCCAGACACCAGGAAAGATGTCGAATCTAGGCACATCATTCTTGTCGGTCATGAAGATTGGGCACACCAGGATCGCATCTTCAAACCCTTCCGTTCCGCGACTCAACGTACCGATCACATCTGCCATGATGGGGTGCGGCAACCACGTGAGGCTGTCGTTGTACGCGGAAACCTCCATCGCAAAGATCACCCTCTTGGTGATCTCGAAGCTCATGTTATGGTTGACGAGGTCGCGATGAAAGGCCTCGTACTCGAGCGATACGCACTGTGAAGGAAGAACAAGATCGGCACCCAAAAGCCGGGTGAAATCCGCTTCAGGGAGCTTTCCGCCAAATGGCAGGGTATGTACTTCGCTGCTCTCGACCAGCTTGCACAAATTGCGCATGAAGGCCGCATCTCCGAACCGCTCCGACTGCCTCAGCATCCTTATACGGTTCTCAAGGCTCTCGACGGCCTTCCTGGCGATGTCGCCCAAGGCTTCCCTCTTCTCACGCTACGGTTTGCACCCGTAACGATTCAGTGTCGAGGCGAAGTTGTCAATCCCGATTATCCACGGGGGCGAATGACGTATGCCTTGTCGATGACGCCCGCACGCTCACCTCCGACCACCGCGGATTGCACCCAGACGCGTTTGCCACTCTCCAGACGACGGATGTGACCTCGGCGCAGGTGCTGGCGCGGGCTTGCGCGCCCGCTGTCGCCGTTGGCCCCGGCCATGCCGGAACTTTCCTTGCCTGGCAGGTCCAGAACCAAAGCGCGGGTCTCCAGGATGGGCAATTTTCCATCGCGAGCGCGGCGTTGCGCCACAGCGGCCTTGGGGGCCTGTTGAACTACCTGGTGGTGTACGTTCGAGCAGCTGCAGGCCTCAATGAATTCCAGTACCGCTCCCGCCTCCTGCCCGATGTCTCGGCTCAAGCCATCGACCATTTGCTCGAACTTTTCCTTCGGCATGCCGGCTGAACCGGAAATGCAAAGCTCTTCCAGGAGGAGAACAACGCGGCCCAGGATCACACCTCCCTCCTCCCGGATCTCGCCCGAGATGGAAGTCACCGACTGTTCCTTGAGGGCCTCTTGCCTCATCCTAGCCAGCTCGACCTCTTCAGGGTATTTCGCCGGCAAGACCCATCCCGCCATCTCGGGCATGAAAACGTATTCTGACGGGCAGTTCGGATCGGTGATCGCGCTGATCGCAGAGACCAAAATGCCTTGGGCATCTTCTCCGCCCTGGCTCACGAGCGCGCGCCGCACGTTATTGGCCACACGCTCTGGCAGCCAGGATAGGCTTTTCGCATCTGTGGTCACTTCCACAGCAACAATGACCCGTTTGGGCGAATACGCCAGGCGCCCTTCTCGCACTAGGCCGTGCTTTTCAGGGACCGCATATTCGAGCGTCACGCTCGGAAACGGCAGCCGCAGATCGGCATCCTGCAGCCCACGGTAACCGGTGTCGAACACGCGACCATTATCAGGAAGCATGAAATTCACGCCGCCCGCCATCTGAGCCTTCAGCCCCTGCAGTACGGCATGATCGTTGAGCATGCCGTGCTCGCGCAGGCGTTTTGAAGCCAGGTCCAGGCTTTGGATGGCGTGGGCAGCGAAGTTGCGTGGTTGCATGGAGAGTAAACGCTAATATGACTGGTTCATCCTAGCAATTCCATGGGACCACAAACAAGGCACTTTGCTGCGAGGCGATAGCACCATGCAAGTGAGCGAGGCCACTCGGCCCTGCCCTCATCGCGCCCATCATCCCAACTCGTGACGGTGCAGCAGTGAGTTGATGTCCGGGTACATGAAGCCGTGCTTCTCTTTGAACTGGGCGAGCTCCGTGAGGCGGTCTCGGGTCACTCGTAGGCGTAACGCGCCCCCGCCGTACCGCTCGACATGAAACCCCGCCTCGTAAGCCTTGAGCGCCATGGAAAACATCATGGCTCGATCGAGCGCACGCAGCCAGGTGGCCCAGACGCTGGACTCTTCGATGCGTGATCGCCGATTCCAGGTGCAGGAGGCAAGAGCTTGCCAGTGGTTGTAGGCGACAAGCCCTGCCGAGTACGAAAGACACGCCTCCGGGTGCGCCGTGAAGAGCCCAGGCAACCGCGCCGGGGGCGGCAGGCGCCGATACCCACTCTTGTCGAGCCAAATGGTCGATATCGTCACCTTGGCATGCTGCGAGATCCAGGATAGCTCGGGCTGCGCCAGCCACAGGCGCATCGTGTTGCGCTTCTTGCCGGCTTGGCCATAGGCGGCAAGTGCCGCCATCTCGTTGGTCGCGTTATCCCACTCGATGGTGGCCTTCACAAGTGTCGGGTGCGTCACGCAGAACTGCAGCGTGTTTTCGTCCATATCCACGTTGTCTATGCGGACCCAGTCGCGGCCGGCCGGCATCGGGCACTCGATGAGCTGCTGTACGTAGTTGACCCGGTTAAATCGCAGAGTCACGTACACAGAGTCTGGCTCATAGGTGGGCGCAGGCCAGTCCGGTATGGACGCATCCTGGTAGGCCTGGGTGAGCGCGCGCACCAGGTCATCACGGAAGCGAGGATCTGGCGCCGGCGGCATGGGCAACATTTTGGCGATATCCTTCATGAGGAAGGATTCCTGCACGCGCAGCGGGCCCAGCTCAGCCACATCCCAGCCGTAGGCTCGAGCGGCGATCGTCATGGTGCGCGTCATGATGGTGGCCACCTTCACCGCATCATCAGGATGCATCTGGCCGTCGCGCGTGGACTGTATGCCCATGTCATGAGCAATGTCAGCCAGCATCACGCGAAAATAATACCCGCTCCTGAACGTCGGGTGCGTCTGGATCTTCTCCTCGAACGCTGAGAGGCTGCTCACCCAGATGACGTCGTTGCGCAGGTCGTTTGGTGAGCGCACGCGCTGCGCGGGCACTTCTGGCAGGTATGCCGTACCGTTACCCACCTCATCTGGGTGGTCAAAGAGCACGATCCCACACGGCAGCGGCGCGAGCTTCACGTTGGTGATCGGTGGCGGCGTAGCCCCATACTGTGACGCCTCTCCCAGGTTGGGGGAAAGCTCCTGAGCGCCCTCCTCCTGGGCTTGGTTGTACGCCTGATCGGCCTCCAGGGAAGGCTCCTCATTCACGTCGCCCACGATTTGCTCAGTCGTCATCGTCTTCGTCCTCTTCATCATCCAAAAGCGATTCCGCGCTGATGGACTCTTCAACTACCACGGCTGCGGGCGGCGCCGCGGGCGCGCGCACTGCCTTCAACGGCCTTTCCAGAAGTTTCTCCCACGCCTGGGGGTCGGCCAGCGACTGCGCGTTCTTGCTCTTTTTCCAGCCCCGGCCCAGCTCGATGAGCTTTGACGGGCTAAAGAGCACTCGCAATGGGGCCACCGCCGCCTCGCGCTCGGCGTATTCGTCATCGGTCAGGTACGACAACGCCTGCGCCATATCGGTGGGGTTCACTCCCACCATCAGCCGCTTTCCCCCCTCACCGAATACGTTCTCCGCGCCATAAATCGCCGCGGCAAGCTCCTGGAAGTTTTCGGTCGAAGCGATCAGCCCATAGACCCGTTTGGCCATCTCGGCTTCCTTCGGATCAGTCAATGCGATGGCGATAGCCCGCATCAGGTGGTTGAGCTCCTGTGCGGGAATGTCAGCGGCGTTGGGCACGCGAATCAGGGCTGCGGCTTTGCTCGCTCCGCGCCCAGGCTGCTCACCGATATGGTGGTACGGGTAGCAAAGCTTGCACGCCGGCACCAGGTTCTTCTCGTCGATGTTCAGTTGATTGCGATCCAGGTGATGGATCTCGTTGTCTTCGCTGACAAAACCACAGAAATAGCACCGGTTACCTGCCTTTTTGAGCACGGTGTCGCGTAGCGACTTCAGCCTTGCCTCAGCCTGGGCCAGTTTGGCTTCCTGACCACGTGGCGCGCGTTGCTTTATGCCCAGCAGCAGCTTGCGCAGCCGCCAGGGGGCCGAGTGATTCACTGGAGTCGAAGGTTCTTGAGCCACGCTCTGCTCGCAATCTGAAAGATGACAATGGCGCGACCGACCATGTAGACCGACGCGCCACCTGTATTTGGGGTGAGGAAGCTGCCAGCCACCCTGGCTCCCTATGGCTTACAGCCATGGCTTACGGCCATGCCGCGAGGCAGAATCCGGTAAGCCGACAGGTTTATGTTTCCCCGCCGCATCTTGCCCTCTGACGACTTGATGCGGCTGCCCTGGGCTGGCTCAGAGCTTGAGTTGGAAATCGGTTAGAAGGAAGCGCTCTCGCCGATGTTGCCGTCGGCCACGGTTTCGGACATGACTTGCACCACGGTCCAGAGAATGCACAGCGCCGCGCCGCCCACCAGGGACATAATGATGTGGCTGTTCTTCACGTTCTCGCGGTCGTTGGACTTGTCCACGATCAGCTTCAGACCGTAGAAGATCGCGCCCACACCGACAACCACAGCGACCGTCATGATGAAGTCGATGACCGAGCGCAGCGTGTTGCCCCAGTCTTGCATCAGATCGGCCAGGCCAGCCGCATGCGCACCCAACGGGGTTGCGGTCAGGGCCAGGCCCATCAGCACCATCATCGTTCCTACAGGATTTCGTGCGAGCTTGCGCACCAGGGAAAGCTTGGCCGACGCCACGCCGGCGTACAGCGCTATTGAGCTATTGCGGATCAGGTTCATTTGGTTCACTCCGTCAAAAGGGATTACATATAAGTTGGTTGTGCTAATAACCTCGTGATAGCCAACGTACATCAGAGCGTTTGAGCTATCCGAGTGTCGCGATAAGAAGGTATCTCGCGGAATCGGAAAAGTCATCCAAAAACAGGGGGGTTTCTCAACCTCCAGCCAGCATTCGCAAGGTGCCGGGAATATTGACCGCCAACGCGCCGAAAAAGAGATGCCAAAATCCCTTCCAGCCTAGGTTCTGGCCATGGCCAGCTCCCTTGGCCAGCTCATTCCAGAGCACAAGGCCACGGATGATGGCGATAAAACCGATGGCAGCGACCCAGTACACGCCAGCCTCCACCGCCTGGGAAAGAAGCTGGCTTTCCTGCACCGGATCGGGCATATAAGCCATTGCGCTATTGGGGCTCTCTCGACCCGTGCCGAACAGGGTCTGCACGAGCATATCGGTCATGGTCCCAAGCTGAACCATGGCGCCACCAATACACAGGTTGATGAGCACCGGGCCCACTGTTGGCTGACCCTGGCGCTCGCCTCTGCCATGGGCGACTACCTTTTTCAATCCAGAGATCATGAAGGCAACGCCCAACAAAACGGCAATCGCGCCTGTCAGCAACGCAACAAGCGCATGCACCGTCTCTCTGGACCCGTTAAGGAACGCCGAGAAATCCATAATTGGACTACCTCTTACTGTGCCCCCACCCATACACTGCCAGGCGGAGGCGATGCTTGATTACCGCGCGGCATGAATGGCGCCCATGGATGTGTAGACCGTCGTGCCATCGATCTTGGTCACACGCGCACCCTCGATGCTGGAACCCACGGCCACTTCGACCAGCTTCTCGCCATTGGTCACCCAGGCACGCTGCGGCGTGACGCCTGGCTCGCTTGACGGGTAGGTGGCCACCACCGCGTAGCCTG
>Ga0079224_100008456_pt1 | contig 13947 bp, 10 predicted proteins | sample Stecom2015_FD_80414 | JGI IMG/M metagenome (GOLD analysis project Ga0079224, IMG submission 80414) | Agricultural soil microbial communities from Utah to study Nitrogen management - Steer compost 2015 | ecosystem: Environmental > Terrestrial > Soil > Agricultural land | place: USA: Utah... | reverse complement strand
TGGCGCGCCGATTGGCCAGGGCGGTCAGAGTTTTCGGCCGTCAGAGGTAGGTGGCCGCTTGCAGCAGGGCCTCACGGGCATCGGGGCCGCTCGCGACCTTCTCGTGGGCGACGATCAGCCGCACCAGATCGTCGATGGACGCGAAGCGCTCGAAGTCCTCCCGCAGGGCGCGCTTGTCCTTGATCAGGGCCAGCTTGGTGAGGCGGGAGACGCGAGGGCCCGGCGCGGAGCCGAGCAGCGTGGTGAAGAGGAAGCCGAGCACGTCCCGCTTGCGATCCATGTTGAACAGCACGTCGTTCAGCACCACGGACGTACCGTCCGGGGAGCGGACGAACATGGCTCCCTCCGCCTCGGCGACGCCCTGGAGGTGCTCGAAGCGCACGGTGGGATCGGGCGACTCGTACTCGTCGTAGGTGAGGTCCACGTCCACGACCTCGGCGATCTTTTCACGGGAACCCCTGGGCGCGATGACCCGCGCGGCGGGGTAGCGGTCCTTGAAGATCCGCGCGTCGAGCCGGTGCCAGCGGTTGGGGATGACCAGGAGCGCGGGGGCTCCCCAGGCCTCCAGGCGCGCCTGCGCCTGCTCCTCGAGGGCGATGGGGTTGTGGAGCACGAGGCTCCCGTCCTGGAGTTTGACGACGACCATCGTCCGCTTCAGGGACATGCCCGGGAGGCTCCCGGTGACGTGCCAGAGGTTGTCCGCGAGCTCGACGATGTCCTCGTGGGGGAGGACCGTCCACGTTCGGTGTGCCTTTTCCTTCGCCATCCTGGGCCCGAGTTTACACACGGAGCGTCGGGAGGGAGCGGCTGGGGCTCAGTCGCGGGGGATTTCTTGGCGCCGCGAACCGGTGCGCGCCGCGGGGTGAGCTGGGGCGATCCTCGTCAGCGGGATGCTGCGTCGTCGCTGACCGTCACGCCGTGCCCGCGCTCGATCCCATCGACCCGGACCGAAGGTCCTCGCTGCTCGAAGCCGCCTCGGAGCGGGCGCTCCGCCATGAACAGCGGGGTGTCCAGATCGACGTACCGCACGCCGCCCAACCCCGCGGCCAGGCATGCAGAGGTGCTCATGCACAGCTCCGTCTCCACCATGCCGCCGATCATGAGGTCGAGCCCATGGGCCCGCGCCGTGAGCATCATTTGCCACGCGGCCAGCAACCCTGACTTGGTGATCTTCACGTTGATCACGCGGGCCGCACCCGCGCGCGCGAGACCGGCGACGTCGGCGGGGCTGCGGGCGCTCTCGTCGGCGGCCACGGGGACGCCACCGTCCCGCTGCACCTCCTCGAGGCCCTCCCAGTCCTCCCGGGCGGTGGGTTGTTCGAACAGCGCCACGCGCTGCCGCGCCGGTCCCGCGGCGTCGAGGAGTCGGAGGGCGTCCCTGGCGTCGAAGGCGGCGTTGGCGTCGAGGATCAGGGCCGCATCCGGGGCAGCGGCGTGGATGGCGCGGAGGCGGCGCGCGTCGTCGTCGACGTCGGTCCCGCCCACCTTGACCTTCAGGGACTGAAACCCCGCCGCGACGGCTCGCCGGGCCGCCGCAGCGGCCGCCTCCGCCGTGCCCGTCGGCACGGTGATGTCCGTCTGCAGGCTCCCCTCGGCGCCCCCGAAGAAGCTCCACAGGGACAGGCCGCGGTGGCGGGCCAGGGCATCCAGAAGCGCCGTCTCGACGGCGGCCAGGGCGCTCGGCGTGGCCTGGAGGGCGTCGTGAGCGACCTCGGCGACGGCGCGGTAACGCCCCACCTCCAGCCCCACGAGGGGGCCCATGACGGCAGGGAGCGCTCCCAGGACCTGCTCCTGGGTCTCCCCGTTGACGGCGGGGAAGGGGGCCGCCTCGCCGAGCCCGATGGTGCCGTCCTCGAGCTCCACCTCCACGAGCACGTTGCGGGCCACCGCCTGCTGACCGGTCGCGATCCCGAAGGGCTCGGTGAGGGGGACGTCGAAGGCGCGCGCGCGAAGATCCGTGATGGCAGACACGATGGTTTGCCTACGTGGCTTGGGGCGCCGAGGCAACGCCCCGGGCCCGAACGCACCAGGGCAAGGCCCGGGCGATCGCAGCCGCGCGCCACCCGCCCTCGACACGCCAGGAGCGGATGCGACACCGGGGGAGCCCCGACGGAGCAACCCACTTGAGGAGCCCGTCGAGAAGCCCAGCGGGGCACACCCAGCCCCCCCGGCGGCCACCAGCGGAAGCGGAGGGCCCCGGGTTCAGTGCCGCGGCGCCCTTTCAGGCTCGCTCGAGCGAGTACCCGACGGCCACTCCGTTGACGTCCAGGGTGTCGACGACCGCGCCCTCCTCGAGCTCGTTGGCCAACACCTCCCGCTGGATCGTGTCCGCGAAGCGCGCCAGCGCCTCACGACCCAGGGGATCCTGGCACGACCAGCGCACGCGAATGCGGTCCGTGATCTCGAGGCCGGTGCTCTTGCGGACGTTCTGGAGCAGGCTGACCAGCTCCCGCGCGAAGCCCTCCTGCTCGAGCTCCCTGTCCAGGCTCGTGTCGAGCACCACGGTGATCTGCCCGTCCGTGGCGACCGCCGAGCCCGGCCGGGGGCTCCGCTGCAAGATCACGTCCTCGAGGGCGATGGCTTCGCCCTCCACCTCGATCGACTCTCCCGCCTCGAGCCGAGCGACCTCGTCGAAGCCCCAGGAGGCGAAGATCCCCTTCAGCGCGCCGAGCTTGCTGCCGCAGCGTTTGCCGAGGGTCTTGAAGTTCGGCTTGACCTGCACCGTGGTGAACGCGCTCTCGTCCGCCTCGGCGGTCACCGCCTTGAGGTTGAGCTCGTCCGCGATCAGCGCCACCGACGCGAGCACCTGGCTGCGCACCCGCGGATCCCGGTGGACGACGGTGAGCTTGCGCAGGGGCTGCCGCACCTTGATCCGGTGCTCCTCCCGGAGCTTGCGTCCCAGCCCCACCACCGTGCGCACCACGCGCATGCGCTCCTCGAGCTCCGTGTCGATGACGGCCTCGTCGACGACCGGGTAGTCGCAGAAGTGGACGCTCCCCGGAGCGTCCGGGTACACGCTGCGCACCAGCTTCTGGTACACGACCTCCGTCAGGAAGGGCATGAAGGGCGCCAGCACCTTCGCGAAGGTGACGAGCACCTCGTAGAGGGTGGCGTAGGCCGCGGCCTTGTCCTGGTCGTCCTCGCCGCGCTCGAAGCGTGGGCGCCAGAAGCGCGGGCGCGAGCGCCGCACGTACCAGTTCGTGAGGTCGTCGATGAACCGCACCAGCCGCGGCACGACGTTGTAGAGCCGGTACCCCTCCATCTCCCGGTTCACGTCCGCGACCAGGCTCTGGAGCACGCTCAGGATCCAACGATCGACGTCGGGGCGTGCCTCGAGGACGGGCGGCTCGGCGGTGCGCGGATCGTAGCCGTCGACGCTGGCGTAGGTGGTGAAGAACGACAGCGCGTTCCAGTAGGGGAGCACCACCGTGCGCACGATCTCCTTGAGGCCGCGCTCGCTGAAGCGGAGCGGCTCCCCGCGCACGACGGGAGAGTCGATCATGTAGGCCCGCAGCGCGTCGGCGCCATAGCGCTCGAGCACCTCGGTCGGATCGGGGTAGTTCTTCTTGCGCTTGCTCATCTTCTGGCCGTCCTCGGCCAGGATGAGCCCGTTCACGATCACGTTGCGGTAGGGAGACGTCCCGAACAGGGCCGTGCCCAGCACGAGCAGCGTGTAGAACCAGCCGCGGGTCTGATCGAGCCCCTCGGCGATGAAGTGGGCCGGGAAGAAGGCCTGGAAGCGGGCGTCGGCGCCGGGCTCCGGCTGGGCGTCGCCGGGGCGGAACGGGTAGTGCTGCTGCGCGTAGGGCATCGCCCCGGACTCGAACCAGCAGTCGAGCACCTCCGGCGTGCGTCGGTAGGTCTTGCCGTCCTTGCGGATCACCACCTGGTCGACGACGTGCTTGTGCAGATCGGTGACGCGGACCCCGCTGAGGGCCTCGAGCTCCGCGACGGATCCCACGCAGATCACGTCCTCGGGGTCTTCCTCGTTCACCCAGATCGGGATGCAGGAGCCCCAGAAGCGGTTGCGGCTGATGTTCCAGTCGTTCGCGTCCCGGAGCCAGTTGCCGAAGCGATTCTGGCCGACGGCTCGCGGCACCCAGTTGACGGTGTCGTTCTGGGCGACGAGGGACTCCCGCAGATCCGACACCCGCACGTACCAGGCCTCGATGGCGCGGTAGATGAGGGGCGTGTCCGTGCGTTCGTCGTAGGGGTAGCTGTGCTGGATGGTGCCGTGGTGCACGAGCTTCCCGCTCTGGCGGAGTGCGGTGATGATCTCCTTGTCCGCGTCCTTGCAGAACTGCCCGGCGTAGTCGGGGACCTGAGCGGTGAAGCGCGCCTCCGCGTCCAGGGGATCGACGAGCTCGATGCCCGCCTCCCTGCAGACCCGGAAGTCGTCCTCGCCATAGGCCGGGGCGAGGTGGACGATGCCCGTACCGTCCCCCGTGCTCACGAAGGCGTCCGCGAGGACGCGGAACGCGTTCGGGTGCTCGGCGAAATAGGGGAAGAGGGGCTCGTAGCGCCAACCGACGAGGTCGCTCCCCCGGAGACGGGCCACGATCTCGGCGCCTTCCCCGAAATGGGCGGAGAGGCGCGCGGCGGCGACCACGGAGACGTCGCCCGACGCCTCACGGACCGCGACGTACTCGATGTCGGGCCCCGTACAGAGGGCGAGGTTCGCCGGCAGCGTCCAGGGCGTGGTCGTCCACGCGAGCAGAGAGACGCGACGGCTCGGCGCCTGGGCGCGCAGCTCGTCGAGGCCCTGACCGTCCTGGAGGGCGAAGCGCACGGTGATGGCTGGATCCTGGACGTCCTTGTAGTTGGCGTTCGCCTCGAAGTTGCTGAGGGGCGTCGTCAGCTTCCAGCTGTAGGGCATGATGCGGTACGATTTGTAGACGCGCCCCTGCTGCCATAGCTGCTTGAAGACCCACCACACGGACTCCATGAAGTCCGGGTCCATGGTCTTGTAGTCGTTGTCGAAATCGACCCAGCGCCCCATGCGCGTGACCGTCTTGCGCCACTCGGCGACGTAGGTCTGCACCATGGAGCGGCACTGCTCGTTGAAGACGTCGACGCCGCGCTCGAGGATCTGGCTCGTACCGGCGAGGCCGAGGGCCTCCTGCGCCAGGGCCTCGATGGGCAGCCCGTGGCAGTCCCATCCGAAGCGCCGCTCCACGGGGTGGCCACGCATGTTCCAGTAGCGCGGGACGATGTCCTTGATGGTGCCCGCGAGCAGGTGCCCGTAGTGCGGCGTGCCCGTGGCGAAGGGCGGGCCGTCGTAGAACACGAAGGGCCGGGCGGCGCCGATGCGTTCGCGGCGTCGATTCGACTCGTGGAAGGCGTCGAGCTCACGCCACAGCTCGAGCACCTCGTGCTCGAGGCGGGGGAGATCGACCTGGGACGCGAGGCGGGCGATGGGGCCGCCGCTCACCCCCTCCGAGGCGTGGGAGGGGGGGGCGGGATGGGATGGATCACTCATGGTTCGAGAACGGGTGGGAGAGCGCAGCGGCGGAGAGCCACGGGCGCCATGGGTCCGCCGTGCCAGGCGACGGGGAGGGCGTCAGCGGAGATCGACGGGCGCCCCGAGCTTGTTGCCGAGGACGCGAGCCACGGTGGCCCACAGCTCGTCGCCGGTCTTCCGCGAGACCCAGGTCCCGTCGTCTTCGTTCCAGTCGAAATGCCAGGCGTTGCGCTCGGCGGCCATCCAGATCTGGCGCGCAGCGCGGTGAGAGTTCACCACGTAGCGCGCGCCGTCACCGAACTCGATCGTGAGGATGTCGCTCTCGAGCTCGGCCTCGACCTGGTCGTCCTCGATACGATCGATGGCATCGAGGAGTCGGCGCAGCTCGGGCAGGGCAAGCGCGACGTATGCGTCTTCGTCTAACACCGGATAGGGCTCCGCGGCTGGGGTGCGAGATACTCGCGGCCCGTTCGGAGCGCCCGGGCGGGCCGCCGTCAGGCCCTAATCATTGAGCCTGCGGAACGCAAGCAGGGGCCATGCAGCGGTACCCCGCCTGGCAGTCGTTGTCGCTCTGGCAGGGCCAGACGCACTTGCCGTGGGCGGTGGAGCACTTGTGGCCGAGGCACGTCGCGTCCTGCTGGCAGGGGAAGGCCACGGAGGAGGGCTCCGACGTGGTGCTGGCGGGAGCGGGAGCCGGCTGCTGGGCGTAAGGGTCCGCCGGCTGGGCGGGGGCGCCGTAGCCCGGCTGGGCGGGCTGGGCGTAGGGGTCCGCCGGGGCCGGCTGTCCGTAAGGCTGTTGGCCGTAGGGCTGCTGCCCATAGGGTTGCTGTCCGTAGGGCTGCTGACCGGGAGCCGGCTGTCCGTAGGGCTGCTGCGGCGGCGGCTGCTCCTCGTTCTTCTTGCAGGCGGTGACGAACAGAGCGCCGGCGAGGGCCGCGAAGGTCCAGGTGCGAAGAGCGGGGCGCTGAGCGGTGAAAGCGGAGGTGAGAGGCCGTGTACCCATGATTTCGTTCTCGTCTTCGTGGAGTCGGTCCTTCTGGCTGCGGCTCCGGTCGACCGGCGCTCTCCAGCGGCAGCGGGCGTTCCGCCCCGACGATATTGAGTTTCCGCTGCTGTGGCTAGAGTTCTTCCCCAGCCCGGCCAGGGGGGAGGAGAAGGCCCGTCGAGAGGTGGCTGACTCGAGAGGAGCGGATGGGCTATGCGGAGGGCGATGACGAGCTCGATGCGCCGGGCGAGCTGGTGCGCGTTCGGGTGCGCATGTGTGCTGCTCCTGGGCCTCCCCTTCGCGAGGGCGGGGGAGGAGCCGTCGGAGATCGTCCTGGTCGTCGACGCGGACGACGACGACGACGACGGCGTCGCGGATCGGGCGAGCGCGCGGCCCGGCGAGCGGGCGCTGGCTCGGCTGCACTGGGTACCCCGTGAACACCTCGCGCCCCGTGAACACCTCGTGAGCCCCCCGGGCTCCGCTCCGGAGTCCGGCTCCTCGGCTCCGTTCCGATTTCACGTCCGGGGCAAGGAGGTCGGCCTGCAGGGGCTCCGTCCCGGCGCTGGCGAGCTCTCGACCCGTGTCGGTCCCGTCCCGGTGTCCGTGCTCGAGCTCCGCGCCCTGGACGCGGAGGGCGCCAGCGTGGACCTCGCCCGGTCTCATGCCTCGCTCAGCCGCGCGCTCCCCGCTCCGTTGGGCGCGCGAGGTGAGGCAGCGACGGACGTGGACGCGCTGCGGTGGCTCGTCATCGGCCCACGGCGGGCGCTCCCCGACGTCCTCACGGTGAGCTCTTTCGGAGCGGACGGACGCCTCCGGGACCGCGCGGCGCCCTCGCACCTCGCGGACGTCCCGTGTCCCCCGCAGACGGCGCTGGACCTGGCGTGTCGTCTCTCCGCCCCCCTCCGCGCCAGCACCGATCCGGTGGATCGGGATCATCCCGCGGCGGCGGGGCGCTCCATTCTGGCGGAGGTCGGGGGGCGCCTGCGGATCGAGGTGGCGCCGGGCGCGGGAGTGAGTCTCCGCGTCGGTGGACCTCGGGGGGCGGCGGGGCACGAGGTGGGGCGATATCGCGCAGTCGTGCGCACTCATATCCTGCGCACCGGCGCCGGGAGCCCGGCGGTCGGCGCCGACGACGAAGAAGCGATCGCTCTCCTGCGGCAGGAGCTCGCCGGGGCGAGCGCCCTCTGGGGGCAGTGCGGCATCCACCTCGGCCCCGTCGAGGAGCTGGACATCCAGGTGAGGGACGCGCCGCCGCCCCACATGGTCGCGGTCGGCTGCGGCACCGGGCAGCGAGCGAGCGGTGGCGTGATCCGGCTGACGGTGGACGGCCGAGCCCTGGAGCTTCCCTCCCGTCCCGGTGAGCTCCCCGCGGAGTTCGCCGTGCGGCTCGCAGAACGGATCGAGGCACTCGGATTCCGAGCACGGGTGAGCGTCAACGCGGCGACCCAGCGCGCGGCGAAGCGTACGGCGGACGTGCTCGTCCGGGGCGCGGCGGGGGGCTTCGTGCCCCTGGGCACGCCGGGGGACGCGCCCGCCTCCACGGATCCGAGCTTGCCCGTGTGCCTGGGCGAGGTCGAGCTCGCCGACGGGCTGCAACACTTCGACGACTTCGACGCGGGGGCGGGGACCGTGGAGGAGCGGGCCCTGATCAAGGCCTTCGAGGACGACGATCCCGCGACCATCGAGCTGTTCGTCGTGCCGAGCTTCGGCGGCAGCGGGCGGATCGGCGAGTCGTTCCTCTTCGGGCCCGGCGCCAGCCTCCAGAACGTGATCGTGCTCGATCGGGGCGGGATCCGCGCGGGTGGGCGCTCCTTCGCGCTGGCCCACGAGCTCGGGCACGTGCTCCTCGACATGCCCGGGCACCCCGACGACTTCGGCGTGGACACTCCGTCATCGCTCATGGACGCGGACGCGGCGGATGCGACGATCTTCGGGCCCCGCAGGCTCTCCGTGGAGGAATGCGAGCGGGCGCTGCGCCAGAGCGGTCCCGGCGCTCCCATCCCCCTGCTCACGCCCTGGCCCCTGTTCTCCGAGGGGACGCCCGCGAAGTAGGGGGCGGCGACGCCTCCGGCTGCCGGCGATTCCAGCGCGGCTCAGGAGCTTTGGGCTCGGAGCGGTGGGGGCGCCGAGCGCGGCTCCGCCGTGAGCTCCAGCGCATCGATGAGACGCAGCGCGAGCGCCTTGCGGGACCCCTCCGTCGGACCGACGCAGGCGGGGCACCCCGCCTCGCAGGGACACCGCTCGACGAGGTGGCGAGCCCGTGCGAGCAACTCTCCGGCGCGCTCGAAAACCCGACGAGCGAGTCCCACACCGCCCGGGATCGCGTCGAACAGGAACACGGTCGGGTCGATTTGCCCCGTGCGTCCCGCGAACGGATCGCGGCCCGGCGGCAGGGGCTCCGCGCTCCCCTCCTCGTCCGGATCCTGCTGGGATCCGTCCCCCAGGCTCTGGCCGAGATCCCGCGGATCGCACATCAGGGCCAAGGACGCCACGGTCTCGAGGGCGGCTCCCACGCCCCGGAGCGCGTCCACCGCAGAAGCGCGAGGCACCCGGAGCCGCTCCAGGACGCCCTCGGGCACGGTCAGCCAGAAGCTGGTCGTGTGCATCTGCATCTCGGGGAGGTGGACGTCCCCGTAGCCAGCGTTCTCGTGGGTGAAGAACTTGATCTTCTTGTAGCCGGTCACCTTCTCGAGGACCTTGACCTCGCCCCAGCCGAGGCGCACCTCACCGCGTGCTGCGGTGTCCGCCGGCTCGATCACGCTGACGGTGCGGTAGGTCAGCGCGGTCGTGAAGTAGTCGGGCGCGACCTTGCGCACGAAGGCCTTGTGGTTGTCGAAGTCGAGGCGCTCGACCTGATACTGCTCCGCGTCCTGCTGGTAGATGGCCTGTTCGTGGAGCATCGTGTGAGCCGCGCGCCAATCGAGTTCGCCGATGGTCTGCCCGGTGTCCTCGTCGACGATCACGAAGTTGTCCCAGCCGACGCTGCGCAGGGAGACGTGGTGCGCGGGGAACGCTTCGCCCGCCCAGTGGTAGCGGCCGCGGCTCGCGTGGGCGAGGCCGTGGCCGACCAGGTACTCGAGGGCGTCCCGGGTCTCGGCGACGTCCATGGAGCCGTAGGTCTCGCCGCGGGGCGCCTCGGGGCTGGCGGGCCGTGACCCCGGCGGGGTCGTCGTGAAGGGGGCCTCGAACAGGGCGCACTTGAGGTGCTGGATCAGGATCTCGACGTTCTCGGGCTCGATCCTCGCCTCTTCGGCGCCTCCATCGAGCAGGTACCCGGGTTCGCGGGCGAGGTATTGATCGACGGCTCCGCTCGAGCACACCAGGAGGGCGATCGACTCCGTCCCCCGGCGCCCCGCGCGGCCGAAGCGCTGCCACGTGCCCGCCACGGAGCCCGGGTATCCGGCGCAGACCACCGCCTCGAGATCACCGATGTCGATGCCGAGCTCGAGGGCGTTGGTGGCGACCACACACAGGATCTCCCCCTCCCGCAATCCTCGCTCGATGGCGCGGCGCCGCTCGGGGAGGTAGCCGCCGCGATAGCCCATGATCGCGTCCGGGCCCACCAGATCGCCGCAACGCTCCCGCAGGTACTTGAGCATCACCTCGACGGAGTTGCGCGATGGCCCGAAGAGGATCGTCGGTACGCGGGCGCGGATGAGGTCCGCCGTCAGGTAGACGGCCGCCTTGAGGGTGCTCGCGCGCATGCCGAGCTCCGCGTTGACGATCGGCGGGTTGTAGAGGAGCACGCGTCGGGTGTTGCGCGGGGCGCCCGAGTCGTCGACCAGCTCGATCGAGTCGGGAGCGACGCCGAGGAGTCGCGCCGCGTGCTCGCGGGGGTTGCCGATGGTCGCGGTGGCGCAGATGAAGGTCGGTGACGCGCCATGGAACGCGGCGACGCGCCGGAGCCGCGTGAGCACGTGCGCCATGTGCGAGCCGAAGACCCCCCGGTAGGTGTGCAGCTCGTCCAGCACCACGTAGCGCAACCCCGAGAGCCAGCTCGCCCAGCGCGGGTGGTTCGGCAGGATGCCCGCGTGGAGCATGTCGGGGTTCGTCAGCACGACGCGACTCTTCTCCCGCACCGCGCGCCGCGCGTCTCCCGGAGTGTCCCCGTCGTAAACCGTCGCCCCCACGGTCAGCCCGCTCGCGCGGCTGAGCTCCCCCAAGCCGTGCTCCTGATCCCGCGACAGGGCCTTGGTGGGGTACACGAAGAGGGCGCTGGCGCTGGGGTCCTCCGCCAACGCCTGGAGGACGGGCAGGTGGAAGCAGAGGCTCTTCCCGCTCGCGGTGGGCGTGGCGACCACCACGTGGCGTCCTCCTCGGGCCGCTCGGATCGCTCGGGCCTGGTGGCTGTAGAGCTCGCGGATGCCCCGCGCTGCGAGGGCATCGACGATGCCGGGGGCGAGGGGAGGCAGCGGCGCGTGACGGGCAGGCGCGGCCGCCAAGGTCCGCTCGGCCGCCAAACAGGAGCGGACCTTGCCTTCGTCGAGCCACTGCTGCACCACGTGGGAGACCCCATGGCGTGCGGTCCAGGGCGGGTCGGCCATGCTTATGGAAGACTAAACAAATGTGCGGTGCCGAGCAATGGCCGCCTGGCCCGAAGTGTCGAGTTGTCGTAAGGAAGCGGGCCCCGCATGAACTCGTCAGAAGAACCTCGTCCCCGGCCTTCGGATGAGCCCGAGTCCCGCCCCGACGCGGCGCCTCGGGTCGCCTCGGAATCCCCCTCGCTCGCGGAGGAGCTGCCGCCCGGCGGAGAGGAAGGACGTGCGGAGAGCGCCGGCGCCTCCGAGGCCGTCCCCGGCGACGTCGTCCGAGAAGATCCCGTGCCGGGCGATGCCGTGCCGAGCGATGCCGTGCCCGAGGGGACGGACGAGAGCCAGGCGCTCGACGCAGAGTCTCCCGAGCGGGCGCCCGAGGACGCGCAGTCCGACGAGAAGCGCCCCGAAGGGGAGGACGTGGCCGACGCGATCGAGCCGGGCCCCGCGCCGACCTTCGTGTTCTTCGGGGTGGTCGCGGCGGTGTCGCTGGTCCTCGACGTCGCCACGAAGGCGTGGGCCGAGATGACCATGAACGCCCGGGGCTTCGTCCCGATCGAGCTGATCCCCGGGCACCTGAACGTCATCCTCGCCTACAACCGCGGCGGCGCCTGGGGCCTGCTCCAGGACGCCAGCGAAGCGGTGCGCAAGCCGTTCTTCCTCGTGGTGAGCGTGGCCGCGATCCTGTTCATCGTCTCGCTCTACGGCAAGCTGCACCACAGCCAGAAAGCCCTGAAGTGGGGCCTGCCGCTCGTCCTCGGGGGCGCTCTCGGCAACCTGAGCGATCGGATCACCCGCAGCCAGGTCATCGATTTCATCGATTACCAGGGGCAGTGGGTGCTCGCCCTGAACACTTTCGTGCGGCGGTACGTGGACGGCTGGACCGTCACGGATCACTGGCCGACCTTCAACGTCGCGGACATCGCCATCTGCGTGGGCGTCGGGCTCATGGCCGTCGACATGTTCACGTCGCGTCGTCTGCGACGGGCGCTCGAAGAGCAGGAGCGACGGGCCATCGAGGAGCAGGAGCGGCAGGGACAGGGAGGAGCGCCGGCCGAGTCACGCTCTCTGTGAGCTCGTGACGCGGCGCGGGCGACGCGGGAGGACAGGCGATGCAGGGGCGTCTCTTCACACTGCTGGACACGGCGTTCCCCAGCTACTTCGTCCTGCTCGTGACCGGGTTCGTCTTCGCGACGGCGATCGGGGCGCTGTGGGCGCGGCGGGTCGGGCACGATCCCGACGTGATCGTCGACCTCGGCATGGCGATGTTGCTCGCGGGCGTCGCCGGCTCCCGCTTGCTCCACGTGATCGCCGATGGCTACTTCTGGGACTACGTGCACCTGTGCACCGATCCCGCGCTGGTGGAGTGGCGCATCAGCCGGGCGGAGTGCCTGATGGAGTACGAGCCGGGGTTCGTCGGGTCCCTGCTCGGTGAGAGCGCCGGGGCCCGCGGTCGCTGGGACGACGCCGCGGGCGTGTGTCGTCCCCTGCACGCGGACTGCTGGGCGTGGGCTCGGTTCTGGGCGGGCGGACTCACCTATTACGGCGGCTTCCTGGGAGCGGGGCTCGCCGCCTGGTTCCTCCTGCGAGCGGATCGCTTCCCGTTCTGGAAGGCCGCCGACATGGCCGGCATGGTCGTCCCCGTCGGGCTCGGGTTCGGTCGTCTGGGGTGTGTCCTCGCCGGCTGCTGCTTCGGACGCCCCTGGGACTCCAGCCTGGCTCTGGTCTTCCCGCCGGGGAGCGCCGCGAGCGAGGCGCAGCACCGGGCCGGCCAGCTGGCGAGCGCCTACGCCCCGTCGCTCCCGGTCCATCCGACGCAGCTCTACGAGTCAGCGGCCTGTTTCGCCCTGGCCGCGTTCCTCATGCTCTGGCTCCATGGTCGGAAGCGCTACGACGGGCAGCTCTTCGTCACCTTCGTGGGCGCTTACGCGGCCCTGCGCTTCCTCATCGAGCTCGTGCGCGCGGACGATCGCGGGGGGCTCCTGGGCCTGAGCACGAGCCAGCTCATCGGTGCGGGTTTGGCGCTCGCCGCCCTCGCGGTTCACCGTCGATTGGCCGCCCGCGCCGCCAAGTTGAGCTAACCTGCGCCGGTGGACTCGAGAGGCCCGATGAGCGATGGAGGCGCGATGACGGGGGGTGAAGGGAGGATGGCGCGCGTCCGGCGTGGCGCGGCGCTGCTCCTGCTGATCGCGGGGGCTGGCGGCTGCTCCGGAGAGCCCGACCGCCCGCCGATTCGCCCCGCCTGCAGCGCCGACGACTGTCTCCCGGCGCCGGGGAGCGGCGTGCCCGGAGCCGGGGGCGCTCCCGGCGGCGGTGGGGGGAGCGGTGGTGGCGTCGAGGGGGAGGAGGTGACCGTCACGGGGGCGATCCTCCAGTACACGGAAGATCAGTTCCTCCAGCCCACGACCTTCACCGGCCCCGGCGAGCTCGAGGCCTTCGAGACGAGCGGCGCACGCTTCGCGGGGACCTTTGCGGACGGGACCTTCACCCTGCCCGAGGTGCCCGCGGGGGCTTCGCTCTGGCTCCTCGCCCGTCCCAGCTCTGCCGCGCTGCACTTCCCGACCTGGACGTTCATCGAGGCGAGGGACGACATCCAGGTGACGGCCCCGCTCCTGCAGCGCGCCGTCGTCGAGGAGATCATGAGCACCCTCACGGTGCCTGGAGTGCCCCTGCAGGGGACCGCCCAGGTCGTGCTGCGGGTGCTCAACGCCAACCAGACCCCCGTGGAGGGCGTCACCGTGGCGGCGCCCGCGGCGCAGCTGATCATCTACGGCGCCCAGGGCACCTGGAGCGAGACGGAGGTGAGCACCGACACCACGGGGCTCGTGGTGCTGGGGAACGTCGCCGCGTCGCCGGTCCCTGGCAACGAGCTCGATGTGATCCTGAGCGGCGCGGGGAGCGGCAGCTTCGCCCTACGGGTGGCGAACGACACGGCGACCTTCGTGCACATCATCGTCCGCTGAGCCCTC
>Ga0079224_100008455_pt1 | contig 13948 bp, 13 predicted proteins | sample Stecom2015_FD_80414 | JGI IMG/M metagenome (GOLD analysis project Ga0079224, IMG submission 80414) | Agricultural soil microbial communities from Utah to study Nitrogen management - Steer compost 2015 | ecosystem: Environmental > Terrestrial > Soil > Agricultural land | place: USA: Utah... | reverse complement strand
TTCCTGCATCATCGCTGCGTGCGCGGCACGCAGCTCGGCTCTCGCCGTTTCGATGGTCGCGCCGGGTGCCAGTCGTCCGAACAGCTCCGTCATCCGATGCACGCGACCGGTCACCATCGTCGCCGACAGGTGGTGCGGGCTCGTGACCATGTTGGCGATGATCTCGGTCTCTGCCGGATAGGGGACCGCAGGTTCCATGACGCCGACGATCGTCGCGGTGCGATCGCCAAGACGCACGGTGCGGCCGATGAGCGACGCGTCGCCGTTGAGGACCGATGTGAAGAAGCGATGTGTGAGCACCGCCGCCCCCGCGGCCGCCGGGCCATCATCGGCCGGTCCTAGCACGCGGCCGATCACGGCGCCAAGCCCCATGACTTCGAAATAGCGGCCGTCGACGACGCCGGCGCGCACGACGCGTGGATCGCCGAGCCCGATCATCGTGAACTCGATGGTCGAGAACTCGCCGAACGCCGAGATTGACGTCACACGATTGCGGAAGTCCCGAATCTCGGGCACCGAGAACACGGCGCTGTCCATCTGCAGGCCCGGGGCCTGGTGCTGGATGTAGATGAGCCGCTCTTCGTCCTCGTTGGCGAGCGGCTTCAGGAGCACCCCTCGCACGACGCTGAAGATGGCGGCGTTGGCGCCGATGCCGAGCGCCAGGGTAACGATGACGGTCGCGGCGAGCCCCTTGACCCGCGAGAGCGACCGGAAGGCGTATCGAAAATCCATGTGAGACCTGCCTGTCTCCTGTGTGCGGTGACCGGCCGCCCGTACGGAGGCGGCTACCAGTCAGTCGAATCTACCCGGGCGGAATCGACAGGGAGGGGCGGAAAAACCCACGGCCCGGCGTTCACGGCGCGGCCGGCGCCTATTCTGCGTCTTCTGGGCCGAAAACCGCCTGAAAATCCGCGAAGTTTTCCCCGAGCCCGCGAACAAATCCGGTCCGGTTGGACCTGTCCGACGGCCGTCACGCCGGCTTCCTGTGAAAAATCGACGGCGGATTCCGGTACCGGCATTGCGGATGAGATGATCGGGACCGATGTTGCCACGCTGGTTGATGCTGCTCGCTCTTGCGTCCGCACCGCTGGTGCAGATAGCCGCCGTGCCGCCGCAGCGCTCGCGCGAGGCGCTCACGCGCGCGTTCACCGAACGCTTCGGCATGGATCAGCTGCAGCAGTCGCTTCTCAATTCCGGGTACGACACAGCCGAGCGGCTGGTCTCGCCGGCGCCCGATGGCCTGGCGCTGATCGGCGGTATCTGGATTGACGCCGATCCCGATCTCTATCTCCACTGGGCCGAACAGTTCGCCGATGTCGACCGCGGCTCCTCGGTCCAGGCGCTGCGCAAGTTGTCGAACCCTCCGCGGCGGTCGGATTTCGACACGATGACGCTCTCGAAGGACGAGTTGCGCGAGCTGCGAAAGTGCCGCGTAGGCGACTGCACGCTGCAACTCGACGCCGGCACGATTGCACGCATCGCCGCCGTCGACTGGCGCGCCCGCGATGCCGACGAGCGGGCGACGTCGATCGTGCGCGACATGATGTTCGGCATCGCCGTGCGGTACATGGCCGAGGGTGATTCAGGGCTGACGAGTTATCACGACTCGCGGAACGTGACCGACGTGCCGGGCATCTGCACGGACCTTATCGAGGAGGAAGCGGCCGCCCGGCTGACGCCTGTCCCGGTGCTCAACTACTTCGGCGGGCTGCCGGCGCACGTTCCCGAGGGTGCCACCAGCTATCTGTACTGGACGACGAACACGTTCGGCCTCAAGCCCACGACGCGCCTGAATCATGTGGTCGTCTACCGAAATCGCGACGACCGGCTCGCCGGCGTCATCGCGACCAAGATGCTCTACGCCACGCACTATTTCCATGGTGCGCTCGATGTGCGGTACGTCATGGCCGAGCCCGGCGACAACCGGTTCCTGCTCGTCGACATCACGCGATCGCGGTCGGATGGGCTGACAGGACTGACCGGCGCGATCATCGGCGACACGATCCGACGACGGGCCGTCGAAGGACTGCGCGCGTATCTGCGGTACACGAAGGAGACCGTCGAACGGCGACAGCGCCAGGGATGGACGTCGGCACGCTGACGCCTGTCCCGGGCTCGAGAACCATCACCGTCACAAACAGTTGCGGCGAGCCGTCTCCGTGAATCGACGCGGGCGGGCAGCCGCCCGAGGAGATTCCGGATGCCATCTGGCCGCCCACCGTCCCTGCACGAACGCCCTGTCGGCGTTGCCGCCACGGCGCGTCACTACCTGCGTGACCTCGTCTACGGGTCCATCGACGGCGTCATCACGACATTTGCCGTCGTGGCCGGCGTGCAGGGTGGACAACTGGCCGCCGCCGTCGTGCTGGTCGTCGGACTTGCGAACCTGTTCGCCGACGGGCTCTCGATGGCGGCCGGTAACTACCTGAGCATCCGATCGAACGAAGGCGCCCGACGTGCGTCCGGATTGGCCGAGGAAGAAGCCGAGCCGGCGCGCCACGCCGGCGCGACGTTCGCCGCGTTCGTCGCGGCCGGCGCCGTCCCACTGCTGCCGTATCTGCTGCCGGTGGCGCCGGACGATCGTTTCGTCGCATCGACCGTGCTCACGCTCGGCACGCTCGCGGCTGCGGGCATCATGCGGGCGATCGTCACCGGCGAGTCGTGGGTGATGAGTGTGATTGAAATGGTCGGACTCGGCGCTGCTGTCGCCGTGATCGCCTATTGGGTCGGCCGCTTCGTGGCGTCCATTGGCGGTGCGCTGTGACACGCGCCGCGCTCGTGCTGTGGGCCGCGGGCGTGCTCATACCGCAGAACGCGTCAGTGGTCTCGACGGTTGTCGGTGGGGAGCGCACGCATGTCGTTGCGCGTGGCGAGTCGTGGACGTCGATCGGCGCGCGTGCAGGTGTGTCGCCGGCTGTGCTGGCCGCACGCAACGGCCGCACGACGCGCGCCGCGCTTCGCGCCGGGGAGTCGATTGTCGTCGACAATCGACACATCGTGCCGATCGTTCCCAACGCGTCCATCGTGATCAATGTGCCGCAGCGGATGCTGTTCCACGTTGTCGATGGACGGCTGCGCGCGCACTATCCCGTCGCGGTCGGAGCGGCCGCGTCTCAGACGCCGCTCGGCCCCTTCACGATCATCGAACGCGAAACGGATCCGACGTGGGACGTGCCGACGTCGATCCAGGAAGAGATGCGGCGCGAGGGCAAACCCGTCGTCACGAGGATGCCGCCCGGGCCCGATAACCCGCTTGGGAAGTACTGGCTTCGAATGAGCTTTGGCAGCTTCGGTGTGCACGGCACGAATGCGCCGCTCAGTATCTACAGTGCAACGACGCATGGCTGCGTGCGAATGCACCCTGACGACATCGCCGAGCTGTATCCGCTGACGGCTGAGGGCGACATCGGCCGGACCATCTACGAACCCGTGCTCGCGGCCGTGACGGCGGAGGGGCGCGTGTATCTGGAAGTCAACCGCGACATCTATCGGCGCGTGCCGAACATGTACGATCTTGCGATCGAAGCGATTGCGAGAGCCGGTGCCGTGTCGCTCGTCGATCTGGAACGCGTGCGTGACGTCGTGCGGGCGAGCGAGGGCATTGCCGTCGACGTGACGTCCGCACACACGACCCCACGCGTACAGTAGTCGCCTCAACCCATCCAGCCGCGCGCGGCCACGCCGAGAAACCACGGCCACACGAACAGCGCGCCGACCGCCTTCCAGAACGCGAGTTCGAGGTAGCCGATGGTGAAGAGCCATCCGGCGATCCACACGAGTCCCGAGATGCTGTGCTGTTCGATCTGGATCTTTTCCATGGTTCACTCCCTGGACCGCAGCGTCAGTACCGGGCACGAGGCGCTGCGAACGAGCTGATTCGCGGTCGAGCCGAAGTGCGGGAGTGGCGCGCGTCCGCCGTGCGCGCCGACCACGAGGAGATCGGCCTGACGCTCTTCCGCGAGTTCCAATAGCTTCCGGTACGGTTTGCCGGACAGGACGAGTTCTTCTACCCGCGCGTACTCGCGCGCGTCATCATCGATCGCCGCATGCAGCGCGGACGCCGCGTCTTCACACGCGCGACGCATCATCGTGTCGGAATCGATACCGGCAACGGGGAGCGGCCACAGCGGCACGTGTTCGACGACATGCGCAACCGTCAGGTCGGCGTCCGCTTCAGACGCGATCGACGCCGCGAAGCGAAGGGCGGCATGTGATTCAGGTGAGAAGTCGAGTCCGCAGATGATGCGCTTGAACAGACCGGGCGCGATCGGGACGGCGTCGGGCGCACCGGCGGGAACCGTCAGCACGGGGCAGGGCGCCGTGCGCAGTACGCGCTCGGTCGCCGATCCGAGCATCAGACGATCGAAGCCGCGATGTCCGTGCGTGCCGATGACGATCAGGTCGGCCGGCAGCTGTCGCGCCTGTGCGGCGATCTCCGACGACACGTCGCCTTCGACGACGACGACGTCCATGGGCGGGCCGCCCGCCTCGTGCGCCGCAAAGCTGGCCGTGACGTCGCGCACACGATTCAGGTCGGGCGTGATGCTGGGAAGCACCGAGAAGTCCAGCTCGCCGGCGACGCCGACGGTCGGCAGCACCGGCGGTACGACCCGCAGGACGGTGATGGACGAGCCATACCAGCGTGCCAGGCCAACTGCCACGTCGAGGGCACGGCGGGAAGGGACCGAAAGGTCGACGGGGCAGAGAATACGCGCGACGCTGATCTTGTCTGTCATGTCTCAATCTCCGGAACTGAGGAAGACGTCTTTCTTATCGCAGAAGCAGACCGCGTGCCGGAAAAACGTGCGCCGACTGGCCGGAAGTTGCAGGGCTTCCTCGCGGCGCGCGGAGTAATCACCCGCGGTGCGAAAAACCTCGCAGCCGCACGCGCGAGGAAAAGTGCCGCGCTGCCGGGAAACCGCGCGGTTGCGGCGCGGCCGCGGAGGTACGAGCCTTGCGAATGTCAGCGATGGCGAGGGCGTCGCATCGGTGCCCTCGCGTCAGGACGAAAAGGAGGCATCATGTCGACGAGAAAGGACATGTCCCTGCTGCGGCAGCTGACGTCGGAACTCGATCGCGTCTTCGACTTCCCGGCCTGGCCGGCCCTGCGCGGGACGGCGCGGCGCACCGACGCCTGGTCGCCCGAGATCGACGTCTTCGAGCGCGACAAGCAGCTCGTGACGAAGATCGATCTGCCGGGCATGAAGAAGGAAGACGTCAAGGTCGAGGTCGTCGACGGGCAGCTGACGATCTCGGGCGAGCGCAAGACCGAAGCCGAAGAGAAGTCGGATACGTTCTATCGCTGCGAACGCGCATACGGCAGCTTCTTCCGGTCGGTGCCGCTGCCCGATGGCGTCTCCCTGGACGACGTCAAGGCGACGTTCGCCGATGGCGTGCTCGAGGTGAGCGTGCCGTTGCCCGAGCCGGTGGCGGCCAAGCCCCGTACGGTGAAGATCGAAGACGGCAAGCAGGCCGGGAAGATTGCCGCGGCTTGAGTGCTGTAGGCGCGTCGAGGGCGAGTTGCGCCCTCCTAGAGAGGACGGCATGGCGGGTTTTCCGTTCGCGGCGCGACACGGATACGCGGATCGCCGTGAGGCAGGCCTCGCGCTCGCGCGTGACCTGTCGCGTTTTGCCGGGCAGCCCGCCGCCGTTCTCGCGCTTCCACGTGGCGGCGTGCCGGTCGCGTTCGAGGTCGCCCGTGCCCTCGGCGCGCCGCTCGACGTCTTCGTCGTCCGCAAGCTGGGTGTTCCCGGCCATGAAGAGCTGGCGATGGGCGCCGTGGCCAGCGGCGGCACGCGCGTACTGAACGATGACGTAATCCGGTGGTATTCGGTCACCCCCGATGTCATCGATCGCGTGACCCGGGATGAACAGGAGGAGATCGCGCGACGCGAACGCGCGTATCGTGGCGACCGTCCGCCACTCGACGTGGCCCGTCGTACGGTGTTGCTCGTCGACGACGGCCTGGCGACCGGTTCGACGATGCACGCGGCCGTGCAGGCCGTGCGCACGCTCGGGCCCGCTCGCATCATCGTCGCCGTGCCTGTGGGATCGCGCGAAGCATGCGCCGCACTGCGGCGCGTAGCGGACGAGGTCGTCTGCCCGCTCGTACCAGAGCCGTTCTCGGCGGTCGGACCCTGGTACGCGGACTTCACGCAGACGAGCGACGAGGAAGTGCGGGCGCTGCTCGAGGCCTCGCAGGCCTAGTATTCGAGCCGCCGGCGTGACTGCCGCGGCGGCGGCGCATCGACACGCACGCGCGCATCGACGGCGACGGCGCCGGACGTCAGTACCTTCACCGGGTTCAGATCCAGTTCCTGGATATCCGGGCAGGCCGTGACGAGCGCAGACAACCGCAACAGCAGGTCGGCGAGCGCGGCCTCGTCGGCCGGCGGGGCGCCTCGATAGCCGCGCAGCAGCGCCGCGCCTTTCAGCTCGCCAATCATCTCGGCGGCGCTTTCCTTCGTCAGGGGATGCAGCCGGAATGCGGTGTCGCGGATGACATCGACGAGCACGCCGCCCATGCCGCAGAGCAGCAACGGGCCGAACGTCGGGTCGTAGGTCACGCCTGCGATCATTTCGACGCCGCCCGGCACCATGCGTTGCACGAGGTAGCCCTGCAGGTCGTCCCCGAGTGACGCACGCAGGTCTTCGGCGGCGGCGCGCACGGCCGCGCTGTCGTGCAGGTCGAGACGCAGCGCGTTGCGCTCGGTCTTGTGCAGCAGCGCCGGGCCCGTGCCTTTGACTACGACGGGGAAGCCGATGGTCTCGGCGGCTGCGACGGCCTCATCGGCGGTGGTCGCCACGCGCGCCGCCGCCTGTGTGATGCCGGCCGCGTCGAGCAGCGCCTGCACGCGGTCCTGCGACAGCCATCCACCACCACAGGCCAGTGCGTGTTCGGTGATGCGCCGCGCCGCCTGTTCGTCGAAGCCCTCGAGCGTCGGGGTGGTGCCTTCGGGACGGCTGCGCCATTCGGCATACTCGACCACGCGCGCGAGCGCGATGGCCGCGGGCTCGGGAAACGCGTAGCAGGGAATGTGCGCCAGCATCTCCGGCGCGCCTTCAGCGCCCATGAAGATCGCCTGCACGGGCTTGCCGGGATGCTTGGCTGCGCTCTCGCGCACCGCCGCCGCGACATCGTCGGCCGCGGTCACCAGCGGTGGGATGAAAATCGTCAGCACGGCGTCGACGTTCTCATCGCGCAGGACGGCCGCCAGGGCGCGTCGATAGTGCTCGGCCGGTGCCGACGCAATCATGTCGACGGGGTTGCCAACGCTGGCCGCCGCCGGCAGGAACGACCGTAGTTCGGTGCGCGTGGCGTCACTCAATGACGGCAACTCGAGGCCGTTCGCCTCGCACGCGTCGGCTGCCAGAATGCCCGGACCACCGGCGTTGGTGACGATGGCCACGCGTCGCCCGCGCGGCAATGGCTGGTGTGCGAGCAGCGCCGCAACGTCGAAGAGTTCCTGCAAGGTTTCGGTACGGATGACACCCGCCTGCCGGAACAGCGCGTCGACCGCGGTGTCGTCGGTCGCCAGCGCCCCGGTGTGCGACGACGCGGCGCGCGCGCCGGCACGCGAGCGACCGGCCTTCACCGCCGCGATGGGTTTCTTCCGCGCGACGCTGCGGGCAATCTCGCTGAACTTCTTCGGATTGCCGAAGCTCTCGAGATAGAGCAGGATGACCGAGGTGCGCGGGTCGCTCGCCCAGTATTGAATCAGGTCGTTGCCCGAGACATCGGTCTTGTTGCCAACCGACACGAAGCTCGAAATGCCGATGTTCAGACGCCGCGCGTGATCGAGGATGGCAAGTCCCAGGGCGCCGCTCTGCGACGACATCGCTACCGAGCCCGTGGGTGGATAGACCGGTGCGAATGTCGCGTTCAGCCGCACGGCGGGATCGGTGTTGAGCAGCCCCATGCAGTTCGGGCCGACCATGCGGCTGCCTGCCGCGCGTATCTTTGCGAGCAGCGCGGCTTCGAGCAGCGCGCCCTCGGGACCGGTCTCGCTGAAGCCCGCGCTGATGACGCAGATCGCCCGTGCGCCGGCCGCCAGGCAATCGTCGACCGCGCCCAGCACCGTCGCGGCGGGCACGACGATGATCGCGAGATCGATCGTGGCGGGAATATCGACGGCACGCCGCCAGGCGCGGCGGCCCTGAATCTCGTCGGCCGTCGGATGGACCGGATGAATCGGGCCTTTGTACCCGGACGTCAGCAGGTTGTAGAGAATCTCCGACCCGATCTGGCCACGCCGGCGCGAGGCGCCGACGATGGCAATGCCGCGAGGCTCGAAGAACGCGCGCATCGACGCCGTTGCGGCGGCGCGCGAGCGATCGAGCGAACGCTCCTGCCACTGCTGTGTCGGCGTGAGGTCGAGCGTCACGCGTTCGATCGCGCCGTGACTGGCCTCGGTCAGCGCGTAGCCCGAACTCGCGAACATCTCGAGCATCGACGCGTTGTCGCCGCGGACGTCGGCATCGAACGTTCGGACGCCACGCGCGCGGGCCGCCTCGGCGAGCCGGTCGAGCAGCCGCGTCCCGATGCCGCGTCCCTGCAGCGGGTCGCTGACGGCAAACGCCACTTCTGCACGCTCGGGATGCCCCTTGCGAGTGTAGTACGCGGCGACGGCGACGATGTGGCCGCGTGCCACGGCGAGCAGGCACAGCCCTTCGGTGTCGGCCGAGGGAATCATGCCGGCGATGGCCGCACGGTTGGGCGTCACGGGGCCGAGGAAGCGCTGATAGCGGCTCGAGGGCGACAGCTCGCGGAAAAACGCCTCGAGCGCCGGCACGTCCTCGTCGGCCGCCGGACGCAGCAGCACCGTCGTCCCGTCGCGCAGGACGATGTCGCAGGTCAGATCGTCAGTGCGAGGATCCATGAGGGTGCCGCGAATCGGGTTTCTGCAGGCCGAACTTCTCGATGCGATAGCGCACCTGATCGCGGTTCAGGCCGAGCAGCTGGCCGGCGTGCGTCTGGTTGCCATCGGCCCGCGCCAGCGCCTGCAACAGCAGCTGGCGCTCGACGTCTCCGAGGTTCACGCCCTGCGCCGGCAGTTCGAAGACCGAGTGCGTGCCGGCGGCCGCGACGAGGTTGAAGTCCGAGGCCGACAGCTTGTCGCCGCGCGCGAGCAGCATCGCGCGTTCGACGGCATTGCGCATTTCGCGGACGTTGCCCGGCCAGTGGTACTTGTCGAGCAGGCCCAGCGCGTCGGCGGAGATGCCCTTGACCTTCTTGCGGAACTCGCGGTTGAAGAGGTCGATGTAGAACCGGACGAGCAGGGCGATGTCGCCCGTGCGCTCACGCAGCGGCGGCAGTTCGATCGGCATGACCTGCAGGCGGTAGTAGAGGTCCTCGCGGAACTTGCCTTCCTTCACGCCCTGTTCGAGGTTCCGGTTCGTCGCCGCAATCACGCGTACGTTGACCCGGATGTCGTTGAGGCCGCCGACGCGCTTGAAGGTCTTCTCCTCGAGGAAGCGCAGCAGTTTCGCCTGGAGGGCCGGCGTCATCTCGCCGATTTCGTCGAGGAACACCGTGCCGTCATTGGCGGTTTCGAGCAGGCCGCGTTTCTGCTGGCGCGCGTCGGTGAACGCTCCGCGCTCGTGGCCGAACAGCTCTGATTCGAGCAGCTGCTCGGGCAGCGCCGAGCACGTGATGTTGACGAAGGGGCGTGTCGCGCGGTCGCTGTTGTAGTGGATGACCTTCGCGGCGAGGTCCTTCCCGGTGCCCGTCTCGCCGGTCAGCAGTACGGTCGACGCGGGACTCGAGGCCACGCGATCGAGCAGGTCCTTCACGGCCAGCATCGCGGGTGATTCGCCGATGATGGCGCTGATGGCGTAGCTGTTGGTGCTCGAGCCCCGCAGCGCCTTGACCTCGCGGCGCAGGCGGTTCGTCTCGAGCGCCTTCTCGACGAGCATCGCGACTTCGTCGACGTTGAACGGCTTGTTCGCGTAGTGGTACGCGCCGAGCTTCATGGCCTCGACCGCGCCCTGGACGGTCGAGAACGCCGTCAACATGATCACGAGCGCGTCGGGATCGAGTTCGCGGAGCCGCTTGAGCACCGCGAAGCCGTCGCCGTCGGGCAGCTTGTAGTCGAGGAGCACGAGGTCGGTGCCAGGTGCCTCGTCGAGGGCTTCGGCAACCGTGCCCGCCTCGACAATCGCGTAGTCCTCGCGGAGCAGCCGCTCACGCAGCGACCACCGCACCAGCGGCTCATCGTCGACAATCAGAATGGTGGCTTTGGCCATGAATTTTTCCGCTCGTTGGGAATTATTCCCCGCCTTTCGTCCAGATTAGCGGGTTTTGTTCAGGTCACAGCAACTCCCGCGCCCGGCTGCGCTAGCATGGCGAAAATGCCACGGCCGCGCGCCACTCTCGACCGCCCTCTGCTGCTTGCCGCCGCGGCGCTGACGGCCGGTATCTTCGCCCTCGATCTCGTGTTGCCGCTCGGGGCGGCCACGGGCACGCTGTACGTCTTCGTCATTCTGCTCGGCTTCTGGATTCAGGCGACCTACTTCCCCGTGGTTGCGGCCGCCGTGGCGACCGTGCTGTTGATTGCCGACACGGTGATCGGCTGGAGCGGGCCGCCGCCGTCGGCCATCATCTTCTTCAACCGCCCGCTGATGACCCTCATCTTCTGGGTCACCGCGGCCATCGTCATGCGCTATCTGCGCATCGAACGGCGATCGGAAGAGCAGGTGCGGCAGTTGGGCGATCTCAAGTACGCGCTCGACCAGGCGGCGATTGTCGCGACGACCGATGTCAAAGGCCGCATCACGTACGTCAACGACAAGTTCTGCGAGATCTCGAAGTATTCGCGCGACGAGCTGCTTGGTCAGGACCATCGCATCATCAACTCGGGGGCGCATCCCAAGGAGTACTTCCGTGAGCTCTGGCGCACGATCGCGAACGGGCACGTCTGGCACGGCGAGATCCTGAATCGCGCGAAGGACGGGTCGCCCTACTGGGTCGATACGACCATCGTGCCGTTCGTCGATGCGCAGGGACGCCCGTATCAGTACACGGCCATCCGCAACGACATCACCGCCCGCAAGCGTGCGGAAGAGAAGCTGCGCAACCAGGCGTCGCTCGCGCGCGTCGGGCAGATGGCCGCGGTCGTGGCGCACGAAGTGCGCAATCCACTGGCCGGCATCAAGGGCGCGCTGCAGATTCTGGCGTCGCGCCGGGAAGACGACCACCCGGAAGCCAGCGTCATGCGCGACATCGTCGCGCGCATCGATGGGCTCGGCGTGCTCGTCAACGACCTGCTGCAGTTTGCCGGACCTACGCCGCCGCGTCTGGCGCCGGTGGAAGTGCGTCGGGTGCTGGAGCAGGCGGCTGAGGCCGTACGGCAGGACCCCACGGCACAGGGCGTCGAGGTCAGCATCGTCGCACCGGACGGCACCATCGAGGCAGACGCCGAACTGCTGCACGGCCTGTTCGTGAACCTGTTCATGAATGCGGCTCAGGCGATGCAGGGCACCGGGCGCATCGACGTCGTGGCGCGGTTCGACGCGGCGGACGTCGAGATTACCGTTCGCGACCATGGACCGGGCGTGCCCGACGAGATGCGTGAGCGGATTTTCGAGCCGTTCTTCACGACCAAGTCGCGCGGCGGCGGACTCGGCCTCGCCATTGCCCGGCGCACCGCCGAACGGCACGATGGCTCACTCGAACTCGGGCGGCCGCGCGAAGGGACCGGCGCAGAGATCATCGTCACGCTGGCCCGCCGGCCCCTGACGGCCGAGTCGAACGGCCGCGGGGAATAGTTCCCACGCCGTCGAGAAATCCCCATCGCGCAGCCGTGCCGCCGCCGGGCGGCATCCCTCCAAGTGATTGCGCTGTAACGAGATCAGGCCGTGGGGCGGCCCGGCATGCCTGTTGCCCTTTGACGTCGCAACGGCGTGCATGACGCGCGCCTGCGTTCGACAGAGAGGCTGTCATGAGATTCGCATTTGCTGCCGCCGGCGTGCTGGCCGCTGCCGCCCTCGCCGCTCCGACCTCCATCGCCCAGGCACCCGCTCCGCTGGCTGTCGGGTCCGCGAAAATCACCGTCGAGGGCACGACCAACGTGCACGGCTACACGGCCGAGACGACCGACGTGCAGCTCGTGACCGCGCGCGTCGGTGCGTTCGACGGCGACCTGTGGACGCTGGTCGAGACTCCCTCGCTCGTCGAGGCCTTCGAGATCGTCATTCCTTCAGCCAGCCTGCATTCGACGAAAGACGGCATCGACAAGAACATGCACAAGGCGCTCAAGGCGGCCGAGCATCCGACGATCACCTTCCGTATGAAGTCGCTCGAGTCCAAGGGGGCGAGCGGGGTGCATGCCGTTGGCGTGCTGACCATTGCCGGCGTCTCGAAGGACGTCGCGTTCGACCTGACTGCCGCGCGCAGCGCGTCGGGTGTGTCGCTGACGGGCGCCCTGCCGCTGATGATGACCGACTACGGCGTCAAGCCGCCGAGGGCCATGATGGGCATGATGCGCACCGATCCCAAGGTGACCCTCAGCATCGAGATCGCCCTGACGCCCCGCGCGTCCTGAGGCGCACGAACGGAGGAGACGGCCATGCGCACCCTGCTGCTGATCGCCCTGGCCGCGGCCCCGGCCGTGGCGATCGCCCAGCCTGACGTGTCGGTACGAGCGGCCGACGGCCGCTACGTGGTCATCGCGCGGTTCGAGACGTCGGCCCCGCCGGCGGTGGTGCGCGAAGTACTGACCGACTACGACGGCATCCCCCGCTTCATGCCTGGCGTCACGCACAGCCAGGTGCGCGAGCGGGATGGCGCGCGGGTGATCGTCGAGCAGGAAGCCGTCTCGAAGTTCATGCTGTTCTCCCGGACGGTGCGCCTGAGGCTCGAGGTCACGGAAGGCGAGCGCGAGCTGGCCTTCCGCGACCTGTCGGGCGAGAGCTTCGAGAGCTATCAGGGCAGCTGGACGATCGAGAGCGACGGCGCGCGCACGCGGGTGTTCTACGTGCTGGCCGCGCAGCCGCGTTTCGACGTGCCCGGGTTCGTGCTGAAGCGCGTCCTGACGTCCAACGCGCGTGAAACCATCGATCAACTGTGTGCCGAGGCGGCCTTTCGCGCGGCGCGCGTCAGGTGACGCCATGGCCTTCGTACGGTTCGTCTCCACTCCCCTCGGCCGGGGTCTACGCATCCTCGGCGGCCTCCTGTTGCTCGCCTACGGCGTCCTGACGCTCTCACTCTGGGGTATTGTCGGGATGATGGTCGGCGTCGTGGCCCTGGTGACGGGGCTGGCCGGCCTGCCGCATCCGCCGGTGCCGCGGGACAGGAGTGGGTAAACATGCGACGTGCGATTCTCTGTCCGGTTGATTTCTCTGACGCCTCACGCGGCGCGCTGCGCTTCGCCGCCGCGATCTCGCAGCACTTCGGCACGCGGCTCGTCGTCATCACCGTGGACGACCCGCTGCTCACCGAGGCGGCCGCCATGCAGTCGAGCAGCCGGGCCGTGCACGAGGAATCGGTGGCGGCCCTGAAGGCGTTCGTCGACGAGACCATCGACGTCCGGCATCCCTCACGCAATCTGAAGTACGTCGTCGAGGTGGGCGAGCCCGCCAGGGTCATCAGCGAGGCGGTGTCGGCGCACGGAGTCGAGCTCATCGTCATGAGCTCGCACGGCCTGACCGGCTTCCGCAAGATGTTCTTCGGGTCGACGACGGAACGCGTGCTGCGTGACGCGGCAGTGCCCGTGCTCGTCACCCGGGCCGACGTCGGCCGGTACGGCCCTTCGACGCTCGAGGAGGCCGCGCATCAGATCAAGCGCGTGCTCGTGCCCGTGTTGCTCCCGGCCCTGAACACGACGCCGCTGACGGTGGCGACGGCCATCGCGCGGACGCCCGACATCCCGCCACCGCTGCTGCACGTCGTCGGGCCGCTGCGCGTGCGGCCTCCGCGCGCCGAGGGTCCCAGTCCCGGTACCGCGCGCCA
>Ga0079224_100008454_pt1 | contig 13948 bp, 12 predicted proteins | sample Stecom2015_FD_80414 | JGI IMG/M metagenome (GOLD analysis project Ga0079224, IMG submission 80414) | Agricultural soil microbial communities from Utah to study Nitrogen management - Steer compost 2015 | ecosystem: Environmental > Terrestrial > Soil > Agricultural land | place: USA: Utah... | reverse complement strand
GATTTGAGCCAAAAGGGACAACGACGCATCGCGCGCCATACGGAGCTCCTGCGGTCGGACGGCCATACGCACGGACGGCGAACTCTGTCGCCCTCGAGGCCTCTGGGAGCAGGCGGGCGTTCGAGAGGCGCGCTGTTGGCGTATTCGAGCAAGCGCGCCGTCGGAGCGATCGCCCGACGCCTTGACGGCGATAAACGCCGCCGCCATCGGATTGTTCCACGCCCGACACGCTTCGCGCGTAGGCGTATTCGCATGGAACCGTGGTCCGGCGGTGCGGTTAAGCTCAGCAGACTGAGCAGCGCCTGCGCTGCAATCCCGCTGCGAGTCGCTCGCATCACACTCAAGCTTTCCGCCTCAATGCATGGGAGATTCCATCATGGCTCTGGCGCTCTTCGAAGATCGCGGCACGCCGCTCGACAGACAAGGCTTCACATGGCGCGAAATGGCCGGCAAGCCGATCAGCAAGCTGGACGACGATGCATTCACCCGTGTACGCATCATCCTGATGAACGGCGTCGAGGTCGAAGCATTGCGCTTCTCGCACGCGGCCGCGCGCTTCAACGGCGAGCTGCGCCTGCCGCTCGCACAAGTGCGGCGTATCGAGCAGCACCAGGCGACCATGGTCAACTGGCTGCTGGGCGCCGACCATTCCCCGCTCGAGACCACCATCGCCTACGAGCAGGTCGCGACAGAGGTCACGGCGTCCCTCGCGCAGCAGGAACCGGACGAGTATTTGGCGCAGGTGTATCGCTTCGGTCTACTTGAAGACTTCGATCACCTGTATCGCTATTCGGCGCTGCTCGACCGGCTGGAAGGCAAGGACGCCAACAATATCCTGCAAAGCTATACCGACGTGCTGCCCGGCCGGCCTACGGCGGTCGAGCATCGCGCGCCGGCGAACGACTTGCGCCGCCCTTTCGACCGCCATACCGCGGCGCCTCTCACCAAGCTGAACGCGCTGACGCTCACCGCGGCGGAGCATCAGACCCACGACTACTACATGAACATTGGCCCGCTGTTCAGTGATCCATTGGCGCGGCAACTGTACGCGGAGATCGCCTCGATCGAGGAGCAGCACGTGACGCAGTACGAATCGCTGCTCGACCCGAGCCAGAGCCTGCTGGAGAACTGGCTGCTGCACGAAGCGACCGAGACATACAACTACTACAGCTGCGTGCAGCAGGAGCCCAACCCGCGCATCAAGGCGATCTGGGAGCGCATGCTCGACTACGAGCTGGGACATCTGCACTTGGTCGCCGAGCTTTTCAAGACGAACGAGCGGCGCGACCCGCAAGAAGTCCTCGGTGAGCGCCTGCCTGAGCCTATCCCCTTCGTCAGCCAGCGCGAGTTCGTACGCAACACGCTGGCGCGTGAGATCGAGCTGCGCGCGGCGCAGACCGAGATCGTCAGCCTGGATGAGGAGCCCCAGGATTCTCTCGACTACCGCAATCGCCTGAACTCCGAAGGCTCTCCGACCGAGACCATCGCCGCGGGCTACAGCTGGCGCCCTGGCACGGAGTTGACGCGTGAAGCGGCCAATTTCTGATAACCAGACGCGTCTGCGGACCGCGTTTTTGCCGGGAGCTGCATCATGAAACAGTCTGTTGATTCCACGCGCTTGGGCGCGAACCGCACCGGCCTGCAGAGTTCGCCCAGTCTGGGCAAGCTGATGATGGAGAACGTCGAGGAGTCCGAGGCGCAGAGCGCCGACGGCCGGGCGCTCGCCGAGGTGCGGATGCAATACATCCGCGAATCCGAAGGACTGGGCTCGATTCCCCCGCCGCCGACCGCCAAGGGCAAGGCGAAGAGCGGTTTGAAGATGGCGAGCGGCCTTCGACCGCAGGCTTTCATCGACAAGCTGGCCGAAAGGCTCGCATTCGAACGCGGCGGAACGCGGCTGTACGACGCGGTGCTCGCCAAATTCGAGGCGCTGCCCGATGAGCTGGACAGCGTCACGCTGCAGGACGTGCGGCTGCTTCGCGACCAAGAGGCGAATCACGCGCTGCTGATCAAGGAGTGCATCGAGGAGCTGGGCGGCGATCCGACCGCTCAGACGCCCAGCGCGAACCTGGTCGGGATGGAAACGGCGGGCGTACTGCAGGCCGCAAGCGACCCGCGGACGACGCTGGTGCAGACCTTGCACGCCGCACTTGCCGCGGAGCTCGTCGATCACGCCGGATGGGAAATGCTGGTCGCATTCGCCGAGAACATGGGCCAGGACAGGATGGCCGAACGGTTCCGCGAGGCGTTGCGCGAAGAGAACGAGCACTTGGCGAAAGTGGGAAGCTGGTACAAGGCCCTGACGCTCGAGACAGGCGAGCTCATGTAGTCGGACCGCCTGCCCCACGTCGGCCTTGGCGCCGCCAGGGAGCCGCGCGGGCGCATGTTGCAGGGTCAATGAACGCCTGGATGGACCCGGCAGGGCCGCGCAGCGTTACGAGTTAGAGACGCCCACGAACACGATCTTGCCGTAAGGAGATGACCATGCGTGCAATCATTGGCTTGTGCACAGTGCTGTTGCTCGCCGTTGCGGGATGCACCCGACCGGACGACGGCGCCCGAGGCCCGATGGATCAGGGTCCGGGCGCAATGCCGGAGCAGACCACACCCGCGCCGCCGCCGGACCAGGCCCCGCCAATGGATGAGCCGGTTCCGGGCGAGCCCGCGACCACCACCCCGCCGGGCGCGGAGGACGAGCCGCAGGACGCCACGACTCCGCCTCCCCAGCCCTGAGTTCGCAAGCGCGACTAGTTCAGCATGCCGGGGCTGGGTTCTGCGAGGTGCGTTGCAAACCACCGCTGCGCGTGACTGACCACCTGGTCGAGCGCGCCCGGCTCCTCGAACAGGTGGCCCGCGCCCGGCACGATGACCAGCTCCTTCTCTCCCGCGAGCCGCGTCAGGGCGCTGCGATTCAGCTCGATGACGCCCGTGTCCAGACCGCCCACGATCAGCAGCGTGGGCGCACGGACATCCGCCATGGCTCCCGCCAGGTCCGGCCGCCCACCGCGCGAGACGATCGCGCCCACCCGTGAGTCCGGCAGCGCAGCCGCGATCAGGGCGGCGGCCGCGCCGGTGCTGCTGCCGAAATAGCCGACTGGCAGCTCCCGTGTCTGAGGGTCCGACTCGGCCCACTGTGTGGCTGCGGCGAGGCGCTGCGCGAGCAGCGCCACGTCGAAGACGTTGCGCCGGTCGCGCTCCTCCTGAGGCGTCAGCAGGTCGAGCAACAACGTGGCGAACCCCGCCTCGCGCAGGCGCTCGGCCACGTAGGTGTTGCGCGGACTCAGCCGTCCACTGCCGCTGCCATGCGCGAAGATGATGAGCCCACGCGCGTGCTCGGGTTTGCCTAGCAGCGCCTGCAGGCGCTGTGATCCGATCTCTACCCCGATCATCGTCCGGCGACCGCGGCTGCGTCGCCGCGCGGCGCGGCGACCACGCCGAAGCGTGCACGACCTGCTCCGGCGAAGATCGTCAGGATCAGCGTCAAATCGAGCGCTCGCATGGGCCCCCGCCAAATGGCGTCGCGGAATATTGACGCCGTCGTCTTCAACTCATGACAGGGGACTCGCGTTCCGTATCAGAGCGGCAGGACATCGGCGAAGCTTGGCGGTTTGACGATCAAGGCATCGCACGGCAGCCGTTCGAGCACGTCCTCCGCCGTACTGCCGATGAAGACGCGCTTCAGGCCCCGGCGCGAGATCGCTCCCATGGCGACCATGTCGAATCCTAGACGCTCGGCGGCGCTCGGCAGTTGGTCGCCGGGACCACCGACTTCGAGATGCACGCGCTCAGGGGCGACGCGATAATCTGCGATCAGCTCCTCCACTTGCTTGCGGCGCACCTGTCGCTCCTCGGCGAGCTCCTGTGGGGATACGGTAGTCGCCATCGGCGGCGTTCCGCCCGTTGCAGCCGCTACGATGGCGAGCGGCAGGTACGCGTGCAGGACGTGCAGTTCGCCCGCAAGGCGCTGTGCGAAAGCCGCCGCGCAGTCGAGTATGTGCTTGTCCAGCAAGGCAGGCTTGGCGTTCGCGTGAGCGGGATCGATCGCAGCGCAGATGGTCGGCGCCTCCGGCCATGCCACGTCCTTCGTCAGCAGCAGCAGCGCCGGGCAATGGCGTATGAGCGACCAGTCGGTGTTCGTCAGGAACGTACGGCGCGCCAGCGAATGATGATGAGTGTCCTTGACGACCAATTCGGCCGTGCTGCGCCTGGTGCGATCGATCAGGATCTCGTGCAGCGGATCGCCGCATTCGGTTTGCGTCGAAACGTCCAGCCCGCAGTTGCGCAGCGGCGCAGCGATCCGCTCGAGCAGCGGCGCGAGATCGACGGAGAACACATCCTCAGAACCGTCGCGCAGACGTCGCGCCAAACGCGCCTCGCGCGAAGCGCGCGTATCGCAGGCGAACAGCTCGAGCTTGGCGCCAAAGGCTTGGGCCAGCCTGGCGGCCTTGTCTACGGCGGGATGGCGCTCGGCGGTGGGGTCGACGATGACCAGGATGTTGCGTATCGGGTTCATGAACGCCTCTCGGATTGAATCGCGACGACGCCGGCCGCGGCGCAATGCGCGCCGGACAGCGCATTCGCGCGACGAACATCAATCGCCCACCGTACCATCCTGATGCATTCGCGCGCGGTCTCTGATCGGTCCGCGCACGCGGGACAGGTAATCCGCGAGGCCCTCGCGCTCCTGTGCATCGAGGCTGTCCAGGAATCTCACCAGCTCCGGATCGGCGTGCAGCCGGCGCCAGCCGCCCAGCGCGTGCATCTGACGTACGAGATAGGCGTAGTGCTGGTTGCGCAGCGAGGGCGCAAAGCCGTCGTCGTCGCCGCGCGCATCCTCATCGTGACAGGACGCACATTGTTCGCGGAAGATAGCCTCGCCCAGCGCCACGCCCGACCCCTGCCCGGTCTGTGTGACTTGCGCAGGAGGCTGGGCGTTGAGCCATGCGGCGAGATCGGCCCAGGCCTGCGGATCATTGAGCTCAGGGCGGGAGACCACATCATGCATGGTGCGCGCGTCGCGCTGGAGCTCCGCGAAATCCGCGAGCTGCTTGACCAGATAGGCTTGCCGTTGCGCCGCGAGCGCGGGAATGAAGCGCTCCACGTCGCCATGGGCCTGAGGGCCATGGCAGCTTGCGCAATGCCGTGCGTACAGCTCGCCGCCACGCTGGGGACGCCTGTCGAGCTCCATCGCCTGTCGGATGAGCTGATCGGCGCGCTCCGCATCAGGAGACGCTCCCCAGGCGCTGCTCGCCAACAGCCCGAACGCGAATGCGCCGAGGTAGATCATTCCAGGCCGCAGCCTGCGGGAATCTCTCATTGGCCGTCTCTCATCAGGAATCTCTCATTGGCGCCTCCTCGCGCGGCAATTCCGCGCGGGAGAATTCCTCGTGGGGCTCTCGTTGGAAATCTCCCGGGGAAACCCTCATTTGCGACCCTCGAGAATCGCATCACCGCGGAGCACTCATGAGCACCATCGCCGTTCATCAGTCCGAATGCATGCGCCTGCATCGCGTCGGCGGACCGCTGGCGGCCGAACGGCGCGACTTGCCTGCGCCACAGGCCGGTCAGGCGCTGTTACGGGTCCGGGCCTGCGGCGTGTGCCGCACCGACCTGCACCTCGTCGACGGCGAGTTGCCCGAACCTCGCCTGCCCATCGTTCCGGGCCACGAGATTGTAGGCGAAGTCGTCGCGTGCGGCTCAGGCGTGCACTGGTCGGCGGGCGCGCGCGTCGGCGTTCCCTGGCTCGGACATACCTGCGGTCGATGTCGATTCTGCACGAGCGGGCAGGAGAATCTGTGCGACGCCGCGCTGTTCACCGGCTACCAACTCGACGGCGGCTACGCCGAGCACGTCTTGGCCGACGCCCGCTACTGTTTCGAGCTGCCGCATGAACTGGACGATGCTCACGCCGCCCCGTTGCTGTGCGCTGGCCTGATCGGCTACCGCTCCCTCAGGATGGCGGGCGATGCCGAGCGCCTGGGAATCTACGGGTTCGGGGCTGCGGCCCACATCATCGCCCAGGTCGCGCGCTGGCGAGGTCAGGAGGTATATGCATTCACCCGCCCCGGTGATGCGCCTGCGCAGCGCTTCGCCTTGGAGCTCGGCGCACGCTGGGCCGGCGACAGCGACCGTATGCCGCCCGAGCCGCTGGACGCCGCAATCATCTTCGCGCCGGTCGGGGCGCTCGTACCGCTGGCGCTGAAGGCGCTGCGTAAAGGCGGCGTTCTCGTCTGCGGCGGCATTCACATGAGCGACATTCCGGCCATGCCTTACAACCTGCTGTGGGGCGAGCGAGTCGTGCGCTCGGTGGCCAATCTCACCCGCCGTGACGCCATAGAGTTCCTTGATCTCGCGGCGCGCGCACCAGTGCGCACGCACGTGGAGACATTCGCCCTTGCAGACGCGAACGAAGCGCTCGAGCGCCTGCGCGCCGGCCGGCTGACCGGGGCCGCGGTGCTGCTGCCCGGGTGATTGCGATCAGAACTGCAGGCGATCCAGGAAAGACTGGCGGGTTCAAACAAGGCGCTGCAGCGGTTCTTGCGCCGGCATGATCTCGGAAAGCGCTGGCCCGGCGTCCAGGGAAGCTCTGATTAACCTACTACCCTGACGGCTCAGCCCAAAGAAACGCCCGCAATGCAAGGCGCTTCGAGCGGCTCGAGATCACAGAAGCAGAGTAAATCAGAGATTTACTAGCTCGAGGCGACGCTCAGCTCCTCGATCGCTTCCAAAAGCACGCGCGTGTCCACCGGCTTGCTCAGGAAGCGGCAATCGGCCACCGGCTCGTTCATCGCGCGCAGCACGGTCGGCAGGTCGCCGCTCATGATGATCCCCGGCGCACTGCTCCCCAGGCGCTCGCGCAGGCTCATCAGCAGATCGAGTCCGGTATGACGCGCGTCCAGGCGGTAGTCCGCGATCAGGATGTCCCCACGCCGAGCCTTGTCAAATAACTTGTGCGCCTCCGCCACGCTCGGCGCGCTGAGCGTCTCGTGCCCCTCGAACTTGAGGAACAACTCAGTCGCCAGGCGCACCCCGTCGTTGTCCTCGACGAGGATCACCCGCGCTTTACGCGCGTCCGCGCCGCACGGCGCAGCAGCGTCGGCGTCGGTCCGTTGCAGGTCCGCACGAACCAGGTGCTGACGCGGGATGCGCACCTGCGCCTGGGTTCCCTTGCCCAGCGCAGAGTCGATCGATACCGAGTACCCCAGCACGCGCGCGACTTCCTTCACGATGGCCAGACCCAGTCCGACGCCCATGCGTTTGGTCCCGTGCGTGTCCACCTGGTAGTACTCGTCGAAGATGCGCTCGAGCTTGTCGGCCGGGATCCCAATGCCGGTGTCTTCGACCGTGACGATGACGTCCTCCGCCTGGAGGGAGCAGCACACTCGCACCGAGCCATGTTCGGTGTACTTGAGCGCGTTGCCGAGCAGATTCTGCATGAGCTGCCGGAACAGGATGCGGTCCGTCGACAACACCAGGTTCGTGGGCTCCATGTGCAGATCGATCTCTCGCGTATGCGCCAGTGAGGAGAACTCCGAGCGCAGCTCCTCGAACATCTCGGCGAGCGGCGCATCGGTCTTCTGAGGCTGAACCGCTCCAGATTCCAGCCGCGAGATGTCGAGCAGCGTATCGAGCAGGCGCGTCACGCTGGCGATCGCCTGCTCTTGCTGGCGCAGCAGCTCGCCCGCATCCGGCTGCGGGACGACTCGCAGCAGCGCCGCGTTCAGCAGGCAGATCGTCTGCATGGGTTGGCGCAGATCATGGCTGGCCATCGCCAGAAAGCGGCTCTTGGCGCGATTCGCCCGGTCGGCCTCCTCGCGCGCAGCGACCAGCTCTTCATTGATCCGCTGGCGCTCGGTCATGTCACGAATGGCTGCGGCGACAAACAGTTTCTCGCCCAGCCGGAACGGCGCGAGCCGGATGCCGGCGTAGAACTCCACGCCGTCGGCTCTCAAGGCGTGCAGGTCCGAAATCCGCGTTCCCATGTCCCGATTGTCCGGGTCCCGCATGTAGCTTCTTATGTGATCCTCGTGACGGCCGCGCAGGCGCTCGGGGATGAGCATGTCGAGGCGCTTGCCTATCAGGCTTTCCGGGTCGTGCCCGAACAGGTCCCGCACCGTGTCGTTGGCGAAGCGGATCTGGGCATGTTCATCGACCACGATCAATGCGTCAGGTGAGAAGCGCAGCAGGCGCTCATGGATTTCTTGGAGTTCGTCCATCGTCAGATGCGGCCGCGGCGCTTCCGGGAGCGTCGATTCAGTGTGCAGGTCTTTGCGCATACGCAAAAATGCAAGTATGCATCTGACTGAAAATCAGCGGAACTGCGCCGCTCCAGCGGCGGCCCGCGGGCGTGGGCCGGGCGCGGAAACGCGCCGCCCGAAGGGTAACATCACCCGCGTGGCGCAGCTTGTCTCTACGGGGCTGGCGCAGTGCGCTGCGGGGAACTCGCGGGTGTGCAGGGAGCGGGGTTGCTGCAGTCTTGCCCGCTATGAGCCGCTTCTGTGGCAAGAACCCCTGCGTTGCGCGCCACAACTCACGACCGAGTCCATGCCGAATTTCCCATGAACGCTCCGGACGCCACACGCTCCGACCCGGGGACCCGTGATGCGCAAACGGCCCGATTGCTCGAGCAGCTCCTGCAGATCGCCCGCACCTCCGCCCTGGAGGAGATGGCGAGCGGCATGGCGCACGAACTGAACCAGCCGATCGGCGCGATCGCGACCTTCGCCCAGGCGGCTCAGCGCATGCTGGAGCGGCCGGAGCCTATGCTCGCCGATGTGGCGGAAGTACTCCGCCATATCAGCGCCGAGGCGATGAGCGCCGGTCAGGGCATACACCGCATTCGGCGCTTGTTCAACGGCCAGGAACCGTCGCGGGAGGTCTGCTCGCTGGCGAGCATCCTGGAGGAGCTGCGCCCGATTCTCGATCTGCTCGCCGCGCGCAACGGCGTGACGCTCACGATCGACCTTCAGCCCGATCTGCCGCTGGTCGCAGTCGATCGGCTGCGCATTCAGCATGTCCTGTTCACTCTGGTCCAGAATGCTCTGGAGTCCGCGCACGGCGGCCGCGGCGCGACGCTCGTGCGAGTCGACGTGAGCGGCGACCGCTATGGCGTGCTCACGTCGGTCATTGACAGCGGCGCAGGCGTCGCGGGCGAGGCGCGTGATCGACTGTTCCGCCCGTTTTTCACGACCAAGTCTCACGGGACAGGCCTGGGACTGGCCTCGAGTCGCGCCATCGTCGAAGCGCACGAAGGGACCATCGGCTTCGAAGACGCGCCCGGCGGCGGCGCTCGGTTCTGGTTCCACTTGCCGGCCACATCCGCGACGCCGCAGACCTAGGCAGACGGAGGCTGCTGACTGAGCAGAATGGAGTCATCCGTAAGACAAGGCCTTGCGAAGCCGTGGTCGCCATCGGATAGCACATTTAATAAGTAGACGTTGCTTGAGCCCGCAGGCGGCGCGGTCTTCATTGCGCTTGCCGCTGCATCCACACCGTCGCAGACTTGAGTAGTAAGCGGCTCTTGGCATTCCACCGGTGCTACGAGCCGCAATCATCCATAGGATCGGCGGGAGAAGACGAAAGCATGAGCAGTCCGGCGGCGGGCAATGCGGGCGCGAAGCAGCGCAAGCCCATCATCTACATTCTCGATGACGACGACGGCATGCGCAGCGCGCTGACCGTGCTGATGAAGACCGTCGGGTACGACGCCGCCGCGTTCGCCCGACCCGACGAGTTCCTGGCGAAATTCGATTCCAGCCAGCACGGCTGCCTGGTGCTCGACGTGCGCATGCCGCAAATGAGCGGCCTGGAGGTGCAGCAGCACCTCAACCGCACCGGCTCGATGATCCCGGTAATCCTCATCACCGGGCACGGCGACATTCCAATGGCGGTGCAGGCCATGAAAGACGGGGCGTTCGACTTCCTGCAGAAGCCGTTCCGCGATCAGGACCTGCTCGACCGCATCAACAGCGCCCTCAAGCAGGACGCGGAGAATCGTCAGACGCTCGAGCGGCACAGCGATCTCAAGCGCCGCGCCGAATCGCTCACGCCGCGCGAGCGCGAGGTCATGGAGATGGTGGTCGACGGCAAGGCCAACAAGGTGATCGCGATCGACCTGGGGCTCAGCGAGCGCACCGTCGAGATTCATCGCGCCAATGTGATGGAGAAGATGGGCGCACGCTCCGTGGCGCATCTGGTGAAGATGCATTTGATGCTGACGGAATAAAGGAAGAAGCGGTTGGCGGTTGGCGGTCAGGGTTGGTTCAGAGGAACTGCACCACAATTTGCTGTGGCGCGGCCGCGCGGGCGCCTGCTCTGAACCAACCGCCAACTGCTTCCTGGTCGGACCCTTCCGCGACCGCCGGCGTTACACCCAAAAGCAACGTCCGCAGCCGCCCGAGCACGCCATGTCCGCCGTCGCAAAGCCCGCCGCCGTAGACGCAACCCTCAGCGCCGAGCACCTGGCGCGCCTCGACGCCTGGTGGCGCGCCGCCAATTATCTGTCCGTAGGACAGATCTATCTGTTGGACAACCCATTGCTGCGCGAGCCGCTCGCGCTCAAACATATCAAGCCGCGCCTGCTGGGGCACTGGGGCACGACGCCGGGTCTGAACTTCATCTACGCGCACCTCAACCGGGTCATCAAGAAGTACGACCTCGACATGATCTACGTCGCGGGCCCCGGCCACGGCGGGCCAGGGCCGGTGGCGAACGCATATCTCGAAGGAACGTACAGCGAGTACTACCCCTGGGTGTCAGAAGACGCCGAGGGCATGCAAGAGCTGTTCAAGCAATTTTCCTTCCCGGGCGGAATTCCGAGCCACGTGGCGCCCGAGACGCCCGGCTCCATCCACGAAGGCGGCGAACTCGGCTACTCCATCTCGCACGCCTACGGCGCGGCGTTCGACAACCCCGACCTCATCGTGGCGTGTGTGGTGGGCGACGGCGAGGCCGAGACCGGACCGCTCGCGACCAGCTGGCATTCAAACAAGTTTCTCAACCCGGTGCATGACGGCGCCGTACTGCCGATCCTGCACCTGAACGGCTACAAGATCGCCGGGCCCACGGTGCTCGCACGCATCCCGCGCGAGGAGCTCACGCAACTGTTGAGCGGCTACGGCTACGAACCGTACTACGTGGATCAGGAGTCGAGCCGCGAGGCTACGCACCTGAGCATGGCGCGCACGCTGGATCGGATCATCGAGCGCATACGCGCGATTCAGGAGGACGCACGCCGCCACGGCTTTCGCGCGCGGCCGCGCTGGCCGGCCCTCGTGCTGCAGACGCCCAAGGGATGGACGGGTCCGAGCGAAGTCGACGGCGTCGCAGTGGAGGGCAGCTGGCGCTCGCATCAGGTGCCGCTTTCGGAGCTTGCCGAGAATCCGACGCATCTCTCCATGCTCGAGAGCTGGATGCGCAGCTACCGGCCCGAAGAACTGTTCACAAAGGAAGGCCGCCTGATTCCGCAGATCCGCGAGCTCGCTCCGCAAGGCAAACGCCGCATGAGCGACAACCCGCGCGCCAACGGCGGCATCCTGCTGCGCAGCCTGCACCTGCCCGATTTCCGCGATCACGCGGTCGAGCTGCCGGCGCCTGGCGCCGTCACGGCCGAAGCGACGCGCGTGCAAGGCGCGTACATGCGCGAGGTGATGCGGCTCAATCTCGCCAGTCGCAACTTCCGCATCTTCAGCCCCGACGAGCTGACCTCCAACCGCTGGAACGACGTGCTGGACGTCACCGCCCGCATGTCCTCGGCCGAAATCCGCGACTCGGATTCGCATGTCAGCGCAGACGGCCGCGTGATGGAAGTGCTGAGCGAGCACCAGTGCCAGGGCTGGCTGGAGGGCTACCTGCTCACCGGACGGCACGGTTTCTTCAGTTGCTACGAGGCGTTTATCCACATCATCGATTCGATGTTCAACCAGCACGCCAAGTGGCTGAAGACCTGCAACCACATCCCCTGGCGCCGGCCGATCGCCTCGCTCAATTACCTGCTGACCTCGCACGTGTGGCGGCAGGATCACAACGGCTTCAGCCACCAGGATCCGGGCTTCATAGATCACGTGGTGAACAAGAAGCCGGAAGTGATACGCGTCTATCTGCCGCCGGACGCCAACACGTTGCTGTGCGTGACCGACCAGTGCCTGCGCAGCCGCAATTTCGTCAACGTCATCGTCGCCGGCAAGCAGCCACAGGCGCAATGGCTGTCGATGGACCAGGCCATCAAGCACTGCAGCGCCGGCGTGGGCGTCTGGACCTGGGCCAGCAGCGATCAGGACAGCGCACCGGACGTCGTCATGGTGTGCGCTGGCGATGTGCCGACGCTTGAGACGCTGGCCGCCGTGAGCCTGCTGCGACAGTGGGCGCCGAAACTCAAGGTGCGAGTCGTCAACGTGGTGGACCTGATGACGCTGCAGCCGCCGGGCGAGCATCCGCACGGCCTCAGCGACAAGGACTTCGATGCGATCTTCACCGCGGACAAGCCGATCATCTTCGCTTTCCATGGCTATCCCTGGCTGATCCACCGGCTCACGTACCGCCGAAACGGTCACGACAACCTGCACGTGCGCGGCTACAAGGAGGAAGGCACGACCACCACGCCGTTCGACATGACCGTGCTGAACGACCTTGATCGGTTTCACCTCGTCGAAGCGGTGCTCGATTTCGTTCCCGGGCTGAGCGAGCACACGGCGCACCTGCGCCAGCGACTACGCGACAAGCTCGTCGAGCACCGCGAATACATCACTCGATACGGCGAGGACATGCCGGAAATCAAAGACTGGAGGTGGGAGGCGTAGCCTGCCCAATCGGCCGATCCGCGTGACCGGACGGCGACGATCATGATCGCGGAGCGCCGCGCACGCGCGTGCAAGGATGTACGCCAAGAGTCGCCGTGCGAACTACTCTCGCGCTACCTGACCAGTTCGCCGTAATCCCCGCTGCTCAACCCGGCCGCATTCGCCTCATCCGTGTCGAGGTGCATCTCGAGCGAGAAGCCCGGCGCGACGCGCACCGAGACGTCCGCGAAAATCAGGTCGCGCCCTTCGCTGTCGATCCGCACGGCCACTTCATCGCAATCCTTTACGCCGAGCCGGGCGGCGTCCTGCGGATTCATATGTATATGCCGGCGAGCGCAAATCAGCCCGCTCTGCAGCGTGACCCGCCCGGCGGGGCCTTCCAGCGTAATTCCTGGCGTGTTGCTCAGATCGCCCGAAATGCGCACCGGCGCGTCCACTCCCAGCGTGAACTCGTCGCTGCGCGAGATTTCCACCTGATCGTGCTCGCGCGGCGGGCCCATGGTGCGCACATTCTCGATACGCCCGCGCGGACCTATGAGCGTGACGGTTTCTTCGGCCGCATATTGACCGGGCTGCGACAGCGCCGTGCGCGGCGTGAGCTTGTAGCCGGCGCCGAACAACGCTTCCACCGTGGCCTGCGATAGATGTGCGTGCCGCGCCGACACCGCGATGGGAATGCGGGCGTCCGGCCGACCGTGGGCGGCGGCGGCAAGTGCGTCCGCCGTTTCGATCGCCATCTCGAGCTCCTCGTCGGCGCACACGACGAACGACCGCACACGCGAGTGCTGCGGAGATATTTCGATGCAGGGGGTGCGCAAGGTTGCGCGCGCGTCGCGATTGCGGTCCTCATCGAGCATCGCGCCCAGGAACTCGAGACGCTGCATGCAGCGGTGGCGCACGGTCGCGCTGTTCTCCCCTACTCCGCCCGTGAATGCGATTGCGTCCACACCGCCCATGACGGCGGCGTAAGCGCCGATGTACTTGCGGATACGATGCGTGTAGAGCGCAAGCGCCAGCCGACATTCCTCGTCGCCCTCGGCCGCGCCCTGCTCGATGCGGCGCATGTCGTTCGTGCCGGTAAGCCCGGTCAGCCCCGAACGACGGTTGAGCAACTCGTCGAGCTCGCGCGTGGTCATGCCGGACTCGAGCAG